>OLPI01001386.1_pt1 | contig 21614 bp, 24 predicted proteins | sample 1672361 | NCBI WGS metagenome assembly OLPI01 (sample SAMEA3136675, study PRJEB25190) | human gut metagenome
AAAATCCCGCCTGAAAAGCAAAACCTTCGCTTTGCCCTCAGACGGGATGTCTTTCGACACGACTGTTATAAATTCAAAAAAGCTCTTGACCTGAAGTCAACTTTAAGGATTATACTGAACCTGTCAGAAAAATTTTTGCCGTTCTTATGCGGCATGCATGATGATAAAGGAGAATTCTCTGCACACCAACTTTTTATGCTCTGCCCACTTTGTTTCGCTGTAGTGATCGTCTGATACCATTGCTGTTCCCGTACTGCCAATGCTTGCTTCTCCATGGAGTCCTCCTTGCTGCGTCTCTGTATTTTTTAGACTGCTCTCAAAAATACATTTTTTCCATGGTACTATTTTCGCACTTTGGAGAGAGCAGGTGAAGACATGGTTTCATTAGGCGGGTACGGAAAGCGAGATCCACGCCTGGGCGCAGAGCGTAAAGACACTGCTGTAATGTTTTGATTTGCACACTATAAACAAGAATAGCCAGCGTATCATGTGGTTCATTCCACACAATACGCTGGCTATGATACCATGAATCCCGCGCTCCTACAAGAAAAGCTCCGGTTACTACGGAACATGAAATCAAAGCCCATTCGCAGAGCATAAAGGCACTGCTGTAATATTCCGGTTTCGCTGCATTCTTACTCGTCTGTGTTTTCTTCTTCAACAATCTGCTCGGCGCATTTACTGGCACTGGCGTACTTAAAATACCTTACCTTGCGGTCGTACCTCCGGGCAAGGTCGATGATGTTGTAATAAGACTTGTGACCGATGCAGTTAGTCTGAATCCAAACCACATCCGCCCGCCTTATGATCTCCGGACTGGAGATGTCTTCGCCCATAAAGCGGACGTCCGGCACTTTGAACTTGATCTCACGCAGCCATGAATCATGCCCGCCAAAAGCAAGGATGCGTCGAGTCGTATGATACGGGAATGTGATTTTCACCTCCGCAGCCTTTTCCTCCGTCCCGCTCTGCTGATTGAACACGATTTCACGAAGGTCAGCCAGTTCCTGCGTCATCTCTCCCACTGCAGCTTCCGACTTTTCCAGCTTTTCTTTCAGCTCACGATTTTCCCGGCTCAAACTGTAGTTTGCTTTCTTAGCCTGTTCTTTCAGCTGTGCAAGTTCTTTCTTCAGCCGCTCATTCTCCTCTGCAGCTGAATCTGTCTTTTCTGCTTTTTCCGGTTGAGCGATCGAATCCAAATCCAAGTCTTCCCTAAAATCACCATCGGAGATGTACTCCCGCCGTCTGCGTGTTTCGCCCAATACATCCATAAGAGCGCATACCATATTGGCTTCAGAGGATTTCAGCCCTCTCTTTTTCAATGGGCGGAACGCATCATCAAAGCGGTGCATATTTCGGGGCAGTATCGCGCCCGTGTGCTCGTAGATGATTTGTGCAATGCTCACCTCGTGAGGTTCTTCTTCGTCATCTTCGTATCGCTGCCCAGCATATTTGGTTTCATACAATTCCGGATTCAGCGGCATAGAGGGGATCCATTTGCCATCATCAAACCAGAAGCCATCCTCTTCTTCCTCATAGCATGCAAACCCCCACGGAAGCATCGATGCCGCGCGGCAGATGACAGCCGTCATAAACGAATAGACCCACGCATAATCGTCGTCCTGATCGAACAGGTAAAGGATTGCAAAGCACAGCTCATACGGATCTTCAACCGAAAAGTTGCACATTGCCTCTGCCAAATCCGCATTCATGCACTTCATCAGGCGATCTTTGTTCATGACAGCAGCCTGCAATCCGGTAAAGCGGAAGTCCCCGATCTTTTTGCTGATATTGTTGTGCGCTTCCTCTGCTTTATCGATCTGACACATCAGCATATCGGCTTCCAATTTTTGATTTTTTATCGGAATGTCGTCAAGCAGCGGAAGCGGTGCCGTAAGCGGCAGCGTTGACCTTGCCTGTTTTTTCGGGAAATATTTTTTCTTAATTTCCTCGATCTGATCGGTCAGACGGTCAAGGTTTTCCTCCTGTCTGCGCATTTCATGGACCAGCGGACTCAGGGCTTTGAAATAGAGATCTGCCCACTCCCAGAACTTTGACTTCAGCTGGGCAGCCCAGAGCATTCCTTCGATGATCTCATCGGAGAACCGTGCATCATAGACATCCGGTATGTCCACATAATCACATTCTTCCGGCAGCAGATCACATAGTTCCTGCATTTCATGTTCTTCCCATATCTGGTCGAGCATCCAGATGGCTGCGCCAAGACACAGATAGGATTCTTCATCGATGATATCGTAAGACAGGACTGGCAGCGAATCTCCGGGCTGTGATAGGGCATTACACGGTCAAACTGGTTTTGTGCCGCCAGTTCGTGGCATTGGTTCAGATCCATATGAAGTTCAAGAGCAATATTCCGAACGGTAACGCAGATTTTACCGCAATTTGATTGCAGCTGCCTTGAAATTATCTTACAATCAAAGGACATCTCACTGAACCTGCAGATTGACACCGACATTTGCAGTATGTACGAATACTTTAAAATTTTCCTGCAGTGGATGCTGATGTGCCGCGGGGCTGTTGATATGCCGGGGCAACTTTCAAATTGACAGCCAATGGTGCCAAGGTGCTTTGATGGTCCTGTTAAACAGGCGCATTCCTTCATCGCATTTCAGGCAATCCCTTGATGCTGCTTTTCTTTCCCATTATAATAGGGGCAGAAAGAAGTTGCCAACATGAAACATCGCATTGTGACTGCCGCACAGATGAAGGCAATCGAGCAGGCCGGAAACGCCCATGGCCTGCCCTACCTGCAAATGATGGAAAACGCCGGGATGGCCGCTTACGCCGAACTGCAAAAACAGTTCCCACAGCCCGGCAGCCTGCTGGTGGTCTGCGGAAAAGGTAACAACGGCGGTGACGGGTTTGTGATTGCCCGTGCCGCCGCAAAAGACGGCTGGAATGTGACTGCTCTTTTAGCCGAAGGCGAACCCAAAACCACAGATGCCATCACCAATTTTGAGCGTCTGCATTCCCTGTCGGTGAACATCTGCGCCGACTGCACCGTGCTGGAAACGCAGCACTTTGATGTGGTCGTGGATGCCCTGTACGGCACCGGATTCCATGGCGCACTGCGGCCCTCCGGCCTTGCCGCCTGCGGGCTGATGAACCGTCTGCACAAAAGCGGCGCTTTTGTTTTGGCTGTAGACCTGCCCAGCGGCATCAACACTGACACCGGCGAAGTCGCCGAGGGGGCCGCTCATGCAGACCTGACTGTGACTTTCGACAGCTACAAGCCCCTGCATGTGGCAGAATCTTCTGCACCTCTGTGCGGAAAAATCGTCTGCGCCGACATTGGCATCCAGAATGAATGGCGCCCGGAGTTTTGAAGATGTTTTCCGCTACCACTAAAACGCTTTCAAATCACACTATACAGAAGAACACGCCAGTCCGATATGGCACAGACTGGCGTGTTCTTCCTAGGAGAAAAGCGTGTAGGAGGTATGATATAGGGTATCTCTCGATGATGGCAAGTCAGAAGAGGTTAGGCTTCGGCTGCGGCCTCGATCTCGCACAGAGCGTTCTTGGGCAAGGTCTTGACGGCTACGCAGGAACGGGCAGGATTGGAGGTGAAGTACTTTGCGTATACCTCATTGAAAGCGGCAAAGTTGCCCATGTCAGACAGGAAGCAGGTGGTCTTGAACACTTTGTCGGCACTGCTGCCGGCGGCTTCCAGAATGGCAATCACGTTCTTGCAGCTCTGATCGGCCTGTGCCGCGATGTCTGCGGGCATCTCACCGGTGACGGGGTCAACCGGCAGCTGACCGGAGGTATAGACGGCATTGCCGACCACAAACCCCTGAGAGTAGGGGCCGATAGCACCGGGGGCGTTTTCAGTATTGATTATTTTCATAATAATTACCTCATTTCAGTTTTGAATTATGATATACAAATCAGAACGGACCGTAGTTGATGAGCTGTGCTACAAACAGAGCCACGCAGCCCGTGCAGAACCAGATGCAGAACAGCGGGATCTGTGCTTTCAGCCAAGTGGTGTACTTAACACCAGTCATCTGGATCGCGGCAACATAGAAGCCTGCGGTCGGGAAAATGGAGTTGGAGAAGCCGTCACCAAACTGGTAGGCAAGGATCATGGTCTGCTGGCTGATGCCAACAATCTGTGCAACCGGGGAAAGGATCGGAATAATGATGGTCGCTTTACCAGAACCAGAAGGGATGCAGAAGTTCAGCAGGGTGACCAGCAGGAATACGCCGATGGCCAGCAGAGCGCTCGGGAAATTGCCGAAGATCTGAACTGCGCCATGAACGATGCTATCCAAGATCTGGCCCTCGGTCATCACAACAGCGATGGCACGAGCAATGCCGATCATGATGGCAGCGGAAACCACATCCGCTGCACCGGCACAGAATTCATTGCAGGCGGTGTTGACACTCAGGCCGGAGATCATTGCAGAACCAATGCCCAGCAGGATCATGATACCGCTCATCTGGGGAAGATCCCAACCGAATTTCAGGATGCCGAACACCATTGTCACAAAGCTTCCGATAGCGAACACAGCCGCAATTTTCTGGCGGGTGTTCAGGACAATGTCCTCTTCCTCCACGATATTAGCACGATGCTCCTGATCCAGCTCATAGGTGGGGCTTTTTTCCGGGTTGGCCTGAATCTTTTTCGCACGGATGCAAATGTACAGCATGGAAATGACGTAGAGCACCACCATCATCACGGCACGGAAGCCCATGCCGGAGAACAGGGGCAGGCCGGTCAGCTTCTGGGAAATGACGGTCGTGTAAGGATTCATCAGGCCGCTGGCAAAACCGACACAGCTGCCGCAGACCACGATGGAGCAAGCGGTCAGGGTATCAAAGCCAAGGCTGATGACAAGCGGAAGCACGATAGGCATATACATGACGCACAGCTCCGGGGTGCCCAGACAGGTATCCAGAACGGCAAACACGGCGAACAGGATCATCAGGCCAAGAACACCCTTATTGCGGTACTTCTTAGAAACAGTCTGAATGAGTGCCTTAATGAGTCCGGCCTTCTGGATAATGGCAAACGCACCGCCGCAGGCCAGCGTAAAGCAAATAATGTCTGCAACCTCAGTAAAGCCTTTGGAGATGGCGCTCAGCAGACCCATCAGGGTGGTGGGAGAGGATGCAATGGTGTGATAGGAGTTTCCGTCCACGATGCTGCGGCCCGTTACGGCATCGGTAACACGTTCATAGACGCCGGCAGGGACAATATAGGTCAAGGCTGCAGCAACAACAATCACAATGAACAGCATTGCAAAGGAGTGTAGTCCTTCCTTTTTCTTGTTTTTCATAATCATTCACCCGTTTAATGTGTGGTTGTTCGGAGAGTTACAGCTTTTTGACAAGTTCTGCATAGAACAGGGATGCATCCACAATATCATCCAGCTTGCAGTGCTCGTTTTTCTGGTGTGCCAGAATGTAATCGCCGGGGCCAAGGCCGATGGTGGGCACATGGTAGCGGCCTGCGCAGGCAAAGCCGTTCGTGGCAAAATTCCACTTGAAGAGCTCAGGAGCTTTGCCCATGACTTCTTCATACGCCTGAATACCGGTCTGAGTCAAAGCGCTTTCCACCGACTCTTCCCATGCCGGGAGGAAGGTGTGCAGGACGACCTCCTTGCCCGTCCAACTCGGGCCAATGGCATCGTAGATTTTCCAGCTTGCATCCGTTCCGGCGACCAGCTCGTCCATCTCCTTAGCAACGATCTCTTCCGTTTCGCCCAAAGCAAGGCGGCGGTCCAGATAGATGGTGCACTGGTCAGGCACGGCATTCAGGGAAGCGGAGCGGCTTTCGATACGAGTCAGCGCAACAGAACCGGTCTCGCCGCCGGGAGCTTGCAGCCTCTTATTCAGAGCGTCAACGCGGCCAATTAGTTCCTGCATTTTGTAGACGGCATTGACGCCGGTTTCCGGTGCACTGCCATGGGCCGAGACACCATCGGTAGTAATGGTGTACATAGCACGGCCGCGGTGTCCCCGTGCCAGCTTGAGGTTACTGGGTTCTCCGATGACGGCAAAATCCGGGTGGAGCAGGTCGTTTTCCTGCATTGCACGATCCAGCAGCTCGCCATCGTAGTCCTCTTCCATAATGGAGGTGGAAATGTAGACGCTCTTACCATTCAGATAGCCCAGTTTCTTCATCAGATAAGCGGCGTAGACCATGGCAACCGCTGAGGACTTGGTGTCTACACTGCCGCGTCCCCAGATGGCACCATCTACGATGTCGCCGCTGAGGGGACCGTGTTCCCACTCATCAGCATCCAGTGCATCGACCGTGTCCAGATGAGCATCAAACAGGATTTGCTTCGGGCCGTTTCCCATACGCCCCATCACATTGCCGTAAGAATCAATTTTCGCTTCATCGAAGCTAAGCTTCTGCATTTCAGCCAGAACCAGACGCGCAGCATCCTCTTCATGTCCGGTCAGGCTGGAAGTGCGAACGAGCTTCTGCTCAAAATCGATCAGGTTCTGACGAACTTCGGCCATTGCATTTTTTAGCTCATTCATTGTTGTTATCCTCCCAACAATTTATTCCTGCGGCATTGCATTTTTGCCTTCGTAAACAATCTTGCGGTAATGCACGGGATCGGTGTCACCCTCGGTACTGAAGCAGAGCACCACGGAGTTTTCATCCAGTCCCAGCTTCTCTTTCAGGGCGGCATATTCCGGCTTGCCTGCAATCAGATTGACAAGACCCGTCGTGACTGCGCCACTTTCGCCCGAAACAACTTTTGCATCCTCTGCTTCCGGAGCGGCCAGCAGACGCATTCCGTAAGCAGAAACGTAATCCGGGCACTTGAAGTACCAATCGGCGAAGTCGCGCAGGATGGGCCATGTAATGGTGCACGGCTCGCCGCAGTTCAGACCCGCCATAATGGTGGGCTGCTGGTCGACGGCTTCATGAGGAGCACCATCGGCCACCTTGCCGGACTGATAGATGCAGGCGATGGCTTCCGGCTCGACAACGCCGAAATGGGGGCGGTGGCCCTCAAACACGTTCGTCAGATAGCCGACCACACCGCCTGCCATTGCACCGACGCCCGCCTGTACGAAAACATGGGTGGGTGCAAGGCCCTGCTCTGTCATCTGCTGGCAGGCTTCGTAGGCCATTGTGGTATAGCCCTGAATAATCCATGCGGGGATCTCTTCATAGCCGTCCCAGCTGGTGTCCTGCACAAGATACCAACCGTGCTCTTCGGCTTGCTTTGCGGCATAACGAACGGTGTCGTCGTAGCCCGTTTCCATGATCTTCGACTCGGCCTTGGGGTTCACATCCCGGATGGCTTGTGCGCGAAGCTCCGAAGAGCCAACGGGCATGTAGACGTGAGCTTCACAGCCCAACTGTCCAGCTGCCCACGACACGCCGCGGCCATGATTGCCATCGGTGGCCGTGACAAAAACCATCTTCTGGATGGCGTCTGCATATTCCGGCTTTTTCAGGTCGGAAAAGCTGACGGTATTCACGTCCAGCCCCAACTGGCGGCAGACCACGCGGGTCAGTGCGTACAGACCACCAAGCCCCTTGAACGCATTCAGACCGAACCGCTTGGATTCGTCCTTGACGAGAACTGCCTTGACGCCCAGTCGCTTCGCCATGGCATCCAGCCGGACCAGCGGTGTACGCTGGTAACCCGGCAACTCCTGATGGATGCGGTGCGCGGCCGCTGTCGCCTGTTCCGACAGGAAGTCCGGCCCTTTTCCCAAAGACTTAGCTTCGTTCTCTACGACAGAGACCGCACCGATTTTCATTTCCTTCATACAATCATCTCCCTTAAGTCAATATCCAATATATCGGTTGCAAGGACATTTTACCGCGGGATTTTTTGATATGCAATATATCGGTTTGAAAATCAGCAATCTGTGCAATAGACTGTCTCTTTCTTTATTCAAGTTGCAAAAGAGTCTTTGCCATACAAGGTCTTGTCTTTTGCGGTGCTTTTTGGTAAACTCATTATGTATGTAATATATTACATTCCAAGGAGAACGAATACCATGCCTATCCCTGCTGAACAAAAACCTGTGGTACGGACAACGGCTCGAGAGCGCGTTTATAAAACGCTCCAGCAATGGATCGTCAACGGAACCCTTCTGCCCGAGGAACGCCTAAACGATGTAGAATTGGCCCAATATTTTTCCGTTTCGCGTACGCCTGTACGAGAAGCGTTGCAAATGCTGGCAGAGCAGAAACTTGTAAAAATGGTTCCTTCCAGCGGAACTTTTGTTGCGCCGATCGACCTCAAAGATATGGCGTATGTCTATGAGCTTCTGGGCGGCTTGCAGGCGTATGCCATCGAGCTTGGCATGGACCGCATTACCGTAGAACAACTTGCGGTTCTGCGGCATGTCAATGAAACTTTTTATAAGTACGCACAGCAGGGGGATGCCGAAAAAACCATGGATGCAGACTGGGCATTCCACCATTGCATTGCGGAGCTGTCCGAAAATCACTACCTTATTACCTATACAGAGCAGTTAATGATGCAGGCGCATCGAAATGAAATGCACTTCTTCAAGACTTATGTGCATCCACAGCAGAGCTATGAAGCGCATAGACGAATCATAAAGGCTTTGGAAGAGCATGACTTGGAAAGTGCTAAGGTCAGTGTTTGCGAAAACTGGCAGATCTCGCTGCAATGATCGGTTACCGGAGGCATTAAAGTAATCATCCACTGTGCCGTACTCACTCCATACACCATTTGCGCCAGTTCCCGATTTGCTTCTTCTCGCAAATCGTGTTATAACAGAAGCGGATAAAATTTTGTTGAGATGAGTGCAGATGACACACGAAGAATTTGAAAAGGCTGCCCACTATTGGGACAACAAAGAACAGACTGCCATGCCGGAAGAGGCCCTGAAGCAGGCTGTTCTGAAGTACATCGGAGAGAACAACACCTGCGCGCTCGCCACCGGAACCGGTGATTACGTCCGCTGCACGCCGATCGAATACAGCTTCCATGACGGCAAGTTCTGGATGTTCTCGGAAGGCGGGAGAAAGTTCATCGGACTGGAAAAGAACAGTCACGTCTGCCTTGCCATTTACGACAAGTATGATGGTTTTGGCAATCTCAGAAGCCTGCAGGTCACCGGCGATGGTCGAGCCTTTCTCGAAGGAGTACAACACCCATGCTGCTTTCAAGAAGATTCCGCTGGACGCTCTGAAAAAACTGCCCTCACCGATGAATCTGATTTGCGTGACGCCTACCCGCATCGATGCTCTGTTCTCCGATTTCAAGAAAGACGGTTACAGCGTCCGGCAGGTCCTGCATCAGCTTGCGTGAACAGAATTAGCTAAATCAACCAATAAAGGCCTCCGAATCTCTTTCTTATTAGGAAAAGATTCGGAGGCCTCTGTTTTACGATTTTTTCGGAATAGCGGCTTTCACCAGCAGCATCATGGGACGGCGCAGTTCATCCTTCATGCCGTAAACACTCAGCATCTCTGCAGAGGTTCTTTGTCATATTCGCTGGTATGGAGTGGTTTCACTGGCTGCATTGAACTTCTGATAACATCCAAAATGGTCTGATCCGCCGGGAGCCACGGAACGGAATCAATGTCATCTTTTGTCAGCCACCGCGCGGCTTCCGCTTCTTTCAGAACAAGATCGCCGGAAACCACTTCACACCAGAAGCAGTCCATGGAAAGATGAAACGCCGGATAATCGTACTCGATTGTACCAATTAAATCCTCCACGGCGATTTCCGTGTCCAGTTCTTCTTCGATTTCCCGCTTCAGAGCCTGCTGCGGGGTTTCGCCCGGCTCGATTTTGCCGCCCGGAAACTCCCACTGGCCTTTATAGTCGCCATAACCACGGGCAGTGGCGTAGATTTTGCGCTTTTCCTGCATGGAGTCGCAGATCACAGCGGCCACAACACGAATCGTTTTCATAACGTTCTCCTTTTAACCGACCACCAGTTTATTGGTCTTTTTGAGGAACTTTGCCGGAATCGGACGATCCAGCTTCCATGTAATATTCATTGGGTGGGAGCCTTCATGCGTTACATAGTTCACTGTGCCCAAGTAGGTGTAGGCAGCTGCACCGCCAAAACGGGAGTCCGCCTTGAATTCACGGACAAACAGCAGTACACGGCTTCCCTTCTCCCTGTGGTGAATGTATCGCTGTCCGGTAGCCGAATTTTCTGCGGTCGTGCTCTGGCTTTGCCAGTGGAACAGGCTCTCGTTGATGGAGTAATCTTTGTACATGGTGGTTGGCGAATAATCCTTGTCCGCTTTATTCAAGGTCACAAAGAACACGTCCAGATTCTTGTCCGGCAGCCATTTCACGCCCTCGCGGACAGTAGCAGGTTTCAGAAAGTCCAGCGCCACCAGCAGCTGGTCACGAGTATAAGTACAGTGCAAATCCAGCGGGCAGTCAAAACCAACATCTACCGGCTCATCAATAAAGTCAATTCGATTATACTGATAATGCAAAAGTGTTTGCAATTCACTCAGCAAAACCGGGCTGTCCGAGAGAACATATAGGTTATCGAGAACTTCTTCATCATCCCAACGTTCTGTAGCTTTGCCCCATACAGTCACATAGAACATCTGCAGCATTCGCTGTTCTCGCGGCGATAGTGCTGCAAAATCAGTGTCGTCCAACTTGGGCAAAAGGTTCAACAGAAACTGAATCCACCTGCGGGAATCCACGACAGCAAAGCGTGCAAGTGCCTTTGTCATGGTTTCTTCCAGTGATTCCGTAAAATCAGAAATCGCCCCCGCACGAACGCACAAGCGGGCAAAGCAGACCTTTTTACTGTAAATCGCCAGTGGATCGAGATGGTAGTAATCGAGAAAATTCCCCAGTGTCAACGGCAGGCCGGTATCTTCTGTGAAGGAGGCTGCCCGTGCCACAAGGCCGGAAGTGCGGTCATAAGATGCACTGATATTATCCAGCACATACTTTGCTGCGATTTTTTCCAGCTGAATGTAGCAGCCTTTGGGCGCAGAGAGAAAACCTTCCTTGATTTCCCGGCTTACACTGCGGGTAGTATTGGAAAGCAGTGCTGCAAACTTCTCCTCAAAATTATACTTTTTGTTTGCCTGACCGATAAAATCCAGCACGGTCAGGCATTCTTTGTTTTCGGCCAGACGCAGGCCGCGGCCCAGCTGCTGCAAAAACACGGTCAGCGATTCCGTGGGACGCAGGAACAGCACCGTGTTCACTTCCGGAATGTCCACGCCTTCATTGTAAATATCCACAACAAAAATGAAACGAAGCTCCCCAGAAACAAGCCTTTGTTTGGCCGCGTTGCGTTCCTCATCCGGAGAGTCCCCTGTCAATGCCATGGACGAAATGCCACGTGCATTGAAATAATCAGCCATGAACTGGGCATGTTCAATGGAAACGCAAAAGCCCAGACCTTTTACCTCGTTGATGTCCGTCACATATTTTAGGATAGAGTTCACTACAAGGTCGGCACGCCGCTCTGCCACCAAACCGCTGAGGGTGTACAGATTGGACAGTTCGTTTTTGTCGTATCCGCCCGTTCGCCATTTCAGGCTGCTCAAATCTGCTGTGTCGGTCACACCGAAATATTGAAAGGGACAAAGCAGTTTCCGGTCAATGGCTTCCGGCAGACGAATTTCGGCAGCAATGCGCCCACTGAAATAGTCCAGAATGTTCTTTCCGTCCATGCGTTCCGGGGTGGCGGTCAGGCCCAACAGAATTTTTGGCTGATAGTATTCCAGTAGCTTCTGGTAGGTCGGTGCAGCGGCATGATGGAACTCGTCCACAACGATATAATCGTAAAAATCCGCATCTGTTTTCGTGGTGAAATCCTGCGAATTGAAAGTCTGGATGGAAATGAACAGATGGTCGATGCTGTCAGCCTTGTGGCTGCCCACAAACAGCTCGCCAAAATTGGCGTCTTTCAGCACTGCCCGGAAAGTATACAGGCTCTGCTTCAGAATCTCCTCCCGATGCGCCACGAACAACAGCCGGCAGGGGTAACCCGAATGCTGTTTGCAGAAACGCTTGTAATCCAGTGCGGAAATCACAGTCTTTCCGGTTCCGGTAGCAGCCACTACAAGGTTTCGGTTGTACCCTCGCACCGTGCGTTCTGCATCCAGCTTATCCAGAATCTCCTGCTGGTAAGAATATGGCAGAATGTCCAACGTGTAGATGCCACTGTTGTCGGTTTCGCTGTACTTTTCATCTTTTAGGGCACGGGTCAGGCGTTCCTTCTGCCCTTCATCATAATATTCAAACTCGTTGGAGTTCCAATAGCTTTCAAACGTAGCTGCAATTTTGTCAATCGTCTCCGGCAAGTCCTTCTTTGTAACTTTCACATTCCATTCCAGACCGCTGGAAATTGCGGCATTGGACAGGTTAGAGGAACCAACATACGCCGTCGTGAAGCCGGTATCCCGGTAAAACACATAAGTTTTTGCATGGAGCCGGGTACGCTTCGTGTCATAACTGACCTTGATTTTGGTGTTGGTCAGCTGACGCAGTTCTTCGATGGCCTTCACATCTGTAGCCCCCATATAGGAAGTCGTAATGATGCGCAGCTCTCCGCCATTCTGCGTGAACTGGCGCAGCTCGTCCATAATAAGCCGCAGACCGCTCCATTTGATGAAGGACACCAGCATGTCAATGCGGTCAGCAGACACGATTTCCTTTTTCAACTCGGTGTACATCTGAGGCTCATGAATGGCACCGGTGAACAACGAGCTTTGCGCAATAGAGGTCTCCGGTCGTTCCAGCTCTTTTGCGCTTTTTCCTGTGGCAAGGCGCGGATCGTTGTCTCGTAAAAGCGCAAGAAGCTGCTCTGCCCGCTGGTCAACGCCCAGCGAAGCAAAGTCAGCTTCCTGTGTGGTGTTCTGGATCGTGTTTACGATCTGATTTGCCAGCTGAATCTGCGCTTCGAGTCCTCCACCGTTGTCCTGTACATTCTCAAGGCCCTTCTGCACCACGTCGGTCAGGTACTGTGCCAGAACTTTGGAGGCCTCTGCTGTATCGATGGGTGCAGTGGACTTGCGGGCCTCCGGAATCTCCGAAAGCTCGCTGCTCAGTGCGTTATTGATGACCTGTTCATACAGTCCGGGTTGGAGCATGGCAAATTCCCCCTTGAATTTTTCGCCTCATTACAATGATAGGACATCAGATGCTCCACCGACATGATAGAACACCCTGTTTCCTGCTTTTCTTGCAGTAAGCAGCCCCATCTCATGGAATTTCATCACAAACGTCCGAATGGTTGCATACGCAGCGTTTCGGAAATCCTTTTCCAGCTGCTTTGTGGTAAACTCCTCTGCACCATAAGCAGACAGAACATACTCCCAGAGCAGCCGTTCTTTTTCTGTGATTTTTCCTTCCGCAAGAGCAGTTTGATATACCTCAAGATCAGTTTTCGGCGGGACTGCATCCACCTGCAGGCGGTTATAGACCTCATTGCAGAAGTAGAACAGAAAGGGAGTCACATCCGTATAGCCGGAAATCAGAGCATTTCTCTCCACGCGTTCGTAGGCTTTGTAATATGCGTCCTTGTTTTCAGCGATGTATCGGGAAAACGGCGTGAACAGTGCCGCAGGATAGCCCTGCTGAACAAGATACCAGAGGTGGAATAGCCGTGCAGTGCGTCCATTCCCGTCAAAATAGGGGTGGTAGTACGCAAAGGCAAAGTGCAGAATGGCAGCCTTATGCAGCTCATTGATGCCGTCATTGGCATTCGCAAAATCGACAAGACATTTCATAGCACCGGGAAGCCGCTCTGCCGGAAGTCCCGGTCTGGGTTCTTCACCGCCCACAATAAAAACCTCGCCATGCCGATAAAAGTGGTTTGGCAGTAATCGATCTTCATCCGGGAGATAATCCCCTGTGCTGATCTGATATAGGTGATGCAGATTCTCCTCGGTGATCGTATTCTGACGATTCGCGATAAACTCCAGTCCGCGCTTCATACCATAGATGCGGGCTTCTTGTTCATCACGAGGGGCATAACCATCGAGGATATAACGGATACTGCTGCGGGTCGAGCGGATACTTTCAATTTGAAAAGTAGCATAAATTTCCTCGGTCATCGCCGACAAACCGAAGTTTTGTCCACTGACAGGGACAGAGAGCAACTGCTTCATACCATTTGTTGAAATTTGCGCGAGGTTCGGCAGGTAAAACAGCTTATTTCCAGAAAAATCAGTCAACGGCAGAGGCTGCGCAAAGTTTTGCCGCAGCAATTCGGCAAATTCTTTGACGCTGACAGTCGAGTACTTGTATTCCATCCGATTGAGTTCAAACAAATGCTTATCTGAAAGCATTTTGGCAAACTGTGCCCCATCCATTCTGTCCACCTCGCAGTTGATACTTATTGATACTATATAGTATCAATATACCGATTCTTTATAAAAAAGTCAACCGAAACAGGCCGAACCAACTTTTTTCCATACTTTCCGTCAAAATTCCCGTGGCACAGCCACGAATCACATCTCCATCGGCTTATTCCCCACTTCGTCCAGATACGCATTCAAAAATTCCGCTGCAAGGCTGTTGGGACGGATGTTTTCTCTGGCTTCCTGTGGGGTGAACCACTTGCAGCGGTCCACTTCGTGGTTGATATGCAGCGCCTTTGCGGTTCTGACGAAAGCCGTAAAGTTGCACATCAGCGTGTTGGACGGCTCAAAAAACTTGGTACGGTTGAACCGGAGGTGCTCTACTTCCAACCCGGTTTCTTCCCGGACTTCCCGCACCACGGCGTGTTCTTCTGCCTCACCGCGGTTCACATATCCAGCCACCAGAATATAAGAGGGCTTGCCGTACTGCTGGATGAGCAGAATTTTCCCGGTTTCCTCATCCACAACAATCATGCTGACTGCCACATTGTACATCGGGAACCGGTATTGCTGGCATTTCGGGCAATAAGGCACAATGCCCTCTTCTTCCAGTTCTTTTTCAATCAATGCCGTACCGCATTCAAAGCAATGCTTCTGAATCATTTTTACACTCCAAACACTGTTTTCGTCAGCCGGATACCTGCTGCCGTCTTCATCGTATGTTCCATAAAGGTTCGGATTGCCTGCTGGTCGTACCCGCTTTCGGACGCATTGACGATATAATCTGCCTCAATCAGAATCTGATAGTCAATGCCGTCGATCTGCGCCGGACTATGGTGGTGCCCTACCAGATAGGCCACACGGTCGATCTGTTCTGCTGTCATGCCGGTATCCGCCAAGAACTCCCGCACCAGCGGGGCACCCTCCTGCTCCTGATATTTACCATTGGTGTTGCCGTACTTTTTGCGGCAGAGCGGGCAGGCGATATCGTGGGTGATGGCCGCCACCTCCAGAATAAACTGCGTGTCTGCGTCCAGCCCCTCCAGCTCACCAATGGTTTTGGCATAGGTCCACACGCAGCTCAGGTGCGTGATGTCATGGATATTCCCTTCGGAAAAGGCGATCATCTTTTCCATGATCTGTGCAATGGTCATCATTTGTTTTCACTCCCGTTTTTAATACTTAAATGTTCACCTTGATAAACGCGAACTTATTCTTCAAATTTTTTATGACACTTTGGACATTCTTTAGGGATCGGCCTATAACCAACAAGCGAGCAACCGCAATAAGGACATTTCATCATGGTGAGATGATATACAATACCACCAACAACAACCATTGCACCGATTAGCAGGCATAGGTTTACTCTGTACTCCTTTGCCGTCATTGCTCCTATTACTGCGAGCAATATTCCTATCATCAAAATGATCCAAGAAATGGCAGCCTGCTTTTGTGGGCTATTGTTTTTCATATAATCACACCCCCTCTACAAATTCCGATTCATAAAATCCCCGTCAGAAGAGCCACCGGTGTTCAAAGTTCCGTCTGGCCTAACCGTCAGTATCTTGGAGAGCGTTCCCGCCGCTCCCAGAAACACCACGGAAAAGCCCGTGGCTTTGATGATTGTATCCTGATAGCGCTCTTTCAGAAAGCGTTTGAACAGAATACCCAGCACACCGCCTATCACAATGGCCAGCGCATTGATGATCGTTCCCAATCCCCGCATTTTCGTTTTTCCTTTGCTTACTGATTCCTGTATTTGTTTAAGACTTCATCCGGGATATGACAGTAGCTGCAGTCTTCCGGGTACCGCTCCAGATGGTGCTGATGCTCCTCTGCACTCCGGACGTAATTCGTCAGCGGCAGCACTTCCACAACGATTTTATCCCGGTCCTTCCGGCTGTCAATAAAGGCTCTTGCTTCTTCCAGATGTCCGGGATTTGTGCTGTAAAGCCCCGTGCGATACTTTTTTCCAACATCAACGCCCTGTTTGTTCAGGCTGTACGGGTCGATGATTTCAAACAGATGCTCCATAAGCTCTGTAACACTGGTACATTTCTCATCAAAGACCACTTTAACGCACTCTGCGTATCCATCATACGGGCCGTCCAGCGTGTTTGTTGTTCCGTTGGCTCTCCCGGCTTCGGTCGTCCGTACACCGGGCACCGTGTCAAAAAAATGCTGGACGCCCCAAAGGCACCCGCCTGCAATGTATACCGTTTCCATACTCTTGACTTTCCTTCTTTTACTGGTACAGTTTGCATCCATGCTCTGTACTCCTTACGGTTTCCTTGCTAGCTGCAAATCGATCCATCATACCAACTCACAAAAAGTGCTTCCGCACCATTGCAGAGTAATTATCATATTGTTGAAAGCCATATCGCTCATAAAATGGGATCGTTTTAGGATCAGACGGCATAACTTTCACATACAGAAGATTTTGATAGAAACTCATGATCCGTTTCATCAGCTCATCTCCAATGTACTGTCCCTGATAAGCAGGGTCCACCAAAAGATCATGCAAAAATGCGACTGTTTCTCCATCATCAAGCGCGCGAACCAGCCCGACCAGCTTATCACCATCCCCCGCAGAAATAACTCGTGTGGAATTGTGCATCGCACGGACAAGTTTTTCGGGATAATTGCCGGATTCCCAGTGAACGGATAAAAACAGTTTCTGCAATTCATCGGCCGTGAAATCTTTTGTTTGTTTATACTCGATTTCCATGATGCACCCCTTTATAACTTCCACAAACGCGAATTTTACAGGGTACGAATGATATGAGAAGCAAGTTCTGCATTTTCTTTGTCTACAAAAATCTCTGTAATATACTGAGGCTTTATTCCAAAAGTCCCGATTTGTGCTCGCATCCGTGTTGCGTCAAAAACACTTCGCTGATTCACATCTTTGGTTTTGCAATAGCATTTGATTCCAGCCGCTGTCAAAGCATCTGTAATACGGTGACAATAGGTTGAATCCGAAACCGTTGCTACCTGTGACTTGAAGAATCGTTCCAGCATGGTGAACCTCCTATGCAAAAAAGTTGGACGATGAGTACTTGATGAACCAACGTAGCAAATTCCGATTTATCAAATAAGAATTTCCGTCAATTTTTCTCTTGATGCGGCTCGCTTCTAAGAGTAGGAACGAACTGTTCTGTTGCCGGAGACGGACCATTCGGGTCGGTCTCCGGCAGTATTTTTGTTATCGCCTATTAAAAAACAGCCGGAACGACTTTCTGCTGCGCTACATCGATGATGCCGTATGTATTCAGTCTGAGTTTGGGAATGACCGGAAGGCTGACGAAGGCGAGGGTCATAAAGATGCCGATATCTTCCGCTACACCATGTGCCTTGAGGGCATCGTTCAGCGCCTGCATTTTCGCCGCAACGCTCTCTGCGCTTTCGGTGCTCATCAATCCGGCCACCGGAAGCGCAAGTTCTGCCACGACCTGTCCATCTGCCACAAACGCAAGTCCGCCTTTGTTTTTCCGCACAGTGTTGCCGGCCAGCATCATATCGGTATCGTTGTCCCCTGCCACAATCAGGTTATGGGAATCATGTGCGATGCTCGATGCAACGGCTCCGCATTTCAGGCTGAAGTTTCCTAAAAAGCCAATGCCCACATGGCCGGAGTGATGATGCCGCTCAAAAACGGCCAGTTTTACGATGTTGTGTTCCGGGTCCACACCGGGAGCTTTGCCCGGATGCCGTTGGAACGGGATGATTTTTTCCTCCGTAAGCAGCTCGCCCCGGTTCAGGCAGATGACACGCTCCTGCTCCCCGCTTTCCCGAAGTTCCAGGTCCTGCAGTGTGATCTCATCCAGATCAAAGGAATCCATAACGTGGGAAAATCTCACACGGTCGATGTCAAGCGGTGCGGGTTTCAGCGTTTTTCCGTGCTCGGCCACCAGCGTGCCATTCTTGTAAACCTGTTCGACCGTAAAGGATTCAAAATCCGATACTACAATGAGGTCGGCAGCATACCCCGGTGCTACGGCACCGCGCTGCTTGAATCCAAAATACTGTGCCGGGACCAGCGTTGCCATTTTGACGGCCACTGCTGGGTCTGCGCCCAGCCGGATCGCTTTACGGATGTTGGAATCGATGTGTCCGCTGTCCAGCAGGTCACCGGGGTGCTTATCATCCGTCACCAGCATACAGCGGCTGCAATAGGGCTCCCGGAACAGCGGCATCAGGGCCTCCATATTTTTGGCAGCCGTTCCTTCCCGGATCATGATATATTGTCCGAGCCGGAATTTTTCCATGGCTTCCTCAATGTTGGAGCACTCGTGATCGGACTGAACGCCTGCCGCAATATAAGCATTCAGGTCCTTATCGCTCAAGAGCGGTGCATGGCCATCCACGATCTTTCCCGCTTCGGTGCAGTCGCGGATCTTCTGCAGGATCTTCGGGTCACAGCGCACCGTTCCATAGGCGTTCATCAGTTCCGCAAGCCCCAGCACGCGGGGATCGCCGTAGTAAGGCCGGAGCTGTTCTGCGTTCAGCACCGCACCGGATTCATCCAGATCCGTGGCCGGAACACAGGAGGGCAGCATGAAATAAACCGAAAGGGTCAGATTTTTTGTCGTTTCCAGCATGAAATCCAAGCCTTCCAGCCCCGCAACGTTCGAGATCTCGTGTGGGTCTGTGACCACCGCAGTGGTACCGTGGGGCAGCACTGCCTGCTCGAAAGCCGGACCACAGAGCATGGAGCTTTCGATGTGGATATGCCCATCGATCAGGCCCGGGCAGACATATTTGCCGTGCAGATCAACTTCTTTCCGGCCGTGATACGTGCCCACGCCCACGATCGAATTTCCGCTGATGGCAATATCAGCGGTGTCGATCTCATCGGTAAACACATTGACGATTCTGGCATTTTTCAAAACCAGATCAGCCAAAGCATCTCCTCTGCCTGCCGAGATCCGGCGTTTCAGCTCATCAGACTGCATAGAAACATCTCCTCTCTCTGAAGTTCGATTTTCTCACCTGTGGATTGGTTCTGCCCTTATTCTACCACGCCTTGCCGCTGCGGAAAAGATGCCAGGAACAAAAATGGCCCCGGAGGGCTTGTTACAGCTCTCCGGGGCCACTTTATGTGCGTTGTGCCTTGGCGCAGACCGTCAGCACTCCACTGCCACCTTGATCACGCCGTCCCGTTTCTTTTCAAACAGCTCGTAGCCCTCTGCGATCCGGCGCAGGGGGTAGGTGTGGGTGATGAGCGGTTCGGTATCGATCTTGCCTTCTGCGATGAGACGCAGCGTTTCTTCACAATCGCAGCCGTCCACGCCGCCGGTCTTGAAGGTGAGGTTTTTGCCGTACATTTCCGGCAGCGGCAGGGTCTGTGCCTTATCGTACAGCGCCACCACCGTCACAACGGCGTTGGGCCGTGCACACTCCCATGCCAGCCGGAAGGTGGAGTCTGCCCCTGCCACCTCCAGCACCACATCGGCCCCGCCGTGGTCGCTGTGGGCACGCACAAAGGCGGCGCAGTCCTCCGGCTGCACGGTGAGCACCTGCGGGTAGTGCCGACGGATGAACTGCAGGCGGCTTGCGTCCTTTTCACAGACGATGATGCGCTTGGGGCTGTGCAGCATGACGCACAGCAGCGTGCAGATGCCGGTCGGCCCTGCACCGAGGATCAGCACGGTATCCTCGGGGGTGATTTCCGAGATGCGTGCCGCCCAAAAGCCGGTGGCCAGCACATCGCCCACCAGCAGCGCCTGCCGATCGGTAACGCCGTCCGGGATCTTGTTCAGTCCCTGATCCGCAAAGGGCACCCGGACATACTCGGCCTGCCCGCCGTCGATGCGGCAGCCCAGCGCCCAGCCGCCGTTTTGATCGGTGCAGTTGTTCACGAAGCCTTTTTTGCAGAAAAAGCACTCTCCGCAGAAGGTCTCCACGTTCACCGTCACCCGGTCGCCGGGTTTCACATTGGTCACCGCACTGCCCACTTCTTCTACGATGCCCACCATCTCGTGCCCTACCGTGATGCCGGGCACCGCCCGGGGCACGCTGCCGTGCTTGATGTGCAGGTCGCTGGAGCAGATGCTGGCAAGGGTCACCTTTACAATGGCGTCCCGCTCGTGCTGCAGCACCGGCTTTGGTTTTTCCATCAGGGCAAACGTTCCCTCTGAAACATAGGTATAGGTCAGCATGCTTATTCCCTCCATGCGCTTTGATCTTTCCGGACTTGAGTATACCACGCAGCTCTCCGCCGATCAGATCTTGGGCTGATACTGCATGCCGGACACATTGTAAATGGTAACAAAAGCCTTGGGGTCTTCCCGGTTGATAAAGTTCATCAGCTTCTGATATTCGCTCTTGTCCACGATGGTAATGATCTCGTTGTGCTTTTCCAGATTGTATGCACCGATGGCCTCGTACATGGTCGCACCGCTGTGCAGGTCATGGAGGATGAACTGACGCAGCGCCTCCTCTTTTTCGGTGATGATGCAGACGCGGCGTTTGATGCTGTTATCAAAGATGAAATGGTCCAGCACGATGCCGTTGAAGTAAGTACCGAGGATACTCAGCACCACGGTCTTTTTATCGTAGACCAGGGCCGCGGAAAGCGCCACACACATTCCCGACAGAGACATGGCTTTTCCCAATTCCATGTGCAGGTACTTGTTCATGATCTTTGCCACGATATCCAGCCCGCCGGAGGATGCATTGCGGTTGAACAAAATACTCAGCCCGATGCTGACCACCAGAATATAGCACAGCACGTCCAGCTCCTGACTGCCGGTCATCGAGCCGAACTCCGGGAACAGCTTTTCAAACAGCCCCAGAAACACCGGCAGCAGCACACTGGTGTATACGGTCTTTGCGCCAAATTCTCTGCCGCAGGTAAAGAACCCGATGATGAGAAGCACGACGTTCAGGATCATCGTAATGACCGACAAGGGCAGCGGCACAAAATTGGACAGCACGATGCCAAGGCCGGAAATGCTGCTGACGGATGTATGGCTCGGCACCAGAAAAAAGAAAACGCCCGCCGCAATGATCGCCACCGCCCCGGTCAGGACTGCCGTCTCCCTCAGGACTGCGCCGGTCTTTCCTTTTACATCACTCATCTTTGTCCCCCTAAAATCAAATTTGTTTCACCGATCTCCTCATCTTTGTCGATGCGGACAAGGAGCTTACCGCCAAAGCGTTTGTATTCCATAGTGAAGTACCTCCATAAATTCCGAGTTGCTGTTCTCAGTATACCATGTTTTTCCCTTGCGGAAAAGATAGCGAAACAAAAATGCCCCCGGAGGGCTTGTTGCGGCTCTCCGGGGGCATCTTATGTGCGTTGTGCCTTGGCGCACACGACCGGCGTTTT
>OLPI01001390.1_pt1 | contig 21603 bp, 19 predicted proteins | sample 1672361 | NCBI WGS metagenome assembly OLPI01 (sample SAMEA3136675, study PRJEB25190) | human gut metagenome
TGGGTGAGCTGGCGAGCGGCAGCGAGACTGAGAGGGTGAGTGACAGCCCTTTGCCCTTTTTTTGCCATTTTGCGAGAAACCGCCCAAAACCGAACCTCTTTTGTGAAAGAAATTGAAACAGAATTTACAGTTTTCTCTTGCGATAAATGGGGAACTGTGTTAAGCTGTAAATAAGAATGTGCTCACCCCGAGAGCACCCAAGATAAAAAGGAGGTCTTTCCCTGTGAAACAGTTCATTACCCGCCGCAGCTTTATCAAGGCTGCCGGTGCTGCCACGGCACTGACCGCAGTTTCTGTCGGTGCACCCGCCGCCTTTGCGGAGGAGACCAATTGCTTCTTTGGTGACAAAGCGGATGTGACCATCCTCTACACCAACGATGTCCACACCTATATCGACAACAAGTCCCCCAAGCCCACCTATGCCGCCATTGCTGCCCTGAAAAAGAGCATCGAGGACACCGGCCGGGATGTGCTGCTGGTGGATGCAGGTGACCATATCCAGGGCACCGCTTACGGTTCCATGGATGACGGCGCTACCATCATCGAGCTGATGAACGAGGCCGGTTACGATCTGGCCACCCCCGGCAATCACGAGTTCGACTACGGCATGGCTCGCGCCAAGGCTGTGCTCCGGGAAGCTGACTTCCCCTATGTCTCCTGCAACTGGGTCGATCTGCGCACTGGCTTCAACGTTCTGCCCAGCGTCAAGTTCTTCTTTGTGGGCGGCCGCAAGATCGCCTTTGTGGGCGTGACCACCCCCGAGACCTTCACCAAGTCCACCCCGGCCTACTTTATGAACGATGCCCAGACCAAGTACATCTACGACATTCTGGGCGGCGAGGACGGCCAGAAGCTCTACGATGCCGTTCAGAAAGCCATCGACAAGGCTGAGTTCTGGGGCGCTGACACCATCATCGGTCTGGGCCATCTGGGCGTTGACCCCTCCTCCTCTCCCTGGACCAGTGAGGAAGTCATTGCACACACCCACGGCTTCACCGCCTTCATCGACGGCCACTCCCACACCGTGATGGCCAACAAGCAGGTCACCGATGCTTCCGGCAAGGCAGTCACCCTGACCCAGACCGGTTCTTACTTCAAGAACATCGGCAAGATGACCGTGGGCGCGGACGGCACCATCACCACTGAGCTCATCGACACCTACGAGGGTCTGGATGCCGCCGTGGCCGCCACTGCCTCCAACTGGATCAGCGCAGTGGACGATATGCTGGGCGAGGAGATCGCAGTGGGCGATACCAAATTCTACATCAACGATCCCGCCACCGGCAAGCGCCGCATCCGCTCTGGCGAGACCAACCTGGGCGACTTCGTGGCCGACGGCATCTACACCTACTTCAACGAGATCGAGGAGCTCCACTGTGATGTCGCCATTATGAACGGCGGCGGCATCCGCACCGATGTGGAGGCTGGCCCCTGGAGCTTCAAGACCTGCAAGACCGTCAGCCCCTTTGGCAACGTGGCCTGCCTGATGTCCGTGACCGGCCAGCAGATCCAGGACGCTCTGGAGTTTGGTGCCCGCTTTGCCGGTGCTGAGGGCAAGGAGAACGGCGGCTTCCTGCAGGTGGCAGGTGCCAGGTACACGATCCACCCCATGATCCCCAACACCGTTCAGACCAACGACAAGAATGTCTGGACCGGCAGCGCCGCCACCCCGCGTGTCAGCAATGTGGAGATCTACGACAAGACCACCGGTACTTATCAGCCCCTTGACCCGAACGCCACCTACGCTCTGGCCGGCATGAACTACACCCTGCGCAATCTGGGCGATGGCTTTGCCATGTTCGATGGCGCGACCCTTATCAAGGACTATGTCTCTGAGGACTACCTCGTCATGTCCAGCTACGCAGCCATGTTCGGCGGCGTGGATGCCAACGGTCTGCCGCATCTGGCAAGCGCCAACAGCCCGCTGGCCGATTACCCCGGCTACCTGCTCAACTACGAGGATCCGTACGGCGCAGGCCGCATCCAGATGATCTGGTAAATTAAGGATACGACCCTCTCCGTCAACGCCGCAGGCTTTGACGGAGAGGGTTATTTTTAAGCAGCATTGTCAGCAGGAAACGAACCCGGTTTGTGGATCAGGATAGGAGAAAATTGCATAAATCCGGCAGAGCATCCTTGTATACTACGCCAAAGTTTGTGACTTTTTTATTTGTTTGCTTGCGAACGATCTGCACTGGAAGTATAATAAACGGGCAAGTAATATATCAGCTGTGCTGTGGCAGGCACAGAGACAAAGGAGAAACATTATGCAGACACGGTATACCAGCGCCGACCAGTGGGCAGAGGCCAAGGACGGCGTGATCCCTGCACCCTACGCTCTGGAAGAGGGCGAGCAGATCATTGACCAGTATCTTGAGCCGGTCATCTTCCACAACGTCAACGGCCCCGACATCGGTGTGACCACCTGCGGCGTGATCGTCAAGGACGGCCTGTACTTTAAGGATCTGGACAACAGCGGCGAGCTGGCCCCCTACAAGGATTGGCGGCTGAGCCCTGAGCAGCGCGCTGAGGATATGGTCAAGCATCTGCGGCTGGATCAGCAGGCAGGCCTTGTGCTGAACACCCTGTTCAACAGCCCTGTGGTGCCCACCCGTGCCGAGGCCACCAACGCCGAAGGCAAGCTGGAGCTGGGCAAGATCTACAAGCACCACAACCCCGGTGAAAAGCCCATGCCCGGCCCTCTGCCCGGCATGACCGTCAGCATTGATGACAGCCACGTTTTGGAAAAGCACATTGCCGCCGGTGTTTACCGCGGTGACATGCGCTGCGAGGCCGGCATGGTGGCCCTGTACCACAACGCCGGCACCCAGATGCTGGAATACGAGGCCTGCAAGGGCGGCGTGGCCATTCCGTACTCTCTCCACACCAACCCCATCAACATCGGTTACCCGGACTCTCTGGGCATCGGCGCGGCTGTCATTGGCGACGGCAACACCGACATGGTCTATGAGATGGCCCAGACCGACCGCAAGATGATGAAGGCCGAGGGCCTGAACATCATGTACGGCCCTCAGGTCGATGTGACCTCTGACCCCCGCTGGCCCCGTACCTCCGGTACTTACGGCGAGCGTCCCGATGTCACCAGCGATATTGCCGAGGCTCTGGTCAAGGGCTATCAGGATGGCGACAACGGCCTGAACGAGGGTTCTGTTGTTCTGACCATCAAGCACTTCCCCGGCGATGCCCCCTCTGAGAATGGCTTTGAGCCCCATGTGCCCATCGGCCAGTGGCGCATCTACCGCACCCCCGGCTCTATGGAAAAGTATCATCTGCCCCCGTTCCAGCGCGCCTTTGACCACAAGGTCTCTTCCATCATGCCGGACTACTCCCGTATTGCCACCGATGGCCGTGCCGTGCCCCAGACCTACCGGGGCGAGGTGACCAGCACCGAGGAAGTGCCCAGCGCTTACAGCAAGGAGCTGATCACCGATCTGGCCCGGAACAAGATGGGCTTTGACGGTTATGTCAACTCCGACTCCGGCATCACCACCGTTCAGATCTACGGCGTGGAGAACCTCACCGAGCCTGAGCGCTACGCCAAGGCCATCTCTGCCGGTACCGATGTCATCGGCGGCAATACCGACCCCGAGAACATCGTCAAGGCTGTGGAGGACGGTCTGCTGCCCAAGGCGGATCTGGACCGTGCCAGCTATAATCGTCTGCTGAGCCTGTTCCGCACCAAGCGGGTGGATAACCCCTACCTCGATCCCGACAAGGCCGATCAGGCCCGCGTGGACAACTTCGACGGTGCCAAGAAGAAGGCTTACGAGGCCAACCAGAAGGCCGTTGTTCTGGTCAAGAACCACGAGAAGCTCCTGCCTCTGGCCAAGAGCCAGAAGGTCTGCATCGTCACCTTCAAGGGTGTGGACTCCGGCTTTGCACAGATGGCACAGGCCATGGGTGCCGGTCTGGGCAACACGGACGAGGATGCCGCTCTGCGCAAGACCCTGACGGAAGCCTTTGAGAAGAAGGGCTACACCGTGGTGGCCACCCCAGAGGAAGCCGATGTGCTCTACCTGCACGTCTGGCCCATCAGCAACGGTCTGGTGTTCAACCAGTACGCAATGCCCGTCATCGAGATGGGCGAGATCGTCACCGACGAGCGCGAGCGCAACAAGAGCCAGAAAAAGACCGGCAACAAGGTCACTGTTGTCACCCTGAAGGACGTGGAGAAGATCAAGGAACTGGCCGATGCCATCCATGCCCGCGGCGGCAAGGTGGTTGGCACCTGCGTGGTCTGCAACCCCTGGCTGCTGGACAAGCTGGAGCCCTACTGCGACGCACTGACCATCCAGTACACCGTCAGCGCCGTTGCCCTGAACAACGCCCTGAACGCTCAGGTCGATGTCATCAGCGGCGACTTTGCCCCCACCGGCAAGCTGTGCCTGACCATGGTCTCTGACCCCGCCGTCATTGCCATCACCGAGCAGGAGATCGACGGTGTGGTGCGCGAGATCTGCGCCTCTCCCAACGATGTGCCCGGCTACGATAAGGATCAGTACATCGATCCCGCCATCCTCGCCAACGTCAAGGGCGGCAGCTACGCCTACTGCGATGCCGACGGCAACTACTACCGCAGCGGCTTCGGTCTGAATTACTAATTACCGTTAACGAAAAAAGAGCGATACAGCGTTTGCTGTATCGCTCTTTTTGTTTACTGCTTTTCAAATTCCGCGGTGATCTCAGTCAGCAGTCTGCGGATGGGCAGGTGCTGAGGGCAGGCCTTTTCGCACCTGCCGCACTGGATGCAGTCAGATGCCCGGCGGCCTGCGCCGGTATAGACATTATTATAGTAAAAGTCGGCGTTCCAGTCGTGATAGATCTGCTTGGTGTTCATCACGGCGAACAGGTCGGGGATGGCGATCTGCCTGGGGCAGCCGTCGGTGCAGTAGCGGCAGGCGGTGCAGGGGATCAGGTTCATGCCGCGGAAGATCGACTGCACCTTCTTCACGGCTTCCAGCTCGGTCTCGTTCAGGGGCTGGAAGTCCTTCATGTAGCTGAGGTTATCCTTCATCTGCTCCATGCTGCTCATGCCGGAGAGCACCATCATCATGCCGGGGAAGCCCGCCGCAAAGCGGATGGCGTAGCTGGCTGGGCTGCCGCCGTGCAGCTCGTCCAGCACCTTCCGGGCCTCTTCGGGCAGGTTGACCAGGTTGCCGCCCTTCACAGGCTCCATGACCAGCACGGGCTTGCCGTGCCTGCGGCAGACTTCATAGCACTTGCGGCTCTGCACGGCGGGGTCGTCGTAGTCCACATAGTTGAACTGGATCTGCACCACCTCGATCTCCGGGTAGTCAGTCAGGATCTGCTCCAGTACCTCGGCATGATCGTGGAAGGAGATGCCCACATGCTTGATTTTGCCCTCGGCCTTCAGCGCAAAAGCGGTCTCATAGGCCCGGCATTTTTTGAAATGCTGGTAAAACATTGCACTCTGGGCGTGCATCAGGTAGAAATCAAAATAGTCCACACCGCAGGCTTCCAGCTGGCTCTGGAAAAAGGGACGGATGTCAGCCTCAGTTTTGAAGAAAGTGCCGGTCAGCTTGTCGGTCAGGATGTAGCTGTCGCGGGGGTGGCGGCTGGTCAGGCAGGCCTTCAGCGCCGTCTCGCTCCGGCCCTGAAGGTAGCCGCGGGCCGTGTCGAAGTAGTTGAAGCCCTGCTCCAGAAAATAATCGACCATCCGGCTGGTCTCAGCCAGATCGATCTCACCATCCTTCAAGGGCAGGCGCATACAGCCAAAACCGAAGTTTTTCTTGATGTTTTCCATGTCCAATACTCCTCTCGTGTGCAAGGGCGGAGTGCACTCCATAACCCGGATACGACAAAAAAAGACATCCGGAGTGTTCGGATGTCTTTTTGGTTGGGGATGAGAGAATCGAACTCCCACAAGTAGAGTCAGAGTCTACCGCACTACCACTATGCAAATCCCCATCAGCTTGGGTCTGTCTTGCGGGGTGAGCCGCTCAACGTGTGCTATTATACGGAAAAAGCGCCGCTTTGTCAAGCGCTTTTTTGAAATTTTTTGCAGAAACCGGAAAAAAGACGCACTTTCGCGGGAGTTCTTGCGAGCTGCTTGATTCCGTCATCCTTCTCATGCGCTTTGCATATACTGGAAATCAGAAGAAGCAAAGACGCACAAAGAGGAGGAACTGCTATGACCCAGACCACGCAAAAGGAAAAGACCCTGCTTTCGCCCCGCATCCCGCGGGACACCGAACACGAGCGCTACCACCCGGAGCTGGAGGAGGAGCTGAAAGAGTGCCTGTTCTGCCTGCACCGGAACGAGATGATGTTCGACCTTGAGGTGGACACCGACCTCATCGAACAGCATATCTATGAGCGGCAGGCCCTTCTGGCCCGCTACCGGTACTTGCTGGGAAAGGCCCGGGAGCTGGGGCTGCATACAATATTGGAAAAGTATCAGCCGGTGGGGTAAGGCTTCGTCTTTGTACAGCCTACAAAATACTGCCCGCAGAAGATGCGACAAAAATCTTGACAGAATCCCTGAACCGTGCTATCCTATATCAAGATAACAATGCGCAGGTGGTTCTGCGTATCAACTATTTGGAGCTAGAGAGGTTTTTAATTATGGAACGTATTAAGACGATCGCTACTCGTGACCTGACCAAGAGCGTTGTGACCGGTGGCTGCGGCGAGTGCCAGACTTCCTGCCAGTCTGCCTGCAAGACTTCCTGCGGCGTGGCTAACCAGAAGTGCGAGAACAGCAACAAGTAATTTCTGCAAATCGGATGCCGCCTTTGCCGGGCGGCATTTTTTTATGTTACAATGGAATGGAGAATAAAATGGTACATCAGTATCAATTGAACGGCTATAACATCGTGCTGGATACCTGCAGCGGCTCGGTGCATGTGGTGGATGAGGTGGCGTATGATGTCATTGCCATGTACCCCGACCACACCGCCGACGAGATCGTTGCCGCCATGATGGCAAAGTACGGCGACCGTGAGGACGTGACCGAGGCCGACCTGCGCCAGTGCATTGATGACGTGGCAAGCCTGAAGGAATCCGGCAAACTGTGGAGCCCCGATACCTATGAGAACCTCGCGTTCGATTTCAAGAACCGCAACACCGTGGTCAAGGCCCTCTGCCTGCATGTGGCCCACACCTGCAACCTGAACTGCTCCTACTGCTTCGCCTCGCAGGGCCGCTATCAGGGCGAGCGTGCCCTGATGAGCTTTGAGGTGGGCAAGCGTGCAATGGATTTCCTCATTGAGAATTCCGGCAGCCGCCGCAACCTCGAGGTGGACTTCTTCGGCGGCGAGCCTCTGATGAACTTTGATATGGTCAAGAAGCTGGTGGCCTACTGCCGTGAGCAGGAGAAGATCCACAATAAGAACTTCCGCTTCACCATGACCACCAACGGCATGCTCATTGACGATGATGTCATCGACTTCTGCAACAAGGAGTGCCACAACGTGGTCCTGAGCCTGGACGGCCGCAAGGAAGTCCACGACCGCTTCCGCAAGGATTACGCCGGCCATGGCAGCTACGATGCCATTGTGCCCAAGTTCCAGGAGTTCGTGAAGAAGCGCGGCGATAAGGGCTATTACATGCGCGGCACCTTTACCCACTACAACACCGACTTCACCAACGATATCTTCCACATGGCAGATCTGGGCTTTACCGAGCTGAGCATGGAGCCCGTGGTCTGTGACCCCAGCGACCCCAGTGCTCTGACCGAGGCGGATCTGCCCATCCTGAAGGAGCAGTATGAGATCCTGGCCAAGGAGATGATCAAGCGGAACCGTGAGGGCCGCGGCTTCACCTTCTACCACTACATGATCGACCTGACCGGCGGCCCCTGCATCTACAAGCGCATTTCGGGCTGCGGTTCCGGCACCGAGTACATGGCTGTGACTCCCTGGGGCGATCTGTATCCCTGCCATCAGTTCGTGGGCGATCCCAAGTACCTGATGGGCGATATCTGGAAGGGTGTCACCAACACGGCAGTCCGGGACGAGTTCAAGCACTGCAACGCCTACGCCCGCAAGGAGTGCCAGGACTGCTGGGCAAAGCTCTACTGCTCCGGCGGCTGTGCAGCCAACTCCTATCACGCAACCGGCAGCATCACCGGCGTGTACGAGTACGGCTGTGAGCTGTTCCGCAAGCGGATGGAGTGCGCCATTATGATCCAGGTGGCTCAGAATCAGGAGCTGGCTGCACAGGGCATCGAAGTGCCCATCCAGCTGGGCTCCACCTGCAATGCCTGCGCCGACGGCGAGGTCTGCGAATAAATGACCACCCCCATCGTCGATTTTGTGCGGCAGTACGCCCAGTCCGGCACCGCCCGGCTCCACATGCCGGGGCATAAGGGGCAGAGCCTGCTGGGCTGTGAGCCGTGGGATATCACCGAGATCCGGGGGGCCGATGAGCTCTACGAGGCCGAGGGCATCATCGCGCAGAGCGAGGCCAACGCCACCCGGCTGTTCGGCACGGCCCACACCTATTACAGCACCGAGGGTTCTTCCCAGTGCATCCGGGCCATGCTCTGCCTTGCTTTGCAGGGTGCGCCCCGCACCGGCAAGCGTCCGGTGCTGCTGGCGGCCCGCAATGCCCACAAAGCCCTGCTCTATGCAGCGGCTCTGCTGGACTTCGACATCCGGTGGCTCTGGCCTGCACCGGAGGATACCGGCGCGCTGTGCAGCTGCCCGGTAACGGTGCAGGCCCTTTCCGCCGCCCTTGAGGAGCTGGCTGGGCAGGGGAAAGCACCCTTTGGCGTTTACCTGACCAGCCCGGATTATCTGGGCGGGATGCAGGACATCGCGGCTCTCTCTGCCGTCTGTGATGCTCACGGCGTGCCCCTGCTGGTGGATAACGCCCACGGGGCCTACCTGCGCTTTCTGCCCGGCGGGAGCCGCCACCCCATCGACCTGGGCGCGGCGGCCTGCTGTGACTCCGGCCACAAGACCCTGCCGGTGCTCACCGGGGGAGCCTACCTGCATCTGGGCCCCAAGGCCCCCGTACAGGAGGAAAGTACCGTGCGCAACGCACTGGCGCTGTTCGGCTCCACCAGCCCGTCTTATCTGATCCTGCAGTCTCTCGATGCCTGCAACCGGCTGCTTTCCACCGATTACCCGGCACGCTTGCAGGAATGCTGTGACCGGCTGGCTGCTCTGCGTGCCCGCCTGAACGCGCTGGCTGCCGCACAGGGCACGGCCCTGCCGCTGGCACTGGACGGTTCCGCCCGGGAACCCATGAAGCTGACGCTGGACGCAGCGGCGCTGGGCCTGACCGGGCAGGCACTGGCCGACCATCTGCGGCAAAACGGGATGGAGTGCGAATATGCCGACCCCCGCTACCTTGTGCTGATGTTCACCCCGGAAAACCCGGCGGAGGACATGGCCCGGCTGGAGGCGGCTCTGGCAGAACTCTGTGCGCGGGGCATCCCCCCGGCAGAATCCCCTGCCGAGTACCGGGAGGCGTTTTGTGCGCTGGCCCGGCAGGCGGAGCCGCGCCTGACTGTGCGGCAGGCCGTGTTTGCCCCGCAGGAGACCATCCCGGCAGGGTCTGCGCTGGGCAGGGTCTGCGCTCTGCCCACCGTTTCCTGCCCGCCCGCCATCCCCATCGTGGTCAGCGGCGAGGTGATCGGCCCGGCGGCGCTGGAGCTCTTTGCAGCCTACGGCGTGGAGACGGTCTCGGTGGTGAAACCGGAAAAATTTTGAAAAAATCAGGGCGGATCTGCAAGATTCTGCGGCTCTGAAACGTATTAAGGATAGAACAGAGAACATAACCCCTATTCTATGCGGTAATCTGAGGTGTTCCAATGAAAATTCTTCTTGCATCAGATACATGGTCCCCAATGGTCAACGGTGTGGTGCGCTCGGTGGAGCTGCTGTACCACCAGCTGCTGGCACTGGGCCATGACGTGCGGGTGGTGACCCTTGCCCAGAATGGCCATTCCCATGAGGAAAACGGCATCCTGTATGTGGGCAGCATCAGCGCGGAGCGGGTCTACCCGGGCGTGCGGATCAGTGCGGCGGGCGCTCTGCCCATCTCCCACTGGCTGGACGAGCTGGAAGCCTGGGGCCCGGAGGTCATCCATACGCAAAGCGAGTTTTCTACCTTTATGCTGGCACAGCGGGTGGCCCGCCGGTGCCACTGCCCGGTGGTACATACCTACCATACTGTCTACGAGGATTATACCCAGTACCTTTTCTTCAGTGAGCGTCTGGGCCGGATGACCGCCGAAAAGGCCACCCGCATCCTCTCGGGCTATTGCTCCCTCATGCTGGCCCCCACCGAAAAGGTGCGCGCCATGCTCAACCGCTACGGGGTCAGCTGCCCGGTGGTCACAGTGCCCACCGGCATTGACCTGACCGCCTTTGGCCCGGCGCAGGACAACGGCGAGGAAAAGGCCCGGATGCGTGCAGAGCTGGGCATCCCGGAAGGGGATACCGTCCTCCTCTCGCTGGGCCGTCTGGCTGCCGAGAAGAACCACGCCCAGCTGGTGCGTCTGCTGGCCGCGCAGCCGGAGGAGAACCGCCCGTGGCTGGTGTTCGTGGGCGACGGCCCTGCCCGGCCTGACCTAGAAGCACTGACAAAAGAGCTGAAGTTGACCGACCGCGTCCGCTTTGTGGGCATGGTCAAGCCCGATGAGGTGCCCCGGTGGTACCGCGTGGGCGATATCTTCGTCAGCGCCTCCCAGAGCGAGACCCAGGGCCTGACCTACTTCGAGGGCATGGCCTGTGGTCTGCCAGTGCTCTGCCGTGCGGACCCCTGCCTGGATGGTGTGGTGGAAAACGGCTTCAACGGCTGGCAGTGGAAGGACGAAGCCGAGTTTGCATCGGCACTGAACACCATCATCTCGGACCCCGCCCTGCGCGGGCAGCTGCACCAGAACGCTCTGGCCACTGCGGCCCGCTACTCGGCAGAGCATTTCGCCCAGCAGGTGCTGGATGCTTACCAGCAGGCCATTGCGCTGAAGCAGTATGAGTCTGAACACAAAAGCATCCTCAGCTGGGTGTGATCCCAATCCCCGAAGAATCCAGAAAAAGCAGCAGCGCCCTGTCTCCCGCAATGGGAAACAGGGCGCTGCTTTTTGCGCATCCGTTATTCGATGCCGGTCACCTTGTAATCCTGATCCTCAACAGCCTTCTTCAGGTCTGCGTCGGAAACTTCGGCGTTCAGGGTGACAATGGCGGTACCGGCCTCATGGCTGACCACGGCCTCGTCCACGGCGGGCAGAGCTTCCAGCGCCTTTTTCACGCGGGCCTCGCAGTGGCCGCACATCATACCTTCAACATGCAGGGTCTTTTTCATGGCATTGTCCTCCTTGACAACGGGAGCCGAAACGGGTTCGGCAGTATTTTCAGCCGCTGCAGGCTGCACGGGGGCAGCGGGCAGGGCGGCAGACTTGGGTTTGCGGTCGTGTTTGGTGCTGTGCAGGTCGAACAGGTTCAGCCGCAGGGCATTGCTCACGACACAGAAGCTGGAAAGGCTCATGGCCGCAGCCCCGAACATGGGGTTCAGGGTCAGGCCGAAGGGGATGAACACACCGGCGGCCAGCGGGATGCCGATGATGTTGTAGATGAACGCCCAGAACAGGTTTTCGTGGATGTTGCGCAGGGCAGCGCGGCTCAGGCGGATGGCGGCAGGCACGTCCGACAGCTTGGAGTTCATCAGCACCACGTCCGCCGCGTCGATGGCAACGTCGGTGCCTGCGCCGATGGCGATGCCGGTGTCGGCACGGGTCAGGGCCGGGGCATCGTTGATGCCGTCGCCCACCATGGCCACCTTGCCGGATGCCTGCAGCTGGCGGATGACCGCTTCCTTGCCGTCGGGCAGCACGCCTGCGATCACCTCGTCCACACCGGCCTGCCTGCCAATGGCAGCAGCGGTGCGCTGGTTGTCGCCGGTGAGCATGACCACGCGGATGCCCATGGCCTGCAGCTCCCGGATGGCGCGGGGGCTGTCCTCCTTGATGGTATCGGCCACCGCGATGATGCCCAACAGGCGGCCTGCTCCGCCGAAGAACAGGGGCGTTTTGCCCTGTGCGGAGAGGGCTGCGGCCTTCTCCTGCAGCTGTGCGGGCACGGTGACTTTGGTGCCGATAAAGGACGCATTGCCGCCAAAGATCTCCACGCTGTCCAGCTTTGCGGCCAGACCGTTGCCCGGCAGGGCGGCAAAGCCGGATACCTCGGGGGCGGTGAGCTTCTGCGCGTCGGTGCAGGCCAGCACGGCCTTTGCCAGCGGGTGCTCGCTCTTGCGCTCCAGTGCGGCGGCAAGGGTGAGCAGCTCCGCCTCGGAAACGCCCTCGGCGGGCAGAATGTCAGTCACTTTTGGTTCACCGCTGGTGATGGTGCCGGTCTTGTCCAGCGCCACGATCTGGGTGCGGCCTGCGGCTTCCAGCGAAGCGGCGGTCTTGAACAGGATGCCGTTCTTTGCACCCAGACCGTTGCCCACCATGATGGCCACCGGCGTTGCCAGACCCAGCGCACAGGGGCAGCTGATGACCAGCACGGAGATGCCGCGGGCCAGTGCATAGCCCAGCTCCCGGCCCAGCAGCAGCCACACGATGGTGGTGACCACCGCGATGGTAATGACCGCAGGCACGAAGAAACCGGACACCGTATCGGCGATTTTTGCAATGGGAGCCTTGGTGGCGGCGGCATCGCTGACCATCCGGATGATCTGGGCAAGGGTGGTGTCCTCGCCCACGCGGGTGGCCCGGCACTGCAGGAAACCGGACTGGTTGGTGGTGGCAGCGCTCACCTTATCGCCCGCAGCCTTGTCCACGGGGATGCTCTCGCCGGTCAGGGCGCTCTCGTTCACGGCGCTGGTGCCTTCCAGCACGATGCCGTCCACGGGGATGTTCTCGCCCGGGCGCACCACAAAAATATCCCCCTTCTGCACCTGCTCGATGGGCACGGTCACTTCGGCACCGTCCCGCAGCAGGGTGGCGGTCTTGGGGGCAAGCTTCATCAGGCTCTTGAGCGCGTCGGTGGTCTTGCCCTTGGAGCGGGCCTCCAGCATCTTGCCCACCGTGATGAGGGTCAGGATCATGGCGGCGGACTCAAAGTAGAACTCCATCATATAATGCATGACCAGCTCACTGTTGCCGTCCACCTGCGCGCGGGTCATGGCGAACAGGGCGTAGGTGCTCCACACAAAGCTTGCCATGGAACCCATGGCCACCAGCGTGTCCATGTTGGGCGAGCCGTGGAGGAGCCCCTTGAAGCCGTTGATGAAGAACTTCTGGTTGATGACCATGACGATGCCCGCCAGCAGCAGCTGCACAAGGCCCATGGCGATGTGGTTGCCGTCGAACCAGCGGGGCAGGGGCCAGCCCCACATCATGTGCCCCATGGAGAAGTACATCAGCACCAGCAGAAAGCCCAGCGACGCAATGAGCCGCCGCTTGAGCTTGGGGGTCTCGTGGTCGGCCAGCGCGTCAAGGTCGGCGCTGGTGGAGCTGGCAGCCGCCGCGCCCGCACGCTTGGGGCTGGCACCGTAACCGGCATCCTGCACGGCCTTGATGATCTCGGCAGAGCTGGCGGTGCCCTCCACGCCCATGGAGTTGGTCAGCAGGCTCACCGAGCAGCTGGCAACGCCGGGCACCTTGCTCACGGCCTTCTCCACCCGGGCGGAGCAGGCTGCGCAGCTCATGCCGGTAACGTTGTATTGTTCCATAAAATATCACTCCTACGTTGAGTATGCACGGGAACGGGCTTCTTATTTCATGAGCTTGGGCAGCAGATTCACCAGCTCGTCCAGCTTTGCCTCGCTGCCCGCGCGCAGGTCGTCCGCCACGCAGGTGGAGATGTGCTGGGCCAGCAGCTCCTTGGAAAAGCTGTTCAGCGCCGAGTTCGCCGCCGCCACCTGCACAAGGATGTCCACGCAGTAGGCATCCTTTTCCAGCATGCCGCGGATGCCGCGCACCTGCCCCTCGATGCGGCTGAGCCGGTTCAGCAGGGCCTTGTGTTCCTCCGGGGTGCGGTCTTTGTGGCGGCAGCAGGAGGGGGTGACGCTTTCGGTGGGCACAGCGGATGCGTCAACGGCCGGAGCCGTGGCAGCTTCGGGCTGGGCGGGCGTGCCGCAACAGCAGCAGGGCTTTTTCTCGTTGTCCATAAAATATCTCCTTTACCCATAGGGGGTATACATCTTACAGCATGAGTATAGCACAGCAAACCCGATAAATCAAGTAGGGAATTGAAAAATACAAACAAAAAGAGGGAAGGCACTGCAAATGCCTTCCCTCTATCAAATCACTTTTACTTCTCCAGAATCCGCGGCACAAACAGGCCCAGCATCTTGCCCCACCAGTACCACTCGTGGGAGACATCGCCGCCCCAGACCTCGAGGTGGGCGGGCAGGCCCTGTGCGGCCAGCACATCGGCCAGCGCCTGCGTGTCGGCTTTGGCATCGTCCTCGTAGGCACCCTGACCGGCGCAGAGCATCAGGCTGTTCTCCTCGGCCTTGGCCAGAGCCAGCTTGTCGGCGATGCCGTTCTCGGCCAGATACTGCAGGGGAGAGCAGCGCAGCACCAGATCGTCGGCTTCACTGCCCCAGAAGCGGGCCAGATCGTAGATGCCGGAAAGGCCGATGGCACCGGCAAAGAGCTTGGGACGGCGCAGGCGGCAGTTGACGGCGTGCACAGCGCCAAGGTCGATGCCCACACACCACAGCTTGGCATCCTTTGCGGCACCGTTCAGGGCCAGCACCCGGGGAGCCAGCTCGGCGGTAAGGTAGACGAAGTACTTTTCCTCCATCTCGGCGCGGCGGCGCACCGGGATGTCGCCGTTCAGTACGGCCTCGCCGTCAATGCTGTCGGCGCAGAACAGCTGCACCTTGCCCTCGTTCAGCAGCGGGGCAATGGCATCGGGCATGCCGTTGTTCTCCCAATCATAAAAGCGGCCGCCGCGGGCAGGCAGGGCCAGCACCGGCACACCGGCGCTGCCGTATACCTTGAACTCCATCTCGCGGTTCAGCACGCTGCTCCACTCTTTGTAATAGGTACCCTGGATCATAAATCAAGCACTCCTTGTTTCTATATTCACCGGCCCGGGCGCAGTCGCTGCACGTTGGTGCCGGTCGTTAGCGATCAAAAGAAAGCTTTCTCTGGAAATATCACACGAATTGGTTGCGCTGGGCATCGTACTCGTAGCCCACAGCTTTGAGCTTTGCGCACAGATCTGCCTTGTCGGCATCCAGATCTTCGCACAGAGCATCGAGGTTTTTGTAAAAATCACGCAGCTTCAGGTTCACCACGCTCAGCAGCATGATGGGATCGTTGGGCAGAGCCATGTGTTTTGCCTCCTTACAGCAACAAAAAAAGCCGGCCACTCGACAAAGTGACCGGCCACATACACCAAATTAGACAGCGCGGGTAACTTTGCCAGCGCGCAGGCAACGGGAGCATGCGTAGACGTACTTGGGAGAACCCTCAACGACCGCCTTGACACGACGGACATTCGGCTTCCAGGTACGGTTGGAACGACGATGAGAGTGAGAAACCTTGATACCAAAGGCAACACCCTTGCCGCAGCATTCACATTTAGCCATGGTACTTGCACCTCCTGCAGTGAAGTAAGGAATCAAAATAATCAGCTTGACTATTGTAGCAGATTGCCGGGCAAAATGCAAGCCTTTTTTCAAAAAATATTGCGGTTTTTTGGAAAACCAAACTCCTTCAGTCATCGCTGCGCGATGCCAGCTCCCTCAAAGAGGGAGCCTCTGGCGAAGAGGAAAAGCTTTCCGGTATGCCAAAGCCTCCCTCTTTGAGGGAGGGGGACCGCGTTAGCGGTGGAAGGAGTAATACCCCCTTGTCTAAAACCTCAAAAAATAGTATTATATATGGTATACTGAAAAAAGGCAGGAATATCGAATGACCTCTCAGGGCATCTATTATCTCATCCGCGCGCTGGTGGCGCTGGTGGCCATCCCCTTCCACGAGTGCGGCCACGCGCTGGCGGCATGGCTGCTGGGCGACGACACCGCAAAGCGGCAGGGGCGGCTTTCGCTGAACCCCTTTGCCCACTTTGACCTGCTGGGCACGCTGTGCATGGTGTTTGCGGGCGTGGGCTGGGCAAAGCCCGTCTCCACCGACCCCCGCAATTTCAAAAACCCCAAGTGGGGCATGGCCCTCACCGCGCTGGCTGGCCCTGCGGCAAACATCCTCCTTGCCTATGTGGGCATGGTGGTGTGGAAGCTCATGTACTACTGGGCACCGGTGAACGATGCCGCCATCTACATTGCCATGTTCCTGCAGTACCTTGTGCTGATGAACGTGAGCCTTGCCGTGTTCAACTTGATCCCGGTGCCGCCGCTGGACGGCAGCCGCATCCTGCTGGTGGTGCTGCCCCGGCGCATCTACTTTGGCCTGATGAAGTACGAGCGCTATATCATGATCGCCCTGCTGGCGGCAGTGTGGTTCGGCGCACTGGATACCCCCCTGTACTACCTGAACAACATCGTGTGGGAGCTGCTGGGCAAGGGCACCGGCTACATTGATAAGATCGCGTATTCCATCTACTATGCCGGCCTTGGGACGGTGGTGTGAGCGTGGCAGAAGAACTGACCTTCCATTTGGAAGATTTTGACGGCCCGCTGGAATTATTGCTGGCGCTTGTGGCCAAACATAAGATGGACCTGCACAACATCCCCATTCTGGAGCTGATCGACCAGTACACCGCCACGGTGGCGCGGGCCGACCCGGACCCGGAAGCCGCCAGCGCCTTCATCGAGATGGCCGCGCGGCTGGTGGAGATGAAAAGCTACCTGCTTTTGCCCCGCAGCGAAGAGGGCGAGCGCATGAAGCAGGAGTTCACCGGCCAGCTGATCGAGTACGACCAGTGCCGCCGCATGGCTGCGCTTTTGCGCCAAAAGGCCGAAGCTGCGCCGGTTTTTGTGCGTCCGCCCATGGAGATGGAGTTCGATAACACCTACGACCTGCACCATGCGCCGCAGGTGCTGGCGGATTACTGGGCCGTTCTTTCCGGCCGCACCAAGCTGCGCCGGGAGCCTACCCAGCAGCAGTTCGAGCCGCTGGTCACAGCGCCCATGGTGTCGGTGACGAGCCGGGTGGTGTACATTCTGCGGCACCTGATTGCCGGTACAGCGGCAAAAATGAGCCAGCTGTTCAGCCGCCAGCAGACCCGCAGCACCAACGTGGCCACCTTTCTGGCCTTGCTGGAGCTGGTGCGCGGCGGCCGTGTAAAGCTGGACGACGAGGGCCGGCTGACCATGCAGCGGGGCCGCATCCAACGTGATAAGGAGAAGGAATGAACCAGAAACAGATCCGTGCAGCCGTGGAAGCCATGCTGTTTGCCAGCGGCGACCCCATTGGTGCCGACAAGCTGGCCCAGGCGGTGCAGCTGCCGCAGCTCAGCGTGGAAGCCGCGCTGGAAGCCCTGCGGGAGCGCTACGCCCGGGAGGACAGCGGCCTGTGCCTGCTGCACCTGAACACCCGCTGGCAGCTTGCCACCAAGACCGAGTGGGCCGACTGCATCCGCCGCCTGCTGGACAGCCGCCGCGCAGTGCCCCTTGGCCCCGCCGCCATGGAGACCCTGACCGTGATCGCCTACAACCAGCCGGTGTCCCGCGCCTTCATCGAGCAGGTGCGCGGCGTGGATTCCTCGTCCAGCGTGTCGGGCCTGCTGGAAAAGGGCCTCATTGAGGAAGCCGGCCGCCTTGATCTGCCGGGCAGGCCGGTGAGCTTCCGCACCACCGACACCTTTTTGCGGGTGTTCGGCCTTTCTTCTCTGGCCGACCTGCCGCCGGTGCATGGGCAGGAAACGGAAACGAACGCATCACCGACAGAAAGTGAGGGGTAACGCATGGGAGCATTCCTCGCCGCGCTGGGCGCAGTGCTGCTGTTCATCCTCCGGGTGATCGGCATTCTGCTGCTGGTGGTGCTGAACCTGATTGACCGCCACCGTTTTCGGGAATATATCACCAAGCACCCCCCCGGCTCCCTCTCCAATCCCCCGGTCTTTTTCCGTCCCCTGCTCTTCTGGCACGGGCAGGGCTCGTCCTGGTACCGCCGTATGCTGTACCTGGTGACCGAGGCCCCCTACGAGGACGACGACGATTTCGAGGACGACGGCGACCAGCCGGGCCCCGATGGGACCGGCGGCGCGCAGGAGAACGCCTACACCGGCCCCGGGCCGGATGTGGGGCCGCAGGCCTCGGGATTCCGGGGAGACCCCCAGGAAGCGTTCCGTCGGGAGCACCGCAGCCTCTGGGGAACGTGGAGCCGCCTTTGGGACATGGGGTGGGAATGGGTGCACCTGCTCCAGGACCAAGTCAGCCACCTGTTCGGTGGGCGGCGCATGTAGTCCCCTTTCCCCTTTCTTTTGGATACCCTGGGCCGAAGTTTCTTCGTTCCCAGGGTTTTTTGCTCCCGCTCTCAAAAGGCAACCCCACCGGCCAGAGATACTCTCTCGAACCGGTGGGGTTTTTCGTCCCTTTTTGGCCTTCTCCCCTCACGCCTCCGGAGTGTTCACCTCCGGTACAGGCTGGGGGGGAAGATCCCCTTTCACCGCCACACAGCGGTTGATCTTGGTGCCCATGTTGTGGAATTTTTCCTCATAGTCGGTCATAATCCCCTGGATGCCCTGGGCATGGAGGTCGTGGGTCACCTGCTCTGGATAGAAACCGCCCAAGGGAAACTCAGTCACGGAAAAGGCAAACAGCCCCACGTTGTCCGTCTTGAAGTGAATTTCTCCCCCCGCCCGCAGCACCTGCCGGTAGCGCAGCAGGAAATCCCGGTGGGTCAGCCTCCGCTTGGCGTGGCGCTTGGGGGGCCAGGGGTCGCAGAAGTTAATGTAGATGAGGTCCACCTCATCCGGGGCAAAAAACGCCGGCAGATTGGCCGCGTCGGCGTCAATAAAGAAGACATTGTGCAGCTCCATGTCCCGGGCCCGTTCCATGGCCATGACCATGGCGTCCGGCACCCGCTCCACCGCCACAAACAGGACCTCCGGCGCGGCGGCGGCCGTCTGGCAGGTGAAGCGGCCCTTGCCGCACCCCAGCTCGATCCGAAGCTCCTTGGCTCCGGGCAGCAGGGAGCGCCAGTTGCCCCGCAGAGCCTGGGGGTCCGAAATCAGCCACTGGGCACACCGCTCCATCCGGGGCACCAGATTCTTTTTTCTTCTCATACGCATTGGGTTTCCTCCTCTGATGGCAGACGCAAACTTGCGAAACCCCGGGGAGTTTCGTCACTTTCTGGCTATCATACCATAAGTTTCTCCCTTTGTCAGCGTCTTTCTCCCGATTTTCACCCTTCTCCGGTCATCTTTCCCTTGTCGAAGGGGCAAAAAAGCGGTATGATAAAAGGTACAAAATCCGGAAAGGAAGGGGCCTGTCATGGGTGTGCACGAGGGGCATCGGGACCGAATGAAGCGGGAATTTTTGCAGGGCGGGCTCCGCCATTTCTCCGAGCCCCGGGTGCTGGAGCTCCTCCTGTTTTACTCCCGCCTCCAGGGAGACGTCAACCCCCTGGCCCACCGCCTGCTGGAGGCCTTTGGCTCCCTGTCCGGCGTTCTGGACGCCTCCCCCGCCGACCTGGCCAAGGTCCCCGGCGTGGGGGAGAACACCGTGGTCCTCCTGAAACTCATCCCCGCCGTTGCCGCCCGGTACTTGGCCTCCCGAACCAGCGCCGACGTGATCATCTCCGACAGCGCCAGCCTGCGCACCCTGTTTCTCCCCTACTTCTTTGGGGCCCGAAATGAGATGTCCTTTCTGGCCTGCTTCGACGGAAAGCTCAAGCTCCTGGGGGTCCGGCTGCTCAGCGAGGGCAGCCCCAGCGCCAATGAGATCAGTCTGCGGAAGATTGCCACGGAGGCCCTGGCCTTGGGCGCCACCGCCGTGGTGCTGGCCCACAACCATCCCAGCGGCATCGCCACCCCCTCCCAGGAAGATATTTTTATCACCCACTACATCCGGGACGCCCTTCAGCCCCTAGGCATCACACTGTATGACCATGTCATCATGACCGATGACGACATGGTCTCCCTGAAGGACAGCCGGCACTTAAATTCCTTTTAACCCCCATCCAAAAACAACTGTACGGGAGGTTTCTATGCCTAAATTTCAGGTCGTCAGCGACTACACCCCCTCCGGGGATCAGCCCCAGGCCATCGCCAGCCTGGCCCAGGGCGTGGAGCTGGGATTGAACGAACAGACCCTTTTGGGGGTGACCGGCTCCGGCAAAACCTTTACCATGGCCAAGGTCATTGAGCAGGTCCAGCGTCCCACCCTGGTCCTGGCCCACAACAAAACCCTGGCCGCGCAGCTGTGCGCGGAGTTCAAGGAGTTTTTTCCCAACAATGCGGTGGAATACTTTGTCTCCTACTACGACTACTACCAGCCAGAGGCCTATATCCCCCACACCGACACCTTCATTGAGAAGGACAGCGCCATCAACGACGAGATTGAGCGCCTGCGCCACTCCGCCACCTCCGCCCTTTTTGAGCGGCGGGATGTGATCGTGGTGGCCTCGGTCTCCTGCATTTACGGCTTGGGGGACCCCATCGACTACGCCAACATGGTCATCTCCCTGCGCACCGGCCAGCAGCGCGACCCGGAGGAGCTCATGCGCAAGCTCATCGACATCCGCTACGAGCGCAACGACATTGCCTTCGCGCGCAATATGTTCCGCGTCCGCGGCGATACGATCGACATTTTCCCGGCCTATTCCTCGGACCATGCCGTGCGCGTGGAGTTCTTCGGCGACGAGATCGACCGCATTTCGGACATCAACGTCGTCACCGGCGCGCCCATCCGCACGCTCAGCCACGTGGCGATCTATCCCGCGTCGCACTACGTCACGACGCACGAGAAGATGGAGCGCGCCATCAGCGAGATCCGCGCCGAGTGCGACGCGCGCGTGAAAACGTTCGAGCAGCAGGGCAAGCTCCTCGAGGCGCAGCGCATTCGCCAGCGCACGGACTATGACATTGAGATGATGCAGGAGCTTGGCTACTGCTCCGGCATCGAGAACTATTCGCGCATCATCAGCGGCCGTGCCCCCGGCAGCGCGCCGATGACGCTGCTGGACTATTTCCCGAAGGACTTTCTGCTCTTCGTCGACGAGAGCCACGTCACGCTGCCGCAGGTGCGCGCCATGTACCGCGGCGACCGCGCGCGCAAGGACTCGCTCGTCGAGTACGGCTTCCGCCTGCCGAGCGCGTATGACAACCGCCCGCTGAAGTTTGAGGAGTTCGAGCAGCGGGTGCATCAGGCCATCTACGTCTCGGCCACGCCGGGCGACTATGAGCGCGAGCACGCGGGCCAGATCGCCGAGCAGATCATCCGGCCGACCGGCCTGCTCGACCCGCAGATCTTCGTGCGGCCCATTGAGGGACAGATCGACGACCTCATCGGCGAGATCAACGCGCGCATCGCCAAAAACGAGCGCACGCTCGTGACGACGCTCACGAAGAAAATGGCCGAGGATCTCTCGGCCTACCTCACGAATGCGGGCATCCGCTGCCGCTATCTGCACCACGACATCGGCGCTATCGAGCGCATGGAGATCATCCGCGACCTGCGCACCGGTGCGTTTGACGTGCTCGTCGGCATCAACCTGCTGCGCGAGGGGCTTGACCTGCCGGAGGTGTCGCT
>OLPI01001392.1_pt1 | contig 21577 bp, 14 predicted proteins | sample 1672361 | NCBI WGS metagenome assembly OLPI01 (sample SAMEA3136675, study PRJEB25190) | human gut metagenome
TTTACTTCTCGCCGTTCTGTCTATTCTATGTAAAGGCGGAAGGGATTATGTCCATCTATGCTTTTCCTTCTCTCCGGTTTTCCTGACGGATGTTTTCTGTTTTGTTTTTCTCTTTTTCGTTTCGTATCAGCCGCCAAGTCGGCGGTTGTACGGTTTGATTTTTTGCGAATTGTATATTTTTTGTATTTTGTGCAGTTTGTGAAAATTCACGGGCTGGAAATCACATGGTCTCCGGGGCGGAAACACCGATGAGCTGGAGCGCGTTTTTGAGCGTGATCATCGTCGCCTTGATGAGACCGAGACGCTGGTTGGTGAGCTCGGGATCGTCGGGATTGTTGACCTTCGTGGAGTTATAATAGCTGTGGAACACCTTGACGAGCGAGATGATATACTCGGTCATCTTGTTCGGCTTGCGGTTGAGCGCGTCGGCGGCGACCTCCTTCGGGAACTCGCTGATCATCTTGAGCAGCTGCAGCTCCTTCTCGTCGGTCAGACGGTCATAGGAATCGACCGGCTTGAACTCGGGGATCTGAGGATTCTTGAGGATCGAGCACATACGCGAGTAGGCATACTGGGCGTAGTACACGGGGTTGTTGTTGTCCTTGGAGCGAGCGAGCTTGAGATCGAGATCCATGTGCGTCGCAACGTCCTTGGAGACGAAGAACCAGCGCGCGGCGTCCACGGGTATCTCGTCCAGCAGGTCGGTGAGACTGATGGCCTTGCCGGTGCGCTTGGACATACGGACGGTCTCGCCGTCGCGGACCAGCTTCACCAGCTGCATCAGCACGATGTCCAACCGGTGCTGGCCATCCAGGCCCAGAGCGTCCATAGCACCCTTCAGCCGGGCCACATGGCCGTGGTGGTCGGCGCCCCAGATGTTGATAACCTTGTCAAAGCCGCGGACGGCGAATTTGTTGCGGTGATAGGCAATATCGGCAGCGAAGTAGGTATAGAACCCGTTGGCGCGGCGCAGCACGTCGTCCTTCAGGCCAAGCTTTTCGATAGCCTCGTCGCTCTTGCCCTCCTGCCGCAGCTGGGCGGCCAGGATATCGGAGGTCTTCAGCCACAGCGCGCCGTCCTTCTCGTAGAGGTAGCCCTTCTCGCGCATGGCGTCCAGCGAGCGGGACACGGCGCTCTCGCCGTTCTCGTCCTCCACGTACAGCGAGCGCTCGGAGAACCACTTGTCGAAGGTGGTGCCGAAGTTGGCTAGCACCTCGCGCTGGTTCTTAAGCGTCATGTCGTAGGCCATCTCGCGGAAGGCCTCCACGCGCTCCTCGTCGGAGACGGAAAGCCACTTGTCGCCGTCGCGGTCGATGATGTCCTGGGCGATGTCCTTCACATAGGCGCCGCCGTAGCAGGCCTCGGGCATCTCCACGTCGCGGCCGAGCAGCTGCTGGTAGCGCACGTTCACGGAGTTGCCGAACACGTCCATCTGGTTGCCGTGGTCGTTGATGTAGTACTCCTCGTACACATCATAGCCGCCGTGGCGCATGACGCGCGCCATGGCATCGCCGAGCGACGCCCAGCGGCCATGGCCCACGTGGAAGGGGCCAGTGGGGTTGGCGGACACGTACTCGAGGTTCACGTAGCGCTCGCCCTCGGGGATGGTACCGCGACCGAAATTGTCGCCCTCCTCGCGCACCTCGCGTACCACACCCTGCAGCACCGCATCCGACAGGCGGATGTTAATGAAGCCCGGGCCGGCTATCTCCACGGAGGCGATCATGTCGTTTTCGGGAATGTGATCCACGATGATCTGGGCGATCTCGCGGGGGCTCTTGTGAGCCAGCTTGGACACGCGCAGGGCCACCGTGCTCGCCCAATCGCCGTTGGCCTCGTCGCGGGGTCGCTCGAGGGCCGCCTCGGGTGCCTCCTCCAGCTGCAACGAGCCGTCGGCACGGGCCGCGTCGATCGCGGCGTCGATGATCGCTTCGAGGGATTCGCGAATTTCCATTGATCTAACTTCCTCTTCTGTACGTCTTCAGTACGTCGGCGTTACCACGCGCGCGGGCTGTGCCGTACCCAATCGCGCCTATAAGCGGCCATAATAGCATGAATGGCCCGAGAAAAACAGGAGCGCCCGAGCACTGTGCCCGGGCGCTCCCGCTAACGGTTCCGCAGGTCAGAACTGCGCAACCGCACAAAACCAGTCGCTCGCCTTGGATGCTACGACAGGATCACCATGGCCGCCGTGAGGATCACGATGCAGACCACGCCGAGAGCCACGAACAGCTTGGCGCCGAATTTGAGCCACGTGGAGTACTCCACCTTGGCAAGGGCCAAACCGCCCATGATGGCGCCGGAGGTCGGCGTGAACAGGTTAACAAGACCGTTGCCGGCGGAGTAGATCATGACCATGGTCTCGACCGAGAAGTTCAGCTGGTGGGCCAGGCCGCCCAGAATCGGGATGGAGACCGTCGCCATGCCGGAGGAGGACGGGATCAGGAAGGACAGGACGATGTAGAGCAGGAAGGACAGCGGCGCGAAGATGATCGCCGACATGCCCGTCAGCGCCGCGGCGGCGTTGTTCAGGATCCACATGTCAAGGCCCGTCTTGGCCATGAGCACGGTGATGGAGCGGGCCAGCGCGATGATGAGCACGACCGACATCATGTCGGCGGCGCCGTTAATGAACGCCTTCACGAAGCGGCTCTCGGACACGCCGCCGATGACGCCGATGATGAGCGCCATGAGCAGGAACCACGTGGAGGCCTCGTCGAAGTACCACTGGCCCAGAGGAATGCCGGTAAGGAAGCTCGACCAAGCCGGAGTGACCTCCTCCTCGGAGACCGAGGTGGCCTCGAAGGGAGCGGCAACCTCGGTGGTGGTGCCGTTGGCCTCGTCGTAGGCGGCAATGACCTCATCGCCCGCAACCGTCGTCGTCACTTCCTCGTAGGACTGGCCAGCCACAAAGCCATCGAAGCCCAGATCCTCCCAGGGGATGAACGACACGATCATGATGACGAAGGTGAGCGCGAACACGATGAGGGTGGCCTTCTGGCGACCGGTCATCTTCGGAGCCATCTCCTGACCGTCAGCAGCCTCGGCCTCGGAGTCGGTCATGCCCCACTCGTTCATCATATCCTGCTGCTCCTGCAACGACAGGAAGGTGGAGCCCTTGTCGGCCTTCACCTTCTTGGCGTAGCGCATCACGAAGATGATGGAGATGATCGTCGTCGTGAGCCAGAGAATAGCGCCGAGCGCGATGATGATGCCCTGGTTGACGGCAATGCCGATACCGGAGAGCGCATCGACGGCCACGCCCACGGCGAACGGGTTCACAGTCGAGCCCAAAACGCCGCAGCCGGCGCCCAAAAGGACGACCGCCGCGCCGGTCAGGCTGTCGAAGCCGGCGGCCACCATGGTGGCGGCGAGCAGCAGGTAGAAGGGCACCGTTTCCTCGCACATGCCGTAGGTGGTGCCGCCGATGGAGAAGATGAACATCAAAATGGGGATGAGCACGAGCTCGTTGCCCTTGAGCTTGTGCACCAGCGCGGCGATGCCGGCATCGAGCGCGCCGGTCTCGGTGACGATACCGAGGAAACCGCCGAGGATCATAACGAACAGGCACACGCCGATGGCGTCCTGGAAGCCGAAGACCGGCGCGGTGAGCACGCCGGAGAGCGTGGCGCCCTCGATGCCCTCGACGCCGCAGGCGGCCATGATAACGGTAATGACCGCAAGCGCCACCAGGATGATCAGCAAAATAGTGAACGAAGAGAGGCTCGCGCGCTTCTTCTTTTTAGTATCAGCCATGGGAGTTTCTCCTTAAGGGAGAGGCGGCCGATAAGGGAGATCGGCCGCCGTTTGGACAGGAAGAAAGCCTAGATAGCCTCGCGCCAGGCCGGCATGGACATGCAGCGCGGGCCGCCACGGCCGCGGGAGAGCTCGGCGGACGGCATGACCAGGCAGTTGATGCCGTTCTTGTACAGCACGTCGTTGGTGACGTTGTTGCGCTGGTACACCACCACGGTGCCGGGACGGACGCAGAGCGTGTTGGAGCCGTCGTTCCACTGCTCGCGCTCGGCCGCGATGCGGTCGCCGCCGCCGCAGGGGATGAGCTTCACGGGCTGGCCGACGTACTCGGTCAGGATGGACTCCAGATCCTCGTCGCGCTCGCGGATCTTGGTGCCGCCGTTGCCGTCCGGGGTGATCTCGAAGACGGTCAGCGGGCCCATGATGCCGGGATGGATGGTGAACTTGTCGTAGTCGATCTGGGTGAACACCGTGTCCAGGTGCATGAAGGCGCGGGACACCGGGATGTTGAACGCCAGGATGGTGTCGATGGGGCTCGTCTCGTCGTTGAAGATGTTGCGAGCGATGGCGTCGATGGCGTCGGGCTCGGTGCGCTGGGAGATGCCGATGGCCAGCACGTGCTCGTTGATGTTCAGGATGTCGCCGCCCTCGATGTGGAAGGTGTCGTTGCGATCGTAGTAGGTCGGCGTGCCGGCGAAGTCCGGATGATACTTGAAGATGTAGTCGCCGTAGATGGTCTCGCGGTTGCGCGTCACCGAGTACATGCGGTTGATGGACACGCCGTTGCCGATCATCGCGAACGGGTCGCGGGTGAAGTACAGGTTCGGCATCGGGGCGCAGACCAGCTTGCAGCGGTCGGACACCATGTCGACGAGCAGGTGGGTGTCCTTCTGGGGCAGCTCCTGCAGGTTGATGCCGGCCATGGTCTTCATGACCATGTCCTTGGTGTTCGGGTAGTTGCTCTCGATATAGTCGGTGATGATGTCGTGGTACATGTCGGTGCGGATGCCGGCCTCGTAGATCCACTGGTCGAGGAACTGCTGGCGCAGCTCGGGCTTGGCGTCCAGAACCTCGGCCATGAGGTCCTCCAGGTACACGACCTCGACGCCCTCGCCGCGAAGAATGTTCGCGAAGGCGTCGTGCTCCTCCTGGGCCACCGGGAGGAACGGGATGTCGTCGAACAAGAGCTCCTCAAGCGTATTGGGGGTGAGGTTCAGCAGCTCGTCGCCGGGGCGGTGAAGGATGACCTTCTTGAGGTTGCCGATCTCGCTCTTGACGTTTACTCCTTGCATGTGACTCTCCAATCCGGCGGTTTTGAGATCCGCCATCATAGTTGAGAAGCTGCGGGCGCGTTTCAGCCCTCAGCCCATCGCGGTCGGCGCGATGGATGCACCCAATGTCTCAGAATCCGAGCCAGGGGGAAGAGGTAAAGCGGTATTAGATGAGGGTTTAACTTGTCATTACCAACCCTCTGCCAACCTTACACCCTTAGTAAACGCCCCTTGCTACGCCTCCTTCGCCCCAGGTCAAGCGTGCGACCCGAAGCTTCTGCATCGGATACCTTCCTCGCGCATCGACGGTGTTTCATTTTCGGCGCCTTAACAGTTACAGCCGAGGTCACAATTCGTCGATGGCCCTAAAGTATCATCATTTTTGTTCACATGCAATAAAAAAGTTCCAATCGTTTAGGGATTCAATCAAATTTCATGAATGCATAAGATAGCGCTGCCATCCTCTTGAGTTCACTCAAGCTTAGAAGACGATCTCTTTTTAATTATTTCACCAGTTAAATTGCGTGTTTCCAAATTGGTTCACCTCTTATGTACTCTTATTGACATTATGATTCAACTTGTCAACTAGCAGAGCATGCATCATCTCAAAGCTCTTGCTTTCATCTTTTTCCAGTCCACAACTACAAATTTCGTAGTGCAGATGAACAATTTTACTTCATGACGTATACTGCATCTGAAAACCAGGCTGCCCTTCACGGGTCGGCCGGCCGCTCCGTCGCTCGCCTTCGGAAGGAGACGTACCATGGCAACTTACTGCCCTGCCGATCGAATCCTCGTTACCACTGCCTTGTTCACGGGTGCTTCCGACGAGCCCGCACCGGGGGCCGTGGCCATCGGGGGCGACCGCATTCTCTGGGCCGGGCCCCTCGAAACCATGCCCGAAGCTCTGCGCGGCGACGCTACTGAAGTCATCGATTACGGCGACGCCCTTATCATGCCGGGCTTTCACGACGCCCACCTTCATTACTTCCATTCCGCGCTGTACCTCTCCCCTCTGGCCGAGCGCTTCGTGGGCGAAAACGAGGCCGATGCCGTGGCGCGGCTGGCGCCCCTGGCTGCCCGGCGTCCTGCCGACTCATGGCTGCTTACCCAAGGCTGGCGCGACTACCTGTGGAATCCCGCCGGCATGCCGAGCCGCGCGTCACTGGATGCGGCCTACCCCACACGTCCCGTTGCCATGTACTCCGGGGACGCCCACACGCTGTGGCTGAACAGCTGCGCGCTGGAACGCCTGGGCATCACGGAGGAGAGCGAGCCGCCCGCCGGTGGCAGCTATGACAAAGATGCCGACGGGCGCCTTACGGGCATCGTGCGCGAGGCAGCGGCCATGGAGCTCATGCCGCGCATCGTGGCGGAGTTCTCGCACGAGGAGCTTTTGTGCGCCTACCGTTCCTTCGAGCGGTATCTGAACGAGCACGGCATCACGGGCGTGTGCGACGTGTCGCTCATGGCCATGCCCGGCCTCGATTTCGTGCGGGACGACCTGTTCGGCGCCTTGGAAGAGGCCGGCGAGCTCACCGTGCGCGTGTTCATGTTCCCCACGCTTCTGGAAGACCGCAGCCGTCTGGCCGCCCTGCAGGCTGCCCACACGGGCCCCCTCCTTTCGGCTCGGGGCTTCAAGCAGTTCTTCGATGGCGTTTCCAGCCAGCACACCGCCTGGGTTCACGACCCCTACACCAACGCTCGCTTCGAGGGCGACTGCGGGCGCCCCACCGTGGGCGCCGAAGTGATGGAGGCGCTCGTGGCCCCGGCCGCGGACGAGGGATCGCCCGTGCGCATCCACGCCATCGGCGACGAGGCCATCCACCGCTGCCTCGACATCTTCGAAGCGTACCCCGTCGCCGCCCCCGCCCATCACACCATCGAGCATTTGGAGAACTTCCAACCCGACGACATCGCGCGACTTGCGCGGGCAGACGTCATCGCCAGCGTGCAGCCCCGCCACATCACCCTGGATCCCGGTGGCCCGGAGCGCGATTTGGGGCCCGAGCGCGTCCCTTATATGTGGCCCTTCCGCACGCTTTTGGATTCCGGCGCCACCCTGGCCTTCGGCACCGACTCCCCCGTTACCGATATCGATCCCATCGACGCTGTCTACACCGCCGTCACCCGCCGCGATGCCGATACCCACGAGCCGCTTGGGGGCTGGCTGCCCGAGGAGCGCATCACTCTGGCCGAGGCCCTGCGCGCCTACACCGCCGGCAGCGCCGCCGCCGCCCAGCGCGAGGGCGAGCTAGGGCAGCTGGCCCCGGGCATGTTCGCCGATATCGTCGTGCTGGACCCGAACCCCTTCGAGCTGGCCCCCGAGGACATCCAGCAAGCAAAGGTGCAAGCCACCTACGTCGCCGGCAAGAAGGCGTACGAACGCTAGGAGGCGCGCTGTCCGAATCGTCACATCCGCCAGAAAACAAACCGTGCAGTTGCGCCGTATTCGATTTCTGCGCGGCCCATATTTCTCATAAAGCACCTTTTAGGCTAAAATACGCTCAATCTGTATTTTAGCCTAAACAGGAGGACTCATGCGCTATATCGATCGCTCCATGGAGCCACTCATCGGCAGCATAGCCGACGAGTTCTCGGTCATCCTCATTACCGGTCCTCGCCAAGTGGGCAAATCGACGATGCTCGAGCACGTGCTTGAAAAGCGCCACGAACCAATCGAGGTTGTCACCCTGGACAACCTCACCGACCGCCAGCTGGCAGCCACCGATCCTGCAATGTTCTTCCAAGTTCATCGGCCACCCGTAATGGTGGACGAAGTACAGTATGCGCCGGAGCTATTCAGCGAAATCAAGATGATGGTCGATCGCGGGACGCCTCCCGGCTCTTTCTGGCTCACGGGCTCGCAGCAGTTCAAGCTTATGGAACTGGCCGGCGAATCGCTTGCGGGCCGCGCGGCCGTTCTCCCTCTCTCATCGCTGACTCAGGTTGAATTCCTGGGCCTCGTCCCCGGTGCTTTCTCTTTCGACATTGATTTCTGGAAGCAGCGCGAAGCTGAAACTCGCCCGCGCTCGGTGACGGAGCTGTTCTCCGCCATGGTCACCGGCTCGATGCCAGGTGTCCTTTCGGGGAAGTACTCGAACCTCCCGGTATTCTACGAGAGCTATATCCGCACCTATATCGAGCGCGACGTACGGCGGCTGCTCGGCAATGTGGACGCGCTGCAATACGCCGACTTCATGCGCGCCGTCGCCGCCCGCTGTGCGCAGATGCTCAACGTGGCGGCCATAGCCGAGGATGTGGGCATACGCCAGGAAAAGGCGAAGACGTGGCTTTCGGCGCTAGAGCGGTCGGGTATCATCTTCTACCTGCATCCCTACTCTAACAACCAGCTCAAACGCACCGTGAAAGCCCCGAAGCTCTACTGCCATGACTGCGGACTCATGGCGCACCTGACCCGTTGGACGAGCCCCGAGACCATGGAAGCCGGCGCCATGGCAGGCACCTTCATGGAGAACTTCGTCGTGTCGGAAATATACAAGAGCTACCTGAATACGGGCGTGGAGCCGCCGCTGTATTACTACCGCGACCGCAACGCCAAGGAGATAGACATCGTTATTGAATGCGACGGCGAGGTGCACCCCATCGAGATTAAGAAGACCGCCTCGCCCAACCTTTCCATGACGCGCTCCTTCAGCGTGCTCGACAAAAGCGCGATCCCTCGCGGTCGCGGCGCCATCATATGCGCAGCGGAAAAGTTCGGAGCCCTTGACGCTAACACCCTCGTCATTCCGGCTGGCCTTCTGTGATCGGCACTGCGCCTTCCGCTGGGCGCGCCAACTGAGGAGCGAGCCCGCGCAAGCAGGCTCGCTCCAATTCGACATATGGAAAGGCGACGGAACGCGGGGGAGGAAGGAGAACGTCCCGCCGCCAGTTTCCCTTCAGTGATTAGGCGTCGGCGCGTCCGTCCTTCTTCATGACGCCGCCCGCGGCCATGTAGCCGCCCACGAAGGCCAAGCCTAGATCAGCGAACACGCCAGTGAGAGGCTTGCCTGCAGGGTTGCCCTCGCCCGCCGACCCGCCGGCAGTATGCCAGGCGGCGTACAGACCCGGAATGGGCGCACCCTCGGTGCTGATGACCTGCATGTCGGGGTTCACCTTCAAACCGCACTTCGAGCCGAACACATGGCCACCAACGATGGCTCCATAGTAGGGCGGCTCATCTAAAGCAAGCAGCCACTCCTTCGGATATTTGTAGGTGGCAGCGTAGTCCTCGCCCGCCGCGCAGGCAGCGTTCCATTTCTCCACGTTGTCCACGAGAACGCCCTCGCGCAGGCCGAGCGCCGCCTCCAGCTCCTCGATGGTGTCGCACTTGCGAATGACGCCGGCCTCCACCATGTCGTTGAACCCAGTGTGCCAGTCGCGCAGGTACTCCGGTACGCGATCGTAGAAGGGGTCGTCGTCAGCGAGGATCTTGCCCTTGCGACAAATCACCTGGCCGAAGTAGTTGTCCAGCATGAGCTGCTCGTACTTCGAATCGAAGATGCAATAGGTCTTGCCGCCGGGCTGGCTCATCTCGATGGCAGCTGTCTCGCAAAGTCCCTCGGAGGAGGGCGACGCGTCGTTCACATAGGGATAGACGCGGGCGCTCGTGCCGATGTAGGGGACGCGGTTGCCGTCGCGGTTGATGCGCAACCAGGGCTGGCGCACTACCTGGTTGCCATCCTTGTTGATGTGGCAGTCCATCTCGGTATCGAACTCGTCATAGTCGCGCCACCACACGCCGCCGTCGAAGGCGCCGGTGGAATCGTATCCGGCCAGATCGGCCCCTACGCCCTGCCCCATGCGGATGCACTCGCCGGTGCCGTTGGGCGGCGTGGCGATATTCGCGATACCCTGAAGAGTCGTGGCGGAGTACTTGGCCATCATGGCGCGGTTCACCTCCATGCCGCCAGCGCACAGGATGACGCAGTTGGTAGCATGGATGAACTTCTCGCCCTCCTCGTCGGTAACCTTCACGCCCACGACGGCCTCACCGTCGAAGACGAGCGTGTCCACGTTGCTGTTGGCGCGCACCTCGGCCCCGTCCTTCTGCGCCTGCTCGGTCAGCAGCTGCAGGGGGATCAGGTTCACGTTGATGCCGTTGGTGGGCGTGGACATGCCCTCCCACTCCAGCATGCCCGCGCCGGCGGGGCTCGGGTTCATGGGCACCCACTTGGCGCCGGCCTTCTCGTTCATCCAGTCGATGCACTTCGGGCCTTCCACCAGCATAGCGCGCATGAGATCGGGGTCGCCGGTCTGCTGCTGGCAGCTCATGACGTACTCCAGGATGCGATCCACGTCGTAGGGGTACTCCGGATAGGCGAATTTGCGCTCTTCAGCCGCCTTGTGACCACCCATGTTCGAGAACACCGACGAGTGCTTCGAGTTGCCGTTCAACTCCATGTTGCGCTCTAGCACAAGCACCTGGTAGCCCGCTTGGCCCAGACGGATGGCGGCGTTGATGCCCGCGGCACCGGAACCGACCACGATGACCTCGGCCTCCTCGTCCCAGCTCTCGGGAACACTAGCCGGCTCGATGGGGGCAGCGGCAGCCTCGAATGCCTCTCGTTCCTTGTCGCGAGCATCGCTTCCGCCAGTGTCGGCCATCTCGGCTTTCGGAGCACAGCCGGCAAGTCCCGCTGCGGCAGCCGTTCCTCCGAGCAGCGCCCCCTTGAAAAACGTCCTGCGATCGATGTTCATAGGTCTCCCCTTTCCTTCAGGTTTCGTCGCCCCTCCATCATAGGGGCGCCCCTGCCGGGAATGAGGGAGGTTAATTGCGAGCGCCGTCGGTTTCCTTTGCGCCTCTGTTCAGGTTGGCAACGCACGTGTAAAGTAATCTTTACAGCAAGCTGTTTGAGTGGGACACTGGATGTCTCGCCGTCATGTTTGGAAGGAACGCGCCGTGAACACACGCTATCTGAAGGAATTCCTCGTCATTGCCGAGGAATTGAACTTTTCTGCAGCGGCCAAGCGGCTTTATACCACGCGCCCCACTCTCAGCGAGCATTTGGCAGAGCTGGAGGATGAACTGGGCTGCAAGCTCGTCGAGCGCGGTCGCGGAAAGCCCGCGCTGACGCCGCTTGGGAGGCGGTTCCTCGGCACAGCCTCCGATTTGCTGGGGCAATGGGACGAAGTTGTCGGCGAATACCGGGATCTTTCTGACAACCTGCTCACCGTTACCGTATCGGCCACAAACCTTCCCTGGCTTGAAGCGCCTCTTCTGCGCGCACGGCACCGCATCGTCGAAAAATGGCCCGAGGGCAAAATTGATATCGTCACCGACAACGGTCCCTTGGCCACCGTAGACGCGCTGGGTGAGCGGAAGAACGACATCGTCGTCGTGGGCTGCAAGAGCTTCAGCGAGGCAGGGCATCGGCTTCTCACGAAAGAACATCCAGGGTTCGTGCTGAACGCTGAGACCACTCACCTGTTTATGACCGAGGATAATCCATTGCTCGGACGCGATACTATTCGCGCCGCCGACCTCGATGGCGCCGTCCTGCTCCTGCCCCCCGATGTCCACCAGAGCTACGAGCGCGACGGGGTAGCCGACCGCTTTGCCGCGAACGGCGCCCGCATCACGCTCAAGACAATGCCCTTCCGCGATCACGCCGAGTACTTCGCCCACGATTTCGGATGCGCCATCGGCGTTGCGCCCGACACCCTTGTGCCCCGCTTCGGACTCGACCGACGCCCTGGATTGCGTCTGTTCGACCTCGACGATATGGATTTCTCGACGGACTTCATCGCCGTGTTTCGAGACGAATTCGTCGAAAGCCCCCACGGCCGCGTCCTTTTCGACGAGATGAAGGCCGCTGTAGCCCAGGGAGAGCCCGCGGCTTAGTCTAGCCTTCCAGCACTTTCGAAAGCCGCCAGAGCTCTTCCATCTCCTCCATGGAGAGGTCTTCCACGCGACGCCCCTGGCCGGCGGCCGCACCTTCCATGAAGGCCCAACGAGCGCGGAACTTGCCGCAAGTGGCGCGCAGGGCCTCCTCAGCCTGGACGCCCATCTTGCGGGCCACGTTCACCAGGGAAAACAGCACGTCTCCCATCTCCAGCTCCACCGCTGCGACAGCCGCAGGGTCGGCCGCGGCATCCACCTTGCCGTTCGCGGACTTCGGCGCGGCGGCGTAGGCGGCCTTAAGCTCGGCGACCTCCTCGTCCACCTTGGCCCACACGTCGTCCACCGTTTCCCACTCGAAACCGGCCGAGGCCGCCTTCCGCGAGATCTTCTGCGCCTGCTTCAACGCCGGGAAGCTCTTCGGCACGCCGTCGAGCAGCCCCTGGGGCACGTCGGCCGCGGCATCGGCGGACTCCTTCTCGGCCATCTTTATCTGATCCCACACGTCCAGCACCTCGTTGGCGTCGCCGGCCACCACGTCACTGAACACATGGGGATGTCGCCGCACGATCTTCGCGTTCACGTCGCGGCACACGTCGTCGATGGTGAACTCGCCGGCATCCGCGGCAATTTGCGACTGCAGCACCACCTGAAGCAGCACGTCGCCGAGCTCCTCGCGCATATGCGCCACGTCATCGGCCTCGATGGCGTCCACGGCCTCATAAGCCTCTTCCACCATGTTGCCGGAGATGCTCTTGTGGGTCTGCTCCTTGTCCCAGGGGCACCCGTCCGGCGAGCGCAGCGCCTCGATGGTGGCCACGAACTCGTTGAAGGCGGGGTGCTCGGTCGGCTGCACCTCGGCTACCAGCTTCTCAGTCACAGTATTGCTCCCTTCGATTGCGGTTTTCCGCAGCGTTATAGCGCTCCTGCTTTCGCGCGCTCCTCCGACGTCTTCGAGCAGCGCCTTTCCGCCCTTTTTCGCGGTTTCCCAAGAAGCTCGACCGGCCTCATCCGAGCTATTTCGTCATCAAATCCCCATTTCGGAGCCTTAAAAGCGCACATTTTTCTGCAAAAACGCGACATTAGCGGGAAAAGGGGTGTACAACCTGCGGTTTTCTATTATGATCGTGTAGCTAAAAACGGAGAAACGCTGGTACCGAAGCCTTCTGGTACCAGCGTTCTTCGAGTGAAGGCCCTGTTAGAAGGGCACCGACTAGAGAAAGAGAAGTGATATGCCCGCACCTACCATGACCCCTGAGCAGCGCGCCGCCGCCCTCGAGAAGGCTCGCGTCGTTCGCGCCAAGCGCTCCGAGATCACCAACAAGCTCGCCATGGGTCTCACCACCCCGGCCGAGGTTCTCGATCAGATCGACGACCCGATCATCGGCCGCATGAAGGTCAAGGCTTTCGTGAACGCCCTGCCCGGCTTCGGCAAGGTGAAGACCGAGAAGCTCATGGAGGAGCTGGGCATTCCGGCCGAGCGTCGTCTGCAGGGCCTCGGCTCCAACCAGATGGCCGCCCTGAAGGCCGCCCTTTCTTAGTTTCGTTCGCCCTGACGGGTCGAACGAACTACTCGACGCTGCGAGCCCGACAGGCACCTGCCCTTGTCTCTTGTTTTTGCCTCGGCGCGTACCAAAGTACGCTTGGGCAAAAGGCGAGGCAATTGCAGGCACCTGTCGGGCTCTCGCTGACTTTCGCGCCACCAGCGCGTTCTCGCCAACTATAATTTAGTTGGCTTTTCCTTTTTTTGGAGGTATCTATGCCCCTTATCTATGTAGACACGTTGGATGACCCGCGGCTCGATGCGTTCGCGCGGCTGACCGAGGCTCAGCTGCGCAGCAAGCTGGAGCCGGAGCGGGCGCTGTTCATCGCCGAGTCGCAAAAGGTGATCGAGCGGGCCTTCGAAGGCGGTATGGAGCCGATCTCGCTTCTCATGGAAGAGAAGTGGCTGCCCTCCATGGCGCCGCTTATCGAGCGAATGGAAAAGCGCACGAGCGAGCAGACCAGCGGCGAGGGGCTGCCGGTGTTCGTGGCGCCCCATGACGAGCTCGAGCGGCTCACCGGCTTCGAGCTGACGCGCGGCGCCCTGGGGGCCTTCCGTCGCCCCGCGCTTCCGCCCGTTGCCGACGTGCTGCGCGATGCGCGCCTGGTAGCGGTGCTGGAGGACATCACGAACCACACGAACGTGGGGGCCATCTTCCGCAGCGCGGCCGCCCTCGGAGTAGACGCCGTACTCGTCAGCCCCGCCTGCTACGACCCGCTGTACCGCCGGGCCGTGCGCGTTTCCATGGGCACGGTTTTCCAAGTGCCGTGGACCCGCATCGGCGACGCAGACGTACCGAACCGCCCCGGCTGCGGCATCTGGAGCGATGAGGGCATCGCCGAGCTGCACGAGCACGGCTTCACCTGCGCCGCCATGGCGCTCTCCGACGACTCGATGACCCCCGACGAGCTGAACGCGCGCCTGACCGAGCGCGAGGCCGCCGGCGGCGCACCCGCGAAGCTGGCGCTGCTGTTCGGCACCGAGGGCGAGGGGCTCTCCCCCGCCACCATCGCCCGCTGCGACTACACCGTGCGCATCCCCATGGCCCACGGCGTCGATTCCCTGAACGTCGCCGCTTCCAGCGCCGTGGCCTTCTACGCCTTCCGGCAGCTGAGCCAGCTAGGGAGGTAGGACACAATGAGATCCTTCAATCCTCGTTCCGCGGCCCCCCTTCAAGACAACACAGGGAAAGCGAGCGCCCCCATCGCCCAAAACGATTCGCAGCTGAACAGCGACCCCACCGACCAGAGCGCGACAAACAGGAAGATCGGCAAGGACAGCGCAAGTCTGCAGAAAGTGCCGCGAAGGGTCACCGTGGCTACCTGGGTCGTGCGCCTCTGTTTCGCCTTCGTGTTCGTCGCGAACGTTCAGTGCGCCCTGGGGTTCGCGCTCACACCTGAAGCCTACATGGGCGCCTACGAGCTCGCCGGCGTTCCGGGGCGCGTGGCCACCCAGGGCATCGGCATCGCCTTCCTCATGTGGAACTGCACCTACCCGCCGGTCATCTGGCAACCATGCCGCCATCGCGCCCTGGCCGGCGTCGTGCTGGCTCAACAAATCGTGGGGCTAGTCGGTGAGTCGCTCATCCGCGCCACCCTGCCCGTCGGCCACGATCTCCTCGCCAGCAGCGTCGACCTGTTCATCACCTTCGACGCCGCGGGCCTGCTTCTGATGAGCGCCTCGTGGGGATTCTTGCTTCTGCTTGAAAGGCGCGTAAAACAATCTGCCCTCCGGCAAAAGACCGAAATTTCGAGTTGTTAGACATTCGGAAAGCGCCTTCGACCCATTTCCTTCGTCTTACCTGCCCAATGCCCGATAAAATCAACGTTATTCGCTAAAATGGAGCCTTGTTCGGATGGTGCGGCGCTAAGGTACTCCGCAAGCCGAACCCTTGACATCTAACAACTCGAAATTCTTGCTCCGAAACCGGGAAAGGATCGCGCGAAGGCGATCCTTTCCAAGAGAGAGGAGGGAGTCTCGAGTTGTTTCAGTTCAGCGGCGCCGAGCATCGGCCTCGCTACTTCATCAGCTCGCTCACGGCCTGGGCGAAGGCGAGCGGGTTGTCGGGCATGACGCCTTCCACGAGGAGCGCCTGGTCGAACAGGATGCCGGCGTAGGTGCGCACCTTGTCGTCGTCGCCGGCCTCATGGGCCGCGCGCAGGGCTTCGAACACCGGGTGCTTGGCGTTCATCTCCAGCACGAGGTGCAAATCGGGCAGCCCCTCGGCACCAGGCTGGCTCTTCAGCACCTGCACCATGGCCAGCGACACGCCGCCCTCGCTCGTGACCACGGCCGGCGCATCGGTAAGGCGAGTGGAAACGACAACGCGCTCCACCTTTTCGCCCAGCGCCTCGCGCATCACGTCGAAGAGCTCGGCGTTGGACTCGGTGGCCTCCTCGGCCTCCTTCTTCTCCTCATCGGTGGTAAGTCCCAAGTCCTCGGAGCCCACGTTCTTGATGAAGTAGGGCTGCTTGTTCTCCTCGTCGCCATCCACCGCGTGCTCACCGTAGGTGCCCATGGCCATCATGCAGAACTCGTCCACGTCCTGGTCGCACAGCAGCACGTCGTAGCCCTTGGCCAAAACCGTGGTCACGAGCGGCATGGCGGCCAAACGCTCCAGCGAATCGCCCGCGGCGTAGAAGATGGAATCGGCGCCGGGGGGAGCCGCGGCCAGGTACTCGTCCAGGGTGATCATCTTCTGCTCCTTGGCGGAGTAGAACAGAAGCAGGTCGCCGAGCGTGTCCTTGGCCATCCCGTAGCTCTGGTAGATACCGAACTTCAGCGTGCGGCCGAACTGCTCGAAGAACTTCTCGTAGGCCGTACGGTCGTCGTCGCGCATGTTCGCCAGATCGGCCTTGATCTTCTTCTCGAGACGGCGGGCGATGGCGCGCAGCTGGCCGTTGTGCTGCAGCGTCTCGCGGGAGATGTTCAGCGTGAGGTCGGAAGAGTCCACCACGCCGCGCACGAAGCCGAAGTAGTCGGGCAGAAGCTCCTCGCACTTGTCCATGATGAGCACGTTGGAGGAGTACAGGGCGAGCCCGCGCTTGTAGTCCTTCGAGTACATGTCCCACGGCGCGCGGCTCGGCACGAACATGAGGGCGTCGTAGTTCAGCGACCCTTCCGCGTGCACGGAAATGGTACGGGCCGGGTTTTCGAAGTCGTGGAAGTCGGTCTTGTAGAACTCGTCGTACTCCTCCTGGGAGACCTCGGACTTCTTGCGCTTCCAAATGGGGATCATGGAGTTGATGGTCTCCACTTCAGTGTAGCTCTCCCATTGCGGCGCTGCCGGCTCCTCGCCTTCCGCCGGCTCGGGGGCCTCCACCTTGCGGCTCTTCGTCACTTCCATCTTGATGGGGTAGCGCACGTAGTTGCTGTAGCGCTTGATGAGCTGGGTGAGCCCGTGCTCGCTGGCGAAGGTGCCGAAGGACTCATCGGCGGTGTCGTCCTTCAGGTACACGATGACGTCGGTGCCGTGCTCAGCGCGCTCGGCCGGCTTGATGTCGTAGCCGTCGACGCCGTCGGATTCCCAGGCCCAGGTCTCGTCGCTTCCGATGGCGCGGGAGACGACGCGCACCTTCTTGCCCACCATAAAGGCGGAGTAGAAGCCGACGCCGAACTGGCCGATGATGTCCACGTCGGTGAGGTCGTCGAGCCCCTTCGCCTCGCCGGGCTCGCTTTCGGCGGCGACCTCGGCCTGGGCGGCCTTGAACTCGAAGGAATCGGAGTGGGCGATGGTGCCCAGGTTCTTGTCCAGTTCGTCCTTGGTCATACCGATGCCGTTGTCGGACACGGTGACCGTGCGCTCGTCGGCGGAAAAGCCCACCGTGATGGCCAGGTCGTCGCGGCCCACAGCCACCGACGGGTCGGTCAGGCTGCGGAAGTACAGCTTGTCCACCGCATCGGACGCGTTGGAGATAAGCTCGCGCAGGAAGATCTCGCGATTGGTGTAGATGGAGTTGATCATGAGGTCGAGCAGCTTCTTGCTCTCTGTCTTGAACTTGCGCATAGGCTGGTTCCTTCTTTCATACGATCGGAAGACGCTTGACCGCCCGAGTGTAGGTCGCTCGCCGGCAGTATCTCGCGGTGCGTACGGGTTGTGCGTCAGTCGTTGACCGGCGGCGACAAAAGCGTTAGCAGTCTTCCCTTACGAGTGCTAATAGCACATTGTACGCAGAAGGAAACTTAAGTCAAGTGTTATCAAGTTTTCTTACGCATTTCCTCGAACTGTTTTCGGGAATGTTCGAACCCCTTCAAGGACGCCAGGAGCTTCTTCGATGAGCTGAACATGAGCAAGCTTCTCATCAGGCATTTCTTGACAATCAACCCTTTTGGGTGGTGCGGTTCAACCCATCTGGGCGGTGCGCGGTACGGCAGGCGGCGCGTATGGTGCGCCCTGTTGTTGCACTTCCAACGAAAAGGAGAGGATCATGGACATCATGAACAACGCAGGGGAGCTGAACACCGCCGAGAAGGGCTTCTCGCGCCGCAACTTCCTTATGGGCGCTGCCTCCGCCGGCGCGCTCGCCGTACTCGGCCTTTCCGGCTGCGCGCCGAAGGGCAAAGACGAGCTTTCCGACACGGGAGCCTCTGCGACGGGCGCCGACGTCAACTGGGACGAGGAGACCGAAGCGCTCGTCGTAGGCTCAGGCTATGCCGGACTGGCCGCCGCCTATGAGGCCGCCAAAGCCGGTGCCGCAGTGCGCGTCATCGAGAAGCGCAAGATGGCCGGCGGCAACTCCGTGTACGCCGACGGGCAGATCGCCGTGGTGGGCTCGGCCGCCCAGAAGGCCGCGGGCATCGAGGACAGCATCGAGACCTTCATGAACGATGCGCTCACCGCCGGTTTGAACCTCAACTACAAGGACAAGCTGCAACTTGTGGGCGAGAAGTCCAACGAGGTGTTCGAGTGGACCGTAAGCGAGATCGGCGTGGAATGGGCCCAGGACGAGGCCACCGTGGCCGAGGGCTGCAGCGACTTCGATCCCGACACCGCCTCATCCACCACCAACGTGAAGACCACCCGCGGCGTGGTGCTGGCAACCGGCGGCTACGGCAAGGACGTGACCTTCCGCAGCGCCCAGGATCCGCGCCTCGACGAGACCGTGGGCTGCACGAACTTCGACGGCGCCACGGCCCACGGCCTGCGCGTGGCCCTGAACGCCGGCGTCATGGGCATGCAGCTGGACCAGATCCAGTGCTATCCCTACACGAGCCCCGAGGAGGACTCTTTCGGCTGCGCCGCCACCTGGATCGAGGCCGAGAGCGCCTACGCGCCCACCATCGACCCCACCACCGGCAAGCGCTTCGTCAACGAGCTCACCGACCGCAAGCGCTTCTGCGACGCCATGTTCGAGGTGGGCACGCCGCTCGTGCAGATCGGCTCGGTGGACAACGTGCCCGACTGGTGCGCCGAGAGCCTGGAAAACGCGCTGAGCGCGGGCGAGGCCACCGGTGGCGTACACGGCGCCTGCCGTCTGGGCTGCAACGGCACCCTCGACTGCCTCGTGAACGGCCGCATCGCCGGCCAGCAGGTGGCCGCGCTGGAGCCCGTGGCCTAAGGCAAACGCCCCAGAGACGCGCTTTCAACCCTTCTGGGCGATGCGCCGGGCAGCCTTGAGGCCCTATCCTGCAGAGACCGCTCGCCCGGAGAAGCTCGTCCACGTAGTGATCGCCCTGGCCGGGAGCCGCGTACTGAAGGCCATTGCCGTGGCCGGCGTGGGATCCCTCGGCACCGAGCTGCAGATAACCGCAGACGCCGTGGCCGTCATCGGCTGCGGAGCCTGCCTCATCACCGCCACCAGGGCGCTTGCCCACGTAGAAGGACGCCCCACATCCACGGAGTGGAAGCTGCCCGCGACGGAACGCGCCGGCTTCATTGCCTTTGTCATCCTGTTCCCCGCGCTGAACGCCGTGGGCCGCGCCCTAAGCCCGCTGGGCTTCTGGGGCGACGTGAGCATCGTCGGCGCCGATGCGCTTCCCTCTATCTTGCCCGCCTGCGTCCTGTTCGCCGCCGTGGTAGCCGCCGTGCTCCACCACTGCGACGACGGCGGCATGTTCCCTCGCATGGCCGCGGCCCTTCTCGTTTTGCTGGGCGCCCTTTTGCTCGTCGACCAGACGACCCTGACCGAGCTCGCGGTTCCCGAGGCCATCATCCAGAGCGCGTCGCTTTCCGTTGAGCTGCTGTCCCACTTCCTGTTCTGGCTCGCCGGCGTCATGGCGGCCCGCACCCTGGAATGGCCGCCGCTGCGCAGCACCGCCATGGCCGAGCTCGTTATGAGTACGGCCGCCATCCTCTTCAGCCTCATCCTGCAATCGGTCTCGAGCCTCGGCCGCTTCATCGTCATCGCCGCCCTTTACGGTGCCGTGGCGGTGCTCATGGCCGTTGTGTGGCGAACCTGGCAAGCGGGACACGAAGCGACGGCGACGTCCCCCGCGAACGACCTGGCCGAAGCCTGCGCCCTCATTGCCGCCGAGCGCAACCTCTCCCCGCGCGAGGCCGAAGTGCTGGCGCTTTTGGCCGAGGGGCACAGCCGCACTTTCATCATGGAGAAGCTCGTCATCTCCGACGCCACGGTGAAGAGCCACACCAACCATATCTGCCAGAAACTCGGCGTCCATTCAAAGCAAGACCTCATCACGCTGGTTCGGGAGCGATAGAGGATCCCGCAAGCACCGTCGCCAGCGCCTCAAAAGATCGGCGAACTTACTGGCGGCCGCGCGATATCGCTACGGAAAAGAACTCCGCCGCCTTCAAATGGCTTGGAAATCACGAAAGATCGGCGCTGACCGCGAAATTGCGCCTTCGTTGTAATACACCACCTGGGAAAACTCCAGCAATAATCAGCAATCGAGCCTCTTGGAGTTCGAAAACGCCGATGTTTCGCGATTTTCAAGCCATTTGAGCGCCCCGAACATTCATTTTCACCGTCTTTTCCGATGTTTCGTGATTTTCAAGCCATATGAGAAACGAAACACTGCGCAAGTTAGCAGAAAGCCTGTATGCCGTTGCTACATCCAGGCTTTCATACGAAGTTCAACGCAGGGGGTAAAAGAGCATGCATCGCGTCGTGGGCCGAGCCCAACTTCTCCAGCAGAGCACGCAACGCCTCATGGGCCAGGCCCTGCGCTCCCAACGAAGCGAGCGACACAGCCCCTACTTCTCCAGGATGTCGATAGCCTCCACGAGCGAGCGCATGATGTTGCGGCGGGACAGGGCGCCGACGAGCTTGCCGTTTTCCACTACCGGCACCTTCTTGATGCGCTTGGAAGCGAACAGGGCGCATACCTCGTCCACGGGCGTGGTGGCCTCCACGGAGATCACGCGGCGCGTCGCCACGGCCATGACGTTCAAGCCCATGAGCTCCCGAAGGCGCGTGGCAGCGTCCTCGTCGTCGATGTAGCGGTAGCCATTCAGCAGCGTGGAATCGACGAGCGCGATCTCGGTCTTGCCGAGGTAGCTCGCCACGTCGCCGTCGGACACGAAGCCCACCAAGTCGCCAGTGCCGTTCACCACGGGAAGCCCGCTCGTCTGGTTGGCGTCCATAAGGCGGATGACCTCGGCCATGGTAGCGGTGTCGGCCGCGCACACCGGCTCGCGGTTCATCACGTCGGCTGCCGTGTAGGTGCGCTCAGCATCCCATGACTCACCCAGGGTGCCGTCCACGGTCACGCCGTCGAAACCGGCCGCGTAGTCCACGGGCTCCGCACCGCGCTCGGCCGCCGTCACGGCCGCAGCGCCGGGCATCTTCGCCTTGTCGCGCACAAAGAACAGAATGACGAGCGCCGCTACGCCCATCAAAATGAAGGTGGTCATGAAGGCCATGTGATCGCCGAGGTAGGCCTGCTCGAGCGGGGCGGCGTCGGGAGCCACGGAAGGCGCCAGCGCCGAGATGGACACCAGCACCGCCGTGCCAAGGGAGGCCGCCACCTGGTTCAACGTATTTGACACACCCTGAGCGTGCTGGATGACGCTGTTGTCGAGCGAGTTCACGCCCCAGGTGTTCAGCGGCGTCATAGTGAACTGCAGGCCCACCACGAGCACCGTATAGGTGATCGTCAGGTTGATGAAGCTGCTGTCGATGCCCAGCCGCGCCAAGCCCGACGCCCCCAGCACCGCCACGATAACGCCAGGAATCACCACGCGGCGCACGCCGAAACGGTCGA
>OLPI01001406.1_pt1 | contig 21350 bp, 21 predicted proteins | sample 1672361 | NCBI WGS metagenome assembly OLPI01 (sample SAMEA3136675, study PRJEB25190) | human gut metagenome
CCCCGGCAAGTCGTCCTGCGGCCTCCCGCACAAACCCGCAAAAAAACAGCCCGCCGCCGCACCCATCCGGTGCCGGCCGCGAGCCGTCCCTCTGTTTCAAATTCAAATCATCACAGCCGCAGCTGCTCCTCCTGCGCCTGCGCCTCCTGCTTCTTCAGCCAGCGCAGCTTGATCCCGCGGGAGATCATCGCCACCACCGAGCCGATGGCGCCCAGCAGCCCCAGCCACCCGAAGAACATTCCGGCAGTGACCTCACCGGCCGGATCGTTGCCCCGGCACAGCAGCTCCATGCCGCCGAAAAGCAGCAGGCACCCCGCCAGCACCAGCGGGATCACATACGGCTTTGCGGTGGGCTTGCCGGTGGAAAAGCCTACATCCAGCGTGACCAGCAGCAGGATGATACACAGGATCGTCCCTTGAGAAAGCAGCGTTCGGATCAGAAACATATCAATTCTCCTCCGTCTCTTTTTCTTCGGCAGGGGTCTCGGCCGTCAGCTTTCCGGCCAGCGCCGCCAGCTCCTCCGGCGAAAGGCTGTTGCGCAGCTGCTCCATCCGCTGCTCCAGGTCTCTCTGGGCCTCGGCGGCCGCATTTTTCGCCCGTTCTATGTTCTGTCTCTCGTATGCGCGCGCAAGGCCCTCGGCATATTCACGGCCGGTGGGGGCGGGCGCCACGGGGATCAAAGCCGTCAAGCCGCAAAGCACCAGCACCAGCTTCAGGCAGGCGATGGCCGCCCCGTAGCTGGGGAATTCGGTATTCAGGGTAGAAAGATACATCGCCTTGTAGTCGGCAAACAGCACCACCGTGATGACGCACCAAACCAGAAAAACACCGAATGCCAGGATGAGCTTTTTGTTGCTGTTAAGGCCGCGGCGGTTGCAGAACAGGATGCCCCCGATGACCAGCAGCACCAGCATCACCAGCTCGATGATAAGGCAGGCGGGCCAGGTGGGCAGCCCCTGCGCCAAATAGTCCCGGCACAGCACCAGGTCGCCGATGACGACCGCAAGAAACAGGATAATGGCAGCAACGAACCGGGCACGGGGCGCTCTATTATTTTCCATATTTTACACCTCTTTCGTAGAATGACAGGCTCATTTGTAAACTTTCTGTTAAAAAATGTTGTTTTTTAACCTTTTCGATGCAAAAAACACCGGATTCGGCCGTATTAGTGGGGGGACTTTTTCCCACCCGGCATCCGCCGAATTCAGCAAAAGTGTAGCATATGTTTTCCCGGTTGGCAAGTTTTTTCCCGAATTCGGCTTTTATCGGCGGGGCATTTCGCCCCATCGTCAGCAAATAATTTACGGCGCCGGCCCCCTGCCGGACCGCCGGCTTTAAGGAGGATTTTCTCATGCAATGGGTTATTCGTATCGGTTATGCGGTGATGATCTTCGCCATCATCATGTGCTTTATTTTCAGCAAGCGGGGCGAAAAGGAAATGCGCCACATGATCGACCGCTTTGCACAGGCTTTCTGTAAGCTTTCCAACTACGTCCTGCCGGGCGGCCGTGCGCCGAAGGCGGTTCTCGTCACCCGCAAAAAAGAGGGCGTGATGCAGGCGCTGCCTGCCGCCGAGCAGCCCGAGGAGCTGCAAAAGCTGATGAAACGGGGCACCACCCGTCATCTGCGGGAGCTGTACGGTGAAATGGAGGAGGCCAGCGCCGAGCTGTGCTTCCGCTGCCGTAAAAACCGCCGCAACCGCGAGCTGTTTGCCGACCCCATCCGGGAGATCTGCTACGTGACCGACGTGTTCCTTTCCGGCTGCGAGGATGCAAAAACCATCAGCGACCAGAACCGCATCAATGCGTTCGAGAGCTTCTACACCGATCAGCTCAAGCACCGTGCCGCTCTGCTCAAGCGCATTGCCGGTGAAAATTCCGAGCCGTTCCTCGACCTGAACGCCGACTACGACCTAGCGACGGTGGAGAAGATGGAGATGGAGGCCCGCCGCAACCGCCTTAAAACCCAGCGGGAGGAGCAGAACCGCAAAAAGGCCGAAAAGGCCGCCGCCAAGGCCGCCCAAAAGCAGGAGAAGCAGTAATCCCACCCCGCGGTAAATAACCCCCCGAAGGCAAAAACAGCAAACATCCCCAAACCGCCCCGCCGATGCGGAAAGCCGGTTCGGGGTCACGGTTAAATTCCCGCCGGAGGGGAAAAGCAAACACCCCCAACCGCCCCGCCGATGCGGAAGTCCGGTTCGGGGTCACGGTAAAATTCCCGCCGGAGGGGAAAAGCAAACACCCCAACCGCCCCGCTGATGCGGAAGTCCGGTTCGGGGTCACGGCAAAATTCCCCTCGGAGGGGAGAAAAAATCCACCAACCGCCCCGCCGATGCGGAAGTCCGGTTCGGGGTCACGGTAACAGTTCCCACGGGAGGGAAAAGCAAACACCCCCAACCGCCCCGCCGATGCGGACAGTCGGTTCGGGGTCACGGTAATCATCCCCCGGGAGTGGGAAAAACAGACAGGAGGAAAGGCATGGCCAAGCGACAGCCCAGCGTCCTGCGGATGCCGGAAAACGGGGCAGGCGACCCCTTTTTCGGGCGGCAGGGCAACTGGTTCGAGGTTATTTTCGAGTCGTCCTATGACGGCATCTATATCACCGACGGCAGCGCCATTACCCTGACGCTGAATAAAAGCTACGAAACGATCAGCGGTCTGCGCAAAGAGGAAATGGTGGGCCGCAGCATGACGGAGCTGGTGGAAAGCCGGGTCGTTTCGGCCTCCGGGACGCTGCTGGCACTGGAGCGCCGGGAGTCGGTGACGATGGAGCAGCAGTTCAAAACCGGCAAACGGGCCATCATCACCAGCACCCCCGTTTTTGATGCCCAAAGCAACATCGTCATGGTGGTCACCAATGTCCGTGACGTCACCGAGCTTTACGCCCTGAAGGAGCAGCTGGAGCAGAGCGAGGAGCGCAACCGTCAGGTCGCCGCCGAGCTGGAGGCCGCCCGCAACCATCAGGACCACAATTTCGCCAGCCTGATTTTCCACGACAAAAATATGCACAACGTCATCAACCTGATGAACCGTGCCGCCCAGATGGAGGTCCCGGTGCTGCTGCAGGGCGAGGTCGGGGTGGGGAAGGGCGCCCTTGCGGGGTATATCCACAGCAAAAGCAAGCGCCGCAAGGAACACTTTGTCACCGTTCCCTGTGCCTCCCTCACCGAGGACACCATGGTCGCCGACCTGTTCGGGCTGGGGCCGGGGGTCTCCCCGGAATACCCGCAGGGCAAGATGGGGATGCTGGAGCGTGCCAATAACGGCGTCGTCTTTTTGGATGAGGTGGAGCAGCTTAACCACGAAAGCCAAACCCGGCTGCTCTCGGTCATCCGGCGGCGGCAGCTAAAGCCGCTGGGGTACAGCGCCGATAAGCCCTGCGATATCCGCATTATTGCCTCCACCAGCGCCGACCTGCTGGCTTTGGTGCGGGAAAAACGCTTCCGCGAGGATTTATATTATGCCTTGAGCGTCCTGCCGGTGAACGTGCCGCCGCTGCGGGAACGCCGGGAGGATATCCCTTATATCGTGACGGCATATGTGGCGGAGATGAATAAAAAGTATCACCAGAAAAAGCGCTTCGCCCCGGAGACCATCATTTGCATGCAAAGCTACAACTGGCCGGGGAATATACGAGAGCTGCACAATGTCATCGAACGGATGATGATTATTTCCAAGAATAATGTCATCCAGCCGGAGGAGCTGCCCATCACCACCGATATCACCGTGAGCCAGAAGGAAACCGAGGAATATTTTGAGCAGGTGAACCTGCACAAGCTGGTGGAGCAGCTGGAGATCTCCTACATCCGGCGGGCATACAGCCGCTACGGCAATGTGCGGGATGCCGCCCGCAGCCTCGGGATGGATGCCTCCACCTTCGTGCGCAAGCGCAAAAAGATCGAGCAATCGCGGGAGTAGTTGCAAAAACGCAACAATTCGCAAAAATGCAACAATTTGGTTTTGTTCAAAAAAATTTAACGATTTACGGAAAAACCCTTATTTCAAGCGGAAAATCGAAGGTAGATTTTTTGAAAAAATGAGCGCCTGTTGCATAAACGCAACGGGCGTTCTGAAATTCACGCCGATTTTACCGAAAAAAGCAGAAAAAATGACGAAAACCCCGAAAGACGCAAAAACAAAGTGAACAAACTCATTCGGGACAATATAACGCCCCTGCCAAACTTGCGCCCGGAAGGTTTACAAGCCGAAAATGCCCCGATATAATCGAATTGTAAGCGGATGTGCGCCGCTGTGCCGAAAAATGCGATCGGCGTGCCGCTTTACTGCAAACCGCCGGGGAACCGCCTGATTGGGACAGGGAACGGGGAGCCCGGCAGAGGCTAAAGTCATAAGAAATTCTGTAATGAGGAGGATGCTTCACATGACCGAAACCGAGAAAAAAGTTGCGGTACCGGAAGGTTTTATGACCGGTAAGTTCCCGCTGAAAAAGCGTGCTTACGGTGAAGAGCAGCCCGGTATCAAGGTAGGCCCCTTCAAGATCCGTCTCCCCCTGATCCACCACGAGTGGTCCTGGACCGAAATGGCTGCCGCCATGTTCCTGGGCGTTGCCTGCCTGGGCGCCGGCGTTACCACCACCATGACCACCTTTGGTCTGGACGATCCCGCCAACATTGCTGCCCTCGGCTTCACCGAGAACGGTGTGTTCCTGATGGCCCTGACCTTCGGCGTACTGAACGCCATCTGCTACTATCTGCCCTCCCTGTTGGGCGACCCCGTAGTTCCCGGCTGGATTACCCCGGCCCTGCCCCTGACGCTGAAATTCCTGCAGCAGTGGGATCTGCCGAACTACGCTACCGGACAAGTTGATCGTATCTATGCCATGATCGCCCTGCAGATGCTGGTTGCCTTGAGCTTCCTGATCATGGGCGCCACGGGTATCGGCCGTAAGCTGGTTGACGCCGTACCCATGGGTATCAAGGCCGGTATCGTTCTGGGCGCCGGCGTAACGGCTGCGGTAAACGTTTTCTCCGCCCGTATGCCCAAGGCCCCCTGGACCGTTGCCATCGCCGTACTGATGTCCTACTTCTTCCTGTTCAACCCCAGCTTTGCCCGCAAGGCTTCCAAGAGCCGCTTCTGGAATGTAGTGCGTAACCAGGGCGTAGTTCCTGCCCAGCTGTTCGCCATCATTCTGGCTCCCGTGCTGCTGCACGAGATCCCCCTGCCCCAGATTCAGTGGGGCCTGACCCCCTTGAGCTTCGGCTACGTTCTGGAGCACTTCACCATCTTCGGTCTGGGCTTCCCCGCTTGGAGCTTCTTCCTGGCGGCGATCCCCTCCGCGCTGGCTACCTACATCATCGCCTTCTCCGACTTCGTACTGGCGAAGGAAGTTGTTGCCGAGGCTACCTCTTATCGTCCTGATGAGACCGTTATCTTCGACGCCAGCCGTTCCAACCTGGTGAGCTTCCTGCGTAACGCCATCATGTCCCTCTTCGCTCCCTGGGTTCCCATGTGCGGCCCGCTGTGGGCTTCCGGTCTGCTGACCATCACCGAGCGCTACAAGAGAGGCTACAAGACCATGCACACCTACTGGGATGGTGTATGTACCTTCCGTGCAGCTACCGTAATCTCCGTTCTCATCCTGCCGCTGGTTACCCTCATTAAGCCCGCATTTGCCATCTTCTTCGGCATCACCATGGGCGTTCAGGCCTTCGCCTGCGGCAACATCGGTATCCGTATGTGCACCACCGCCAATGACCGCGGCGTTGCCTGCGTTATCGCCGGTGCTCTGACCTACTTCACCCCCGGCTGGGCTCTGCTCGTCGGTATCATCGTCTGGGTTGTCGTTGACGGCTCCGAGGCTGTGATCAACCTGAAGAACCGCAAGAAGACCCCCGGTGGCCCCACTCCCGAGGAGCTGGTTTTCACGGCTGAAGACAAAAAAGGCTGCTGCTAATTAAACAATCAGTTTGACCCTGTTGATTAGGGAAGGCCCCACCCACGGGAGATGAGTCAACACCGCGGTGCGCGCTCATCTCCCGGCGGGAAAAGGGAAAGATGGAGCTGACGATCCCAAGGTCAGTTCCATCTTTTCCCGCGAAAGCGCACCCACCGAAAATGAGAAAAGAAAAAGGGAGGTAAACCGCCATGAAACTGCTTTCCATCAAACCGACCATCTATAAATACAAGACCGCCGAGGAATTCGCGAAGGAATTCAACATCGGCGCGGGTGACCTGGTAATCACCAATGAATATATCTATCAGCCCTTCTTCGGCAAGCTGAACCTCGACTGTGATGTGCTGTATCAGGAAAAATACGGCGCAGGCGAGCCCTCCGACGACATGGCAGAGGCCATGTACCGGGACATTAAAGGCGACCATAAGCGTGTTATCGCCATCGGCGGCGGTACCGTCATTGATATTTCCAAGCTGTTTGTACTGAAAAACGTTTCCCCCATCCTCGATCTCTATGACGGCAAGGCCGAGATCGTAAAGGATAAAGAGCTGGTTCTGGTTCCCACCACCTGCGGCACCGGCAGCGAAGTCACCAACATCGCCATTCTGGCACTGAACAGCCGCGGCACCAAGAAGGGCCTGGCTGTGGACGAGATGTATGCCGACAGCGCCGTGCTGGTTCCCGAGCTGCTGAACGGCCTGCCCTTCCGCTTCTTCGCCACCAGCTCCATCGACGCCCTGATCCATGCGGTGGAATCCAGCCTTTCCCCCAAGGGCAACGAGATGACCCGCCTGTTCGGCTACAAGGCCATCGAGATGATCCTGCACGGCTACAAGAAGATCGAAGCCGAAGGCCCCGAGGCCCGTATGCCCCTGCTGGAGGACTTCCTGATGGCTTCCCTGTATGCAGGTGTTGCCTTCGGTAACGCCGGCTGCGCTGCCGTTCACGCCATGAGCTATCCTCTGGGCGCTACCTTCCATGTGGCGCACGGCGAAAGCAACTACGCCATGTTCACCGGCGTAATGAAGAATTACATGGAGATCCGCCGCGACGGCGAGATCGAAAAGCTCAATAAGTTCATCGCCGATATCCTGGGCTGCAAGGTAGAGGACGTTTATGAGGAGCTGGAGAAGCTGCTCAATCACCTCATCCAGAAGAAGGCCCTGCATGAATACGGCATGACCCGTGAGCAGATCGAGGAGTTCACCGACAGCGTGATCGCCAACCAGGGCCGCCTGATGGCCAATAACTTTGTGGAACTGGATCGTGACCGTTTGATCAAGATCTATACCGAGCTGTACTAATTGCACGTAAACAGAGCCGACTAACGACGAATCCAATGAAAGAAAGGAAGTAACGAAAATGGCACTGATGACAGGCGAACAGTATATCGAAAGCATTAAGAAGATCAAAATGGAGATCTATATGTTCGGTGAGAGATACAGTAACCCCACCGAGAGCCCCATTCTGCGTCCTTCTCTCAACTCCGTGCGTATGACCTACGACCTGGCCCAGATGCCCGAGTATGAGGACCTGATGACCGTGGTTTCCCCCTACACCGGCACCCGCGTCAACCGCTTCACCCACATCCACCAGAGCACCGAGGACCTCATCAAGAAGGTCAAGATGCAGCGTCTGTGCGGCCAGAAGACCGCCGCCTGCTTCCAGCGCTGCGTGGGTATGGATGCCTTCAACGCCCTGTTCTCCACCACCTATGAGTGCGACAAGGCCCACGGCACCAACTATCACGAGAACTTTGTGAAGTTTATGAAGTATGCCGCCGAGGCCGACCTGACCGTTGACGGCGCCATGACTGACCCCAAGGGCGACCGTTCCCTGGCCCCCCATGCCCAGGCCGATCCCGATATGTTCCTGCGCATTGTGGAGCGTCGTCCCGACGGTATCGTCGTTCGCGGCGCCAAGGCCCACCAGACCGGTATCTGCAACTCCCACGAGGTCATCGTAATGCCCACCCAGTCCATGGGTCCCGATGATAAGGACTATGCGGTTTCCTTCGCCGTTCCGATGGACACCCCCGGTCTGTTCATGATCATCGGCCGCCAGAGCTGCGACACCCGTAAGCTGGAAGGCTCCACCCTCGACGTCGGTAACTCCGAGTTCGGCGGCGTAGAGGCCCTGACCATCTTCGATAACGTATTTGTTCCCAATGATCGTATCTTCCTGTGCGGCGAGCATGAGTTTGCCGGTATGCTGGTGGAACGCTTTGCCGGTTATCATCGTCAGAGCTACGGCGGCTGCAAGGTCGGCGTAGGCGACGTCCTCATCGGTGCTGCTGCGGTTGCCGCCGACTTCAACGGCTGCAACAAGGCCAGCCACATCAAGGATAAGCTCATCGAGATGACCCACCTGAACGAGACCCTGTACTGCTGCGGTATCGCCTGCTCCGCCGAGGGCCACAAGACCGAAAGCGGCAACTACATCATCGACCTGCTGCTGGCCAACGTCTGCAAGCAGAACGTTACCCGCTTCCCCTATGAGATCGTCCGTCTGGCCGAGGATATCGCCGGCGGTCTGATGGTCACCGCCCCCTCCGAGAAGGATCTGCGTGACGAGAAGATCGGGCCGTACATCGATAAGTATCTGCGCGGCGTTGCCACCGTTTCCACCGAAAACCGCATGAAGATCCTGCGCCTCATCGAAAACCTCGCCCTGGGTACTGCCGCTGTCGGCTACCGCACCGAGTCCATGCACGGCGCCGGTTCTCCCCAGGCCCAGCGCATCATGATCAGCCGTCAGGGCAACCTGAACGCCAAGAAGGAGCTGGCCAAGGCGATCGCGCACATCGAAGAATAAGCCTCCTCAAGTATTTAGATAGATCCCTTTATCTCCCCGACGGGGCAGAGCGTGGGCGCTTTGCCTTCCCTCTGCCCCGTCCCCCCTTTGGGGGAACCAACGCATAAGGAGAGACACCGAAATGCTGGAAAGAATAGAAAAGGTACTGGATGAGAAGGTACGCCCCGCCCTGAAAAACCACGATGGGGACATCAAGGTGGTGCGGGTGGAGGACGGTGTGCTGTACTTCAGGATGCTGGGACAATGCAGCAACTGTCCCTCGGCAGTGGTGACGGCCGAAGAGCTGGTGGCCCCGCCCATTCTGGAGGCGATCCCCGAGATACGGCAGGTGGTGCTGGATACCACCGTAAGCGATGAGCTGTGGCAGGACGCCATGGAGCTGCTGCGCCGGCGCCACAACGGGGAAGCGTGAGAATCGGTATAAAGTACTGTGGGGGCTGCAACCCACGCTATGACCGGGTAGCTGCGGTAAAGGAACTGCAGCGGCAGCACCCGGAATGGACCGTAGAGCCTGCCGGAGAGGGCGGGCAGGAATACATCCTGGTGGTGTGCGGCTGTACCGCCGCCTGTGCAGGCCATGCACAGCTGAACGCCGCCCGACGCAAATTTGTGATTAACAGCAGGGAGCAGTTTGATGCGGCCTGCGAAGCGATAAAAAAAGAAAACGAGGTGTAACAAATGCAAGATTGGAGAACTCTGTATCAGCAGAAGCTGACCACCGCCGAGGAAGCGGTAAAGCATATCAAATCCGGCGACCGTGTGGTAGTGACCCATGCGACCGGCGAACCGATCCTGCTGACCGACGCCATGGTTGCGAACGCCGAGCAGTATGAGAATGTCGAGATCGTGCATATGGTGGCGATGGGCAAGGCGGAATACTGCCTGCCGGAGAACTCCAAGCACTTCCGCCACAACAGCCTGTTTTTGGGCGGCAGCACCCGTAAGGCCATCGAGGAAGGCCGGGGCGACTTTACCCCCGTATTCTTCAGCGAGATCCCCGAGCTGTTCCGCACCAACCTGCACCCCAATGTAGTGCTGCTGCACCTGAGCACCCCCGATGAGCACGGCTACTGCAGCTTTGGCGTTTCCTGCGACTACACCAAGCCCGCCGCCGAGTGCGCCGACCTGCTGATCGCACAGATCAACCCCAAGATGCCCCGCACCATGGGCGATAGCTTCATCCATGTCAGCAAGCTGGATTACATCGTGGAGCAGGAGACCGACCTCATCGAGCTGCCGCCTCCCCACATCGGCGAGGTAGAGCGTGCCATCGGCGAGAACATCGCCTCTCTGGTGAAGGACGGCGACTGCCTACAGCTGGGCATCGGAGCCATTCCCGATGCGGTGCTGCTGTTCCTCAAGGATAAGAAGGACCTCGGCATCCATTCCGAGATGTTCAGCGACGGCGTGGTAGAGCTGGTAGAGGCCGGCGTTATCACCAATGCCAAAAAGAATATCCACAAGGGCAAGAGCGTGGCGACCTTCCTGATGGGCACCCGCCGCCTGTATGACTATGTCGATAATAACCCCGAAGTGGCCATGATGCCGGTGGACTATGTCAACGATCCCCGCGTCATCTGCCAGAACGATAACCTTGTTTCCATCAACTCCTGCGTGCAGGTAGACCTGATGGGCCAGGTGGTTTCCACCTGCGTCGGCCTGCGGCAGATCAGCGGCGTGGGCGGGCAGGTAGACTTTGTCCGCGGCGCCAATATGAGCCGGGGCGGCCGTACCATTATGGCCATGCCCAGCACCGCCGCCAAGGGCACCATCTCCAAGATCGTTCCGCTTATCGATGAGGGCGCTGCCGTGACCACCAGCCGTTATGACGTCAACTATGTCGTCACCGAATACGGCATTGCCCAGCTCAAGGGCAAGACCTTGAGAGAGCGCGCCAGAGAGCTCATCGCCATCGCGCACCCCGACTTCCGTGAGGAGCTCATCAAGGTGTACGAGGAGCGCTTCCGCTGCAAGTTCTGATTTCCCCATTATTTTGCTTCTAATTCTTCATACCCCCGATAGAGAAGAGGACAATGCCAGCCCCATTGTCCTCTTCTTCCTACAAAGGAGAAAATGGGAAAAAGCCCCCCTGCGGGGCCGGGGGCACAGGCCCCGAATAAAAAGAGGAGGACATATTCCATGAATGAAGTCTGGTTAAGCGGGATCGGTATCCTGCTGGCGCTGGCCGGGATGACGCTGCTCATCTTCCGCCGGGTATCGCCCATCATCGTAGGGCCGCTGGCGGCGCTGCTGGTGACACTGTTAAGCCGTCTGCCGGTGCTGGAAACGGTGACCGGCACCTATGTTCAGGGCGTCGGCTCGTTCTTCGTTTCCTATTTTATGATCTTCTTACTGGGCAACCTGCTGGGCAGTCTGTATCAGATCAGCGGGGCGGCGGCAAAGATCGGCGAAACGGTGGTGCGGCGGTTCGGCGCCAAAAACTGCATGACGGCCTGCCTCATTTCGGCGGCGCTGTTAAGCTACGGCGGTATCAACAGCTTTGTTATCATCTTCGCCATCTATCCCATCGCACTCAAGCTCTTTGAGGAGGCCGACCTGCCCACCTACCTGCTGCCGGGCATCGTCTGCGGCGGTATGTGGACCTTTGCCATGACCGGCCCCTTCTCTCCGCAGATCTGCAACATCGTTTCGATGCAGAGCCTTGGGACCCCTTCCTATGCGGGTCTTGTGCCGGGTCTGGCGGCTTCCGTCTTGATGGCGGTGCTGATTGTGTGGTACATGAACAGCCAGGCCAAAAAGGCAAAGCTGCGGGGAGAGCATTTTACCCCGCCCGAGGGCGGCGTGCGCCGGCATGAGGGCAAGGCCCCCGGCGCTGCGGTCAGCTTTATCCCGCTGGCGGCGGTCATCCTCCTCTTTAATGTGACCGAGATCGGCATTGTGGCCTGCCTGCTCATCGGCATCGTCCTTTCGCTGGTGCTGTTCTATCGCAGCATCCCGTGGAAGGAGCTGCTGCCGGCAGTCAATCAGGCGGCGACCACCTCGGTGACGGTCATCATCAATACCGCGACCATCGTGGGCTTCGGCGCCGTAGCCAAGATCACCCCGTTCTATGTGTGGGCGGTGGACCTTCTGGAGCAATCGACCGCCAACCCCTACGTGGTGGCCGCCGTGGGCAGCAATCTCTTTGCCTGCATCCTCGGCTCGTCCTCCGGCGGTTTGACGCTGATGTATACCTCCCTCAAGGATGTGTTCCTTGCCTATGCGGCGCAGGGCTTCAACCTGGAATTCATCCACCGGCTGTGCTCGCTCGGCTCCGGCGGCCTCGATTCGATGCCGTGGAACGGCTCCATTGTGTCGGTGTTCGGCATCTGCCACACCACCCACAAGGCCAGCTATAAATATAACTTTGTAACCTGTGCGGTGATCCCGGTGCTGTGCACCTTCCTCATCGCTTTGCCCATCTGCATCTGGCTGGGCTGAATATAACCCAAGGAGTTAGACCATGAAAACGATCCTGACAATGCCTGATAGCGACATTGCCCTGCTGACGATGGCGGGGGAGGGGAGACCCTTTGTACTGAACCGCCGCACCATGGCGGAAATGAATACCCTGCTGGATGAGGTGGAGCGCCGCCGCCCCCGTGCGCTGGTGATCACCGGGGAGGGAAAGTTCTTCTGTGCCGGCGCGGATATAAAGGAAATGCTGGCCATGGACGGCCGGGAGCTGCATGAATGGGCGCTGCTGGGCGGGCGGCTGAATACCCGTCTGGAGGCCCTGGAGATGCCGGTCATCGCCGCGGTGAACGGCATGGCGCTGGGCGGCGGCTGCGAGCTGGCCCTGGCCTGCGACCTGCGCTGCGCCTCGATGGCGGCACGGTTTGCGGTGCCGGAGGTGACGCTCGGCACCATCTGTGGGGCGGGCGGCACACAGCGGCTGCCCCGGCTCATCGGCGAGACCCGCGCCAAGCAGCTCATCTTCACCGGGCAGACCATTTCCGCCCAAACGGCGCTGGAATGGGGGCTGGTGAACAGCGTGCAGACCGCCGGTACCCTGCTGGAGGAAACGCTGGCACTGGCGGCGGCCATCGCACAGAACAGCCCCTTTGCGGTTTCCCGCGCCAAGCGCAGCGTGAACGGCGGCCGGGAGATGCTGCCGGAGGAAGCATTGGAATGGGAGCGTGACCTTTTCGGCGAGTGCGGCGACAGCCGGGACCGCCGGGAGGGCATGACGGCCTTTATTGAAAAAAGACCCCGGGTATTCACCGGGGAATGAGAGGAGTGGCACCATGGCAAGGCAGATTACCGCTGCCGAGGCCGCAGCCCTGATCGGGGACGGCAAAACCGTAGCGGTGGATGGATTTATCGGCTTTTCGCTGGCGGATGATATCCTGTGCGAGCTGGAGGAGCGCTTCCTGCGGGAGGGCCGCCCCCGTGACCTGCGGCTGGTGAATGTTGCGGGTCTGGGCGGGGACGGCGTGCGCCGGGGCATCAATCATTTTGCACACCGGGGGATGGTATCCCGGCTGTTTTGCAGCAATTTAAGTTTAGCGAATTCCATTTACCCCAATGTCAGCCGGGGGGATTTTGCACTGTTTATGGCCCCGCAGGGGGTCATGTCCCACATGATGCGCGCCATCGCCGGAAAAAAGGCGGGCGTTGTGACCGAGGTGGGACTGGGGACCTTTGTGGACCCGCGGCGGGACGGCTGCCGCATGAACCGCAAGGCATGGGACAGCGGCGAGGAGGTCGTGCAGCTGGTGCGCCTGGGCGGCAGGGAGCAGCTGTTCTTCCCGTCGTTCGGGCTGGATGTCTGTATCATCAAGGGCAGCACCGCCGATGAAAACGGAAATATCAGCATGGAAAACGAGGCGTTTTTGCTGGAGCAGTACGATATGGCCGCCGCCACCCACAACAGCGGCGGGCTGGTGCTGGTGCAGGTGGACCGGATGGTCCCCGCGCAAACCATGAACGCCAAGGATGTGGTGGTGCCGGGCTGCCTGGTGGACTATGTCATCGTCGGGCGGGAGGAAAATTCCCGGCAGCAGTTTGTCACCGAGGAACGCTGGGTGGAGGCCTTCACCGGGCGGGTGCGGATGCCGCTGGAGCAGCTCCCGCCGGTCCCGCTTAATATTAAAAAGGTGATGGCACGGCGGGCAGCCGCCGAGATAAAGGACGGGAATTTCGTCAATTTCGGCATCGGGGTGCCCACCCTGATCACCAGCGTTTTGGCCGAGGAAAAACGGCTGGAGCGAGTGGTCTTGAGCATCGAGTCCGGGACGATCGGCGGGGCGCCGCAAAGCGGCCTTTTGACCGGCGCCGCCTACAATGCCGATGCGATGGTCAAGCAGCCGGATATTTTTGACCTGTATGACGGCGGCGGCATCGATGTGGCCTGCCTCGGCGGGGCGGAATTCGACCGGCTGGGCAATGTCAACGTCAGCCGCTTCGGGGAGAAGATCCCCGGGCCGGGCGGGTTCATCAATATTTCGCAGGGCGCCAAAAAGGTCTGCTTTATGGGCAGCTTTACCGCCGGAAAAAGCGATATCCGGGTGCAGAACGGCCGGCTTTGCATCGTGAAGGACGGCGAGGTGTGCAAGTTCCTGCGGGAGGTGGGGCATATCACCTTCTCCGGCGAATATGCGAACCGAAAGGGCGGGCAGGAGGTCTATTATATCACCGAGCGTGCGGTGTTCCGCCTGACGCCCGACGGCCTTTTGCTCATCGAGATCGCCCCCGGCGCGGAGCTAAAGCGGGATATTCTGGATCGAATGGAGTTTGAGCCGATGATTGCCCCCGATCTGCGGGAAATGGATGCGGCGTTTTTTGCCGAGTGAGGTGAACCATGCAGTTTAAGACGGTTTGGGCAGTGTATTACAGCGGCAGCGGCAGCACACGGCGGCTGCTGCGCGGGATGGCCGAGGCCGCCGGAGAGGCGCTGATGCTGCCGGTGCGGGAGCTGGATTATTCCCGGCCGGAGGCGCGCGAAAAAAGCTACTGCTTTACGCAAACGGATCTGGTCTTTTGGGGGAGCCCGACCTATGCGGGACGGCTGCCCAATGTGCTGCTGCCCTTTCTCCGGGGGAATTTTACCGGGGGCGGGGCGGCGGCGGTGGCGGTGGTGCTGTACGGCAACCGCAGCTACGATGACGCCCTGAAGGAGCTGTGCGAGGTGCTGACCGGCAACGGGTTCCTTGCTGCGGCGGGGGCGGCCGTAACGGCGGAGCACGCCTTTGCCCCGGCGCTGGCACATGGCCGCCCCAATGCCGAGGACCGTGCGGCTGCGGCGGAATTTGCCCGCAAAACGGCGCTGACGCTGCGGGGGAGGGAACACATCATCCCCGTCACGGTGCCCGGCCGGGAGCCCATCGGGGCGTACTATACCCCGCTGGGGCTCGATGGCGAGCCGGCACGCTTTTTGAAGGCCAAGCCCAAAACCGACCCCGAGCAATGCACCCGCTGCGGGCTTTGTGCGGCGGTCTGCCCCATGGGCTCCATCCCGCGGGAGGAGCCGACCGAATGTACCGGCATCTGCATCAAATGTCAGGGCTGCATCCGGGAATGTCCGGCAGGCGCCAAATATTTTGATGATGAGGCGTTTCTTTCCCACCGGGCCATGCTGGAGCAGAACTACATAAGAAGGCGGGAGAACGAATTCTACCCGCCGGTGGAATAAAAAGACCCCCTGTCAGCGGTAACAGGGGGATTTTTTCGGTCATTCGGCGTCGGGGGCGTCGCCCTCGGCCAGCCGGTAGCCCACGCCCACCTCGGTGAAAAGGTAGCGGGGCTCCTCGGGGTTGGGCTCCAGCTTGCGGCGCAGGTTTGCCATATGCACCCGCAGCAGCTTGTTATCCCGGGGGTTGGCGGCGGGGCCCCACAGCTCCCGCAGCATCTGCTGGTAGGTAAGCACCCGCCCGGGGTGCCGCCCCAGCAGCGCCAGGATCTTGAACTCGCTGGGGGTAAGACCGGCATCCTGCCCGGCCAGGTACGCCCGGTGCTTATTGTAATCGATGACCAGATCCCCGACGATATAGCGCCCCTCCTGCATTTCCTCGCCGCCGCAGGCCCGGCGGGTGTGGCGCAGCGCCGTGCGGATGCGTGCCAGCAATTCCACCGTGCCGAATGGCTTGGTGAGGTAATCATCGGCGCCGAGATCCAGTGCCTCGGCCTTGTCATTCTCGGCGATGCGGGCGGAAATGACGATGATGGGCACGCTGCTCCAGCGGCGGATGCCTTCGATGATGCCGACCCCGTCCATATCCGGCAGACCGAGATCCAGCAGGATGCAGTCGGGACAATGGGAGGAAATGAGCGCCAGCGCGCCACGGCCATCTCCCGCAGTGACGATATCATACCCGGCGACGGTAAGGGTGCTTTTCAGGTAGCGGCGGATGCCGGCATCATCCTCAACGATCAGGATCTTATCACAATGCTTCATAGGGGGCCTCCTCGGTGTCATTTCCGGCGGGCAGCCACAGCGTGACCTGCGCGCCTCCCTCGGGTCGATTTTCGGCGGTCATGCGGCCGCCGTGTGCTTTTATGATGGCGCTGCAAAGGGTGAGCCCCAGTCCCAGTCCCCGCCGGCCATCGGCGCAGGAACGGGCAAGCGGCAGGGCGCCGCCCTCGGTAAGGCTGCCGGGCAGCTCCGGCGGGAAGCCGCAGCCGTCATCCAAAACGGTGATTTGTACCATCCTTTCCTGCCGCGCGATGGACACCCGGATGCGGGTGGCGCCGGCGGCGTGGTTGACGGCGTTTTCCAAAAGATTGAGCACCACCTGCTCCATCAGGGTGGCGTCCATGGGGGCGGTGATGATCTCCTGCGGGCGCTCCACCGTGACAGGCAGGGAGGCCGAGCTGCGGCGCAGCTTCATCACGGCGCCGTCCACGATCTCCTCCACCACCTCATCGGTGAGGCGCAGCGCCACCTGCCCGCCCGCCATCCGGGTGATGGAAAGCATATTTTCGGTGATGCGGGTCAGCCACCGGGTCTCCTGCCGGATCTGCTCCAGCAGGGTGCGGCGCTCCGCTTCGGTCAGGTCGGGCTGCTCCAGCAGCAGGCTGCCCGCCCCCTCGATGGAGGCCAGCGGGGTGCGCAGATCGTGCGAAAGCGCCCGCAAAAGGTCGGCCCGCAGCTTTTCGCTTTCCACCTCATACCGCAGGCGCTCGGTCTGCTTCAGGCGGGTGGTAAGGGTGCTGATGACCACCGAGACCACCAGCATCACCATAAAGGTAAGCGGGTAGCCGGAGATGCTCATATCGAAGCTCCAGAAGGGGTAGGCGAACATATAGTTGACGCAGAACACCCCGACCACCGAGGCGACGACGCCCCACACGTAGCCGGTGGTCACCAGGGCGACGATGGCCACCGCCAGCACGAAGATCAGCACCGCAAAGGGGTTGTTGTCATCGTGCACGCGGGAAAGCACGCTGCACACCGCCACCGCCCCGCCCAGCAGCAGCAGGGTACACAGGGCATCATGCAGGAGGATTTTTCTTTTTTCCATGGGGGTCACCTCGGTCGGAATGAACTTTCACCTTATTATACCATGCTTCCCGCAGGGCGGCAAAATAAATATTCCGCCAAGATTTTGCCCGGAAAGGTTTCCTTCCGGAAAATTAGCGGCGAACGGCGATATAATGGAGGCAAAGAAAGACCCCGAGAGGTTTGTGACAGGAGGAACTATCATTATGCGTACCAAAGAGTATCTGGAAGCCCGTAAGGAAATCATCAACTGCATCGTTTTGAGCCCCATCTGCCTTTTTGTCCCGCTGATCATCATCTTCACCGAGTGGCTGCCCATCATGCGCGCCGAAAGAAATAAGGTTGCTGCGTAAAACAGGCCCGCCTTTGCAGTAAAAATGTTTCATGAAACAAAATTCCCCGCCGAAAAGCGGGGAATGTTTGCGTTATGGGGTCATTTGGGCATATGGGCATCCAGATAGTCGATGATATCGTGGAAAAGCTGCTCCTTCAGCGGCTCGTTGTGCACCTCGTGGCGGGCGCCCCGGTACAGGGTGATGGTCACATCCCGCAGCCCCTGCGCCTTCAGGCCCTCGTACACCTCGGTGACGCCCTTGCCGTTATTGCCTACGGCGTCCTCATCCCCGGCAAAGAGCCATACGGGCAGCTCCTTCGGGATGGCGGCGTACCAGTCGGGGCGGTTGCAGCGGTCAACCAGCTGCAGCAGCTCGCCGTAGCCGCTGTTGGAGAAGATAAAGCTGCACCACGGGTCGGCCATATATTTGCGGCAGACCTCCTCATCGTGGCAGATCCAGTCCACCATCGTTTTTTGCTCGGTCTTTTTATTGTAGTTGCCGGTGGTCAGCGCATACAGCAGCTTGCTGTGGCCCTTTTTGCCGCCGAACAGCGAAACAAGGGCGACGATCGCCTTGCCGGGGCCTGCGGCGGGGTTTTTGCCGGCGGTACCGCTGATGAGCAGCGCCTGCAGGTTCTTACCGTAGCGGGCCGCATACAGCCGTGCCACAAAGGAGCCCATGCTGTGCCCCAGCAGGAAATAGGGCAGGCCGGGGAACTGTGCGCTGATGGTCTTTCTTTCGATCTCCTGATCCTCGACGAGATAATTCCAGGCGCCCTTTTCACCGAAGAAGCCCAGGTCCTCTTTGTTCATTTCGGCGGTGGAGCCGTGACCCAGGTGGTCGATGCCGCAGACGGCATAGCCGGCGTCGGTCAGGTACTGCGCCATCTCCTCGTACCGCATGATGTATTCACACATTCCGTGGCAGATCTGCACCACGGCGCGGGGCTCGCCCTCCGGCAGGAACAAAAACCCGGAGAGCCTGCTTTTTCCGTCGCTGGAATTCAGGGTAAACGTTTTCTTTTCCATGGGGTCCTCCCTCATTTTTTTATTGCGCGTCAGGCCAGCGCACGGTCCACGGCGGTCACCTGCTGGGCCTCCCCTGCGGCATCCACCGTGTAAAAGGTCAGATATTCAAAGCGGGTCCACAGCCGGGGCAGCAGGTCGCTGCCGCCGCCGGGCATACCGGTCACCACATAGTGCGGCAGCTCCTCCCCCAAAAGCTGCACCAGGCTCTGCTCGGGGTTTTCGCTGTAATGCACCGTCATAATGGCGCCGGCATCCAGGCTGGTGCGGTACAGGTGCTCGATCGCCTCGGGGTCGGGGGTATTGCCGAACTGTGCGATATTCTGCACCTGCAATACGCACCCCAGCGTATCGGCCAGCTGCCGCCCGGCCAGAATGAGCCGGTCACAGCTGCGCTGATCGGTCACCAGCACCAGCACGGTGGGACGTAGTTTTTGCGGTTTGCGGGTCGTCACCAAGTGAGTCAACGCTCCTTTGCTGTTTTCTGCTTCCATTATAACAAATCCTACCGCAAAAAGATACGAAAGCGGGAAATCTTCACAAAATATTTTCAAATTTTTTCGGTCGCCCGGGGGCGTTCCGGCCGCCTGCGGCAAATGTTCCCGCAAATGCGCGGAACATTCGATAAAAAGTTGACGAAATCCGCAAAAAGAGGTATCATAAGGATAAGCGGACGGCGAGGGACCCCCCCGCCCGCAACAGATATGAGGTGAGCGAGCATGAACGATAAAACGGTTTCGATCTCGGTGATCCGGCGCCTGCCGCGGTATCACCGTTATTTGGGGATGCTGCTGAACGGCGGCGTAACCCGTATTTCCTCCAAGGAGCTGGCGGCGCAGATGAAGGTCACCGCCAGTCAGATCCGCCAGGATCTCAACTGCTTCGGGGGGTTCGGCCAGCAGGGCTACGGCTATAATGTCGAGCTGCTGTATAAGGAGATCGGCAACATTCTGGGCGTGGATAAAAAGATCCCGGCCATACTGGTGGGCAGCGGCACCCGCGGCCAAAGCCTGATCCGGGAGGACGACCTGTTCCGTGACCGCGGCTTCGAGCTGGTGGGCGCCTTCGATAAGGCCCCGGAGAAGATCGGGATGACGCTGCCGAATGGGCTGACCGTCCGGGACGTGGCTACCCTGCCGGAATTCTGCGCCAGCAGGGAGATAATCTTAAACTCGATCTGCGTCAGATGGACATCCTTTCCATCAACCGATACCAGATGTTTTTCAAAATCGATCGTCAGTCCCTTTGCATGGAATGGGCGCTTATAAAGCGGAGAATCTGTGTTTAGGCGGTTGCTGTGGCGCAGGGCAGTCCGGATGCGCGCGAGAAGCTCGGAGGTGCCGATCGGCTTGGTCAGATAATCATCCGCGCCGAGGTCGAGCGCACGTACCTTTTCCTGTTCCTGCGTGCGGGCGGAGAGGACGATGATCGGGACGCTGGACCAGGTGCGGACCTGGCGGATGATCTCCATGCCGTCCATGTCTGGAAGCCCCAGGTCGAGGAGAATCAGATCCGGGCACTGGGACGTGATGATCGGAAGTGCTTCTTTTCCCGTGTGTGCGGTGGAAATGCGGTAATCCTGTGCGGACAGGGAGGTGGAGATGAAGTCGCAGATGTTTTTTTCATCTTCTACTAATAAAATAGAAAGTTTATGTGTCATGTTATTTGTCCTCCTTTGGAAGGGTAAAGTAAAATTCGGCACCGCGCGTGTGGTTGATTGCCTTGATTTCGCCGCCGTGGGCGAGAATGATCGTTTTACAGATGGAAAGCCCGATTCCCATGCCCTTTCGTCCATCCGGCGAAGTGCTGGTCGTCGAAGAAGAGCCGTCAAAGATGGTTGCCAGCTTCTCCGGCGGGATGCCGACGCCGTAATCGCGCACGTGGAAAACCGCATAGTCGGAAAGCGATTCCACATAGCACTCGATCGGCTCGGTGCTTTCAGCATGGACAACGGCATTTTCCAGCAGGTTGATGAGAACCTGTTCGATGAGGACGGCGTCCATCGGGACCATCAGGAATTCCTCCGGCACGCGCACATGGATATTGGCATCTGGAAGTCTCTTTTTTAAGCGGATCATCGCCTCGGAGAGAACTTCCTCGACCGGTTCCGAGGTCTTAGTTACCTTTGCCGTCTCATTGTTGATACGCGTGACGGAGAGCAGGTTTTCAACCATGTTTAAGAGCCAGTTAGAGTCCTCAAGAATATGGCGTACCAGCGCATTTTTCTCAACCTCCGGGAGGCTGCTGCCATTTTCCAGATATACGGTACTGGAACCGATGATGCTGGTAAGCGGGGTGCGGAGGTCATGGGAGATTGCCCGCAGCAGGTTCGCCCGCATCTTTTCTTTTTCCGCTTCCATCAGCATCTTTTCACGTTCCGCCAGCACGCGTGCCTGCGTTTTCATGTTGCTTGTGATGCCGCTTGTAATGCCGGAAATTGAAAACATTGCCACGAAGGTAATCGGATAGCCGGCCATCGTGAAATCCAGCGCGAAATACGGATACGTGAACAGAAAATTGACGCAGACGACGCCGACAAAGGAGGAGAACAGGCCGAAGCTGTATCCGTCCGTAAAACGCGCTACCAAAAAGACCGCCAGAATGTAGGTCAGCGCGATGTTGGCAGTCGGGTTTTTGAGCGCATGAAAAAAGCAGAACGCGATGGTCGTGGCGGTACCCATGAAAAACAAGGTAAGTCCCCAGCTTTGTATGTATGTCGGAAGCGCACAGAATTTTTCGACGATCGGGCGGGTCTGGAACCAATTTTTTAAGGCGTCAATTTTGGATGGATGTGTTTCGCCGCCATTGGAAATGCTGGTATC
>OLPI01001410.1_pt1 | contig 21327 bp, 23 predicted proteins | sample 1672361 | NCBI WGS metagenome assembly OLPI01 (sample SAMEA3136675, study PRJEB25190) | human gut metagenome
ACTCGCGACGTTCACCTTGGCAAGGTGACGCTCTACCACTGAGCCACTCCCGCATATCGCTGACTGCTTATAAAGTATACCACATATATGGGCATATGTCAAGTAAAAATTTAAAAATTTTACTTACATTTTTGCAAGCCTCATAAAAGCTTCGGCGTCATCCGAATATTTATAAAGACCTTTGGGCAGTATAAATCAAAAAGGAGATGAGCAATATGCCAAACAGTGATACAATAGAATTATTAAAGGAATGTAATGCCGGTATAAAGATGGGTGTAAATACCATAGATGAAGTTTGCGAAAAGGTCAGCGACAGCAAATTTAAATCTCTTCTCGAGCATTGCAAGGAAGAGCATCAGCAGCTTGGAAGCAAAACGCATAAGCTTTTGAACGAATATCACGACAGCGGCAAAGAGCCGAATCCTATGGCAAAAACTATGTCGTGGGTAAAAACCAATATTATGATTTCTATGAATGACACGGATAACACCATAGCCGATTTGGTAACGGACGGCTGTAATATGGGTGTTAAATCACTGTACAAGTATCTGAACAAATACCCTGCGGCGGACAGCTGTGCAAAGGATATAGCAAAGGATTTAATTAATATAGAAGAAAAGCTTACCGATAATCTGAGGCAGTATCTTTAATACTTTAAGCGGGAGCTGTAATTTCGGCTCCCGTCTGCTTCTTGACAAAAAAGCCTGTTTAAATTATAATTACGGTATATTATTAATTTTAAAGGCGATGGTTTTGTGAATCTGGAGAAAGAAAAACTTATAGAATCCTTTAACAGGCTTGAGGATATGATTCGCGGATATTCCCTTCCCGAATGGGAAGAGCTTCCCGATATAGAACTTTATATGGATCAGGTAATAACCCTTATATCGAAATACCTTGACATTTATCACAAGGTTTCAAATGTCGATAAATCGGTGACCCCGGCTATGATAAACAATTATGTCAAGCTTAAAACCATACCCGCCCCCGTTAAAAAGAGATATTCCAAAATACATCTTGCTTATCTTTTGATTGTGTGCACACTTAAACAGACGCTGGATATGTCCACAATTCAAAAGATTGTGCCCGTTGATTTAACCGAGGACGAAATCAAAAAGGTTTATACCTCGTTTGCCGAAAATCAAAAAAAGGCGTTTGAACACGTATCGGCAAGCATTAAGTCTCTTGCGGAACCTATTTTGACCGATGAAAATTCGGACGAGAGCATAGGCGATGTTATAATGCAGGTATCCGCCTCTGCAAACTTTTATAAAATTATGACCGAAAAAATAACCGATATGTCAAGCAACGAAGCAAAATAAGAGTGCAGCCTTTCATTTTTGGGGCTGCGCCCTTATTTTTTTGAAAAATTTAAAAAAGTACTTGACAAATTCACCCGAGCGTGCTATTCTATGAATGTAAGTTTTAGCACTCTCTTTAAGCGAGTGCTAACAAAAAACAGATTTTGCATATAAAAAGCGGAAAGGAGCTGATTGGAATGGCACTGGATGACAGAAAAAAACTTATTCTTCGCGCAATAGTTGAGAATTATATTAAAAACGCCGAACCTGTCGGCTCGCGCAGTATTGCCAAAAGCACGGGGCTTAACCTCAGTGCGGCGACAATCCGCAACGAGATGGGCGACCTTGAAGAGCTTGGCTATCTTACTCAGCCGCACACCTCGGCGGGCAGAGTTCCGTCAAGTCTGGGGTTTCGCTTTTACGTAGACTCTCTTATGGACAAATATCTGATGACCGCGGCGGAAATTCAGCAGCTTAAGGGTGCTATGATTAACAAGGTCCACGAGCTTGACCAAATAGTTAAAGATGTATCGGCGGCATTTTCAAACCTTACGCTTTTGCCCACCTTCGGGATGCTTCCCGCGATTGAAACGGGAATAATCAAAAGCATTAAGCTTGTCGGCATAGATGAAAGAACGATTATGATAATCGTTGCGGACAGCTCGGGCGTTATTAAAAACAAGCTTCTGCGGCTTCGCGATGAAATCTCGTCCGATGTATTGACCAAACTTAACGAGGTTTTAAATGCAAACCTTACTTGTCTGACCGCATCGGAAATTAATCTTTCCAATATAATAGAGATTCAGAACGCGGTCGGCGTAAACACCGAGATTTTAACCTCTGTGCTTGAGCTTGTACACGAGGCCATATCGGAAATCGATAAGCACGAGGTATATATGGAGGGTTCGACCAATATTCTGCGGTTTCCCGAATATAATAACATAGAAAGGATTAAAGAAATCCTCGGATTTTTTGATAATAAAAAATCAATCGATGAGATGATAAGCAAGCTTCCCGATGTAAAATCCGACAAGGTTTCGGTCTTTATCGGAGACGAAAACCCCGTTGCGGAGCTTAAAAATAACTCTGTTGTTATATCAAGCTATAAGCTTGGCAACAATATGACGGGCTTTATCGGCGTTGTGGGACCTATGCGGATGGACTATTCAAAGGTTGTATCAGGCGTAGGATTTTTTGCAAAGCAGCTTGAAGACATACTTGGCAGACATTTTAACGACCCGGGCTCTTCCGGCACTCCGCCTGCTCTGGGCGGCGGAACCGCGGAGGACGGCAACGGCTCGTAGCTTAAAGGATTGAAGCGGCTTCTCTTATTCTGTCCGCACAATAAGAGAACCGAACCGCATAACAAAGCGGACGGAAAGGCAAGGATTTAAATATGGCAGAAGAAAAGAAAAAACATTCTTCGGAGCAGGACATCGACCCGACAGACAAGGCAACCCCCGAAGAAGAGAAAGATATAGCCTCACAAGCCGCAGGCGCGGCTGACTGTGAGACATCGGCAGAGGATAATCAGCCCGACACCTCTGATGAAAAATCAGAGCTTGATAAGGCAAACGAACAGATTCAGGGGCTTTCGGATAAGCTTATGAGAAAGGCAGCTGAATTTGACAACTTTAAAAAGCGCACCGCCAAGGAAAAAGAAGATTTTTATAAAATGGCGGTTTGCGAAACTGTTGGGGCTTTGCTTCCCGTTCTTGACAACCTGGAACGCGCCATTGCCGCAGCCGAAGCGGCGGGCGAAGGCGGAAGCGTTCTGGACGGAATCAAAATGGTTAAAAAGCAATTTGATGACGCGCTTGCGGGGATAGGAGTTCAGCACATCGAAGCGGTAGGCAAAGAGTTTGACCCCGAGAAACACAACGCTGTTATGACAGAAGACAGCGACGAGGCGGAAAACACCGTCATTGAGGAATTCCAAAAGGGATATACTTATAAAGACAAGGTGGTTCGCCACTCAATGGTTAAAGTAAGCAACTGATTATTATATATATGTGAATAAAAGAAAGGAATGGTATATTATGGGAAAAATCATAGGTATTGACTTAGGTACAACAAATTCGTGCGTAGCTGTAATGGAGGGCGGCGAGCCTACTGTTATCGCCAACCCCGAGGGTGCAAGAACTACCCCGTCGGTTGTCGCTTTTACAAAGACAGGTGAAAGGCTTGTAGGTCAGGTTGCAAAACGCCAGGCTATCACAAACCCCGACAGAACAATCTCTTCAATTAAGAGAGATATGGGTACTGACAGAAGAGTTACGATTGATGACAAGAGCTATTCTCCGCAGGAGATTTCGGCTATGATTCTTCAAAAGCTGAAGGCTGACGCCGAAAGCTATCTCGGCGAGACCGTTACACAGGCGGTCATCACCGTCCCCGCTTACTTCTCTGACGCACAGCGTCAGGCAACCAAGGACGCAGGTAAAATCGCGGGTCTTGAAGTTTTAAGAATTATCAACGAGCCTACCGCGGCGGCTCTTGCTTACGGTCTTGACAAGGATAACGACCAGAAGATTATGGTATATGACCTCGGCGGCGGTACCTTCGATGTTTCTATCCTTGAAATCGGCGACGGCGTTTTTGAAGTTCTTGCCACAAGCGGTAACAACCGTCTCGGCGGCGATGACTTTGATAACAAGGTTATGAATTATCTTGCTGATGAATTCCAAAAGGAAAACGGAATTGACCTCCGCCAGGATAAAATGGCAATGCAAAGACTTAAAGAAGCTGCCGAAAAAGCTAAGATTGAGCTTTCGGGCGTTATGACAAGCAACATCAATCTGCCGTTTATCACGGCTGACGCGACAGGTCCCAAGCACCTTGACGTAACACTTACACGTGCTCAGTTTGATTCGCTAACGGCTGATTTGGTTCAGGCCACAATGGAGCCGACAAAGAACGCCTTGCGTGATGCAGGTCTTTCGGCAAGCGATATAGACAAGGTTCTGCTTGTCGGCGGTTCTTCAAGAATCCCGGCTGTTCAGGCGGCTGTTCAGAACTTCATCGGCAAAGAGCCGCACAAGGGCATCAACCCCGATGAGTGCGTTGCTATCGGTGCATCCATTCAGGCAGGCGTTCTCTCGGGCGATGTTGAAGACCTTGTTCTGCTTGACGTTACTCCGCTTTCTCTCGGAATCGAAACAATGGGCGGTGTATTTACAAAGCTGATTGACAGAAACACAACTATCCCGACAAAGAAGAGTCAGGTATTCTCTACCGCGGCAGATAATCAGACCAGCGTTGAAGTTCACGTTCTTCAGGGCGAGCGCGAGATGGCGGCTTATAACAAAACTCTGGGCAGATTTACACTCAGCAACATTCCGCCGGCACCGAGAGGCGTTCCTCAAATTGAGGTTACATTTGACATCGATGCAAACGGTATAGTAAACGTATCGGCTAAGGATTTGGGCACAGGTTCAGAGCAGAAGATTACCATTACTTCAAGCACAAACCTCTCTGACGAGGACATCGACAAGGCTGTAAAAGAAGCCGAGAAGTTCGCCGAAGAGGATAAAAAGAAAAAAGAAGAGGTTGATGTACGCAACAACGCCGACAGCCTTGTATATCAGACAGAAAAGACCCTTGGCGAGCTGGGCGACAAAATCTCGGCTGACGAAAAGTCATCCGTTCAGTCTGAAGTTGATAAGCTTAAAGAACTGCTTAAGGCTTCTCCGCTTGACACAGAGGCTGTAAAGGCTCAGACCGACAGCGTTCAGAAGAGTTTTTACGCTATATCCGAAAAGCTTTACGCTCAGGCACAACAGGCGCAGCAAGCACAGCAGGGCGCTGCACAAGGTCAGCAGACAGACGGAGCAGCACAGAACCCCGGCGGCGACAATGTGGTTGATGCCGAATATACAGAGGTACACGACGACAAGAAATAAAATTATATAAACCTGATTCGGGCTGTTGCAGATTGCTTCAGCCCATTTGGGCGTAATATGCCCCATCGGAATGGAGATTATATATATGGCAGATAAAAGAGATTACTATGAAGTTTTGGGCGTTGACAAAAACGCCTCCGCGGACGAGATAAAAAAGGCTTATCGTAAGCTTGCAAAAAAATATCATCCCGACCTTAATCCCGATGACAAAGAGGGCGCCGAAGCAAAATTTAAAGAGGCAACCGAAGCATACGAGGTATTAAGCGACGCCGACAAGAAAAGTAAGTATGACCAATTCGGCCACGCAGCATTCGACCAGACGGCGGGCGGCGGATACGGCAGCTACGGCGGCGGATTTGACGGATTTGATATGGGAGACATCTTCAGCAGCTTCTTTGGCGGCGGCTTCGGCGGCGGACAGCGCCAGAACCCGAACACACCGCGGCGCGGACGTGATATCGCATATAATATCGATATGAGCTTTGAAGAGGCGTGCTTCGGGACAGAGCGCGACATCACCATAAATCATCTTGAAAAATGTGACGATTGCGGCGGCAGCGGTGCCGCTCACGGAAGCTCGCCCACGACTTGTCCCACCTGTCACGGCACAGGTCAGGTCAGAACCGTTCAGCGCACCCCCCTCGGCAACTTTCAAAGCGTCCACACATGCGACAGCTGCGGCGGCAAGGGTACTATAATCAAAGACCCGTGCAAAAGCTGCGGCGGCAAGGGCACTGTAAGGCGCGGCAAAAAAGTGCGTGTTAAAATTCCCGCAGGCATCGACAACGGTCAGCAGGTATTTGTACGCGGCGAAGGCGATGCGGGCGCAAACGGCGGCGCAAACGGCGACCTTATTTTAAACGTAAGGATTCGCAGTCACAAGCTGTTTGTACGCCAGGGCTATGACATACTTTGCGAATATCCGATATCCTTCGTTCAGGCAACTCTCGGCGCAGAGGTGCAGGTTCCCACAATTGACGGAAAGGTATCCTATACTATCCCCGAGGGAACGCAGGACGGCACGGTTTTCCGTCTTAAAGGCAAGGGCGTGCAGAAGCTTAACTCGACACAGCGCGGCGACCAGTATGTCACCATTAAGATAGAGATTCCTAAGGGCTTGACCGAAAGTCAAAAGGAGATTTTAAGAAACTTTGACGACAGCGTTGAACCTGGCAAGTACAAAAAACGTAAAAGCTTTTTTGACAAAATGAAGGATTTACTGAAATAAAAAATATATGTAAGGAACAATTTTATGGACTGGATTAAAACTACTGTAACTACAACCGCAGAGGGCATAGACCCTGTAAGCGGAAGACTTTTGGAGCTTGGCATAAACGGCATTGAAATCTCAGACAAGGATGATTTTATCGAATTTCTTGAGAACAACCGAAAATATTGGGATTATGTTGACGAAGAGCTTGAAAAGCTTAAAGATGCCGATACCAAAATAACATTCTACCTCTCGTGCGGAGCGGCGGGAATCGAACAGTTAAATGCCGTAAAGGCATCTTTGGCAGAACTTAAGGCTCTTGACGCCGACGGTGTATACGGAAGCCTTGAAATTTCGACTGATAATGTTAAAGATGAGGATTGGTCGGAAATCTGGAAGCAATACTTTCATCCCATTCCCGTCGGCAAAAAAATTCTTATTTGCCCTGCGTGGGAAACGCCGAAAAATACGGACGGCAGAACTGTCTTTACTGTAAACCCCGGTCTCAGCTTCGGCACGGGCTCGCACCCAAGCACAAGATTTTGCCTTGAAGAGATAGAAGAGAACTTAAAACCCGGCGACAGTATGTTAGACCTCGGGTGCGGCTCGGGCATACTCTCGGTTACCGCTCTTTTACTCGGCGCTTCTTCCGCCGTTGCGGTTGATATAGATTCAAATGCGACTGATGTTGCTCACAGCAACTTAAAGCTTAATAAGCTTACCGATGAGAATTACAAAACCTACACGGGCGACATCACTTCCGACAAGGAACTGAGGGACAAGCTCGGCACGCATAACCTTGTCGTTGCCAACATTGTTGCCGACGTTATTATCGCTATTGCCCCCTATGTAAGGGGATTTATGAACTCGGGGGCAACCTTCATATGCTCGGGCATAATTTTAGAAAGACTTGACGAAGTAAAGGCTGCTTTGACCAAAAACGGCTTAAACATAACCAAGGTTAAATGCGATGACGACTGGGCGGCGATTACCGCAAAGTAATTTACTTCTTAATTTAAAGAGCGAGGCAGTGTAATGAGAAGATTTTTTACCGAACCCCAAAACATAAGCGAGCATTCAGCGGTTATTTATGAGGATGCAGCGCATATAAAAAGAGTTTTAAGAATGAATCCCGGTGATGAGATTCTGATTTTTGACGGCAGCGGCTATGAATACACAGCACGGCTTACCGAAATCGCTGCCGACAGATGCGTCGCGGAAATACTTAGCTCTGAGGTTTCAAAACAAGAACCTAAAATTAAAGTTACCGTTTATCAGGCTGTCCCGAAATCGGGAAAGATGGAGGGTATTATTCAAAAAGCCGTTGAGCTCGGCGTACATTCAATCGTTCCCGTTGCCGCCGACAGATGCGTGTCAAAGCTTGACGGCGGCAAACGCGAAGCCGAAAAGCTTAAACGCTGGAACAAGGTTGCGGTTGAGGCGGCAAAGCAATGCGGAAGAGGTATTTTGCCCGCTGTTAAACCCTGTATTGACTTTAAATCGGCAATAGAGCATATGAAAAAATATTCTCTTGCTTTAATGCCGTATGAAATGCTTGGTCACGACGGGGTCTCTAACCTTAAAAAAACACTTGCCGAAAGCAATACAAACGATATAGCTGTTATAATCGGTCCCGAGGGCGGATTTTCCGACAGCGAAGCGGAATATGCTATGCAAAACGGTATAAAAACGATAGGTCTTGGACATCGGATTTTAAGAACCGAAACTGTCAGCGGTACGATGCTTTCAATAATTATGTATGATAGGGATTCTCTCTGATACCAAAGCCGAAACGCTTGTAAAAAATATCGTCTTATCCTTCCCACCGGATAGCTGACGATTTTAAACTATGTGGGAGGAAAGGCGGATTTTAAAATGTCAAATTCTAAATCTAAAGAAATCAATCACGAAAAAAGGCTTGCCGAAAAAAGAGCCTCCGAAAATTATAAAGAGCATCTGACCAATTGGTATATGCTTCAGCTTTCCTGGGGTATTGTCGGAATAATCGCTCTTTTATACATCGGCTCTCTTTACCGAAACGTTAACACTCTTGTTCATATGCAGACGGCATCGTGGATTATTACCGCTGTATTTGCCGCGGCGGGGCTTGTTGTCTTCTGCCTTGGCAAGGCGAACGTTATCAAAAATACAAAGCGCGCAAACAACTATGCCATATTTCTCGGCGTATGCGCACTTTTTGGACTTTGGCTGACTTTGTATAACAAAATCAGACCCGTTATGGAATCAGCCGCACGCGCTGTCACGGGAAACGCTGCGCTTTCGGTTAACTCATACTGGAACACACGGCTTCCCATTATTGCCATCGCGGCATATTTGATAATTTCGTTTATCGTATACACAGTTAAGGTTTTAAAGAAATAAAGGCAATTCGGTCGGTTTGAAGTTTATCAAACCGACCGAATTATTTTCCAGGCGTCAATCAGTCTGTCAAGATTCCACGCGGCGTTTGCCGGAGATGTTGACGGCAGGCATACCGCCTCTAATCCTGTCTTTGCTTTTGTATATTTATTATAATACTTCTCTGCGGTTTTTCCGTTTACAAAAACACGCCTTACGCGGCTGTTTTCAAGTATCCGTCTTAAATTGTTAGGGGTAACGTTTTTAATCGAACTGTCTGAACTTCCTTCAATTTCGCACGAAGCGATAACATCCCACAACGCGATACCGTTTTTTAATAAAAACTTCTTTTTCTCTTCTGTTGTGCACGGCGTCTTTTCCTTATAAACGGCGGCGGTCACCTTCCAGAATCGGTTTTGGGGATGCCCGTAAAAGAACATTTGTTCTCTTGACTTGACTGACGGAAAGCTGCCCAGTATCAGCACCTCGGAATTTTCATCATAAATCGGCGGAAACGGATGTACAACCACTTTAAATCTCTCCCATAATTTTTTAATTAATTATATCACATAAAGTTCTCTGTTACAATGCAAAATTTACAGATACGTAAATTAATTCGGTTATTGTATTGAAAAAATGAATTTTTTATATTATAATACTTATATTAAGTATGGGAGCGTGAAACAATGACACCAAAAAAGATTGAAGCACGTATCAGCGAGCTTAAAGAGCTTTTAACCCGATACGGATATGAATATTACACTTTGGATAATCCCACGGTATCCGACTTTGAGTATGACAGACTTATGCGCGAACTGATTGAGTTAGAGCAAGCCAATCCGGAGCTTATTACACCCGATTCGCCCACGCAAAGGGTCGGCGGCGAAGTCTCAGAGGGTTTTGAAGAGGTCGCTCATACCGTTCAAATGCAAAGTCTTGCCGATGTATTTTCTAAAGAAGAGCTGTTTGAATTTGATTCAAGGGTTCGCGCGGCTCTCGGCACCGACACCGTTGAATATGTAACCGAAATGAAAATCGACGGTCTTTCCGTCTCTCTTGAATACACGGACGGAATATTTACAAGAGGCTCGACACGCGGAAACGGATTTATAGGCGAGGATATAACCCAAAACCTTAAAACCGTTCAAAGTATTCCGCTTAAACTTAAAGAGGCTTTGCCGTATCTTGAAGTACGCGGCGAGGTATTTATGCCGCAGAAGAGTTTTTTAAGGCTTAATGAACAGCGCGAGGCCTCGGGCGAGCCTTTGTTTGCCAACCCGAGAAATGCGGCGGCAGGCTCTCTCCGCCAGCTGGACAGCAAAATTGCCGCCGAGCGCGGTCTTGATATCTTTGTATTTAACGTTCAGCAAATCGCGGGCAAAGAGCTTACAAATCACAGAGAATCTCTTGATTACCTTAAAAGCATAGGCTTTAAAACCATTCCCGGTGACAGGACCTTCAGCGGTATAGACGCCGCTTACGACGAGGTTATGAGAATAGGAAATGACAGAGGTAATCTTACGTTTGACATTGACGGCGCCGTTGTTAAAGTAAATTCATTTGCCGAGCGCGGGATTCTGGGTACCACAAGCAAAACCCCGAAGTGGGCTGCGGCTTACAAATTCCCCGCCGAGCAGCAAAAAACAAAGCTTATCGATATTGTTCTTCAGGTCGGCAGAACGGGCGTTGTTACGCCAAACGCCGTGCTTGAGCCCGTCAGAATTGCGGGTTCTACCGTCAGCCGTGCAACCCTGCATAACATTGACAACATCAAGTCAAAGGATATACGTATAGGCGACACGGTGATTATTCAAAAGGCGGGTGATATAATCCCCGCCGTTACCGAAGTCATAAAAGAGGCGCGCGACGGTTCCGAAAAGCCGTTTTCTATGCCCGATGCCTGTCCCGTATGCGGGGCGCCGCTTGTACGCGAGGAGGGCGAAGCAGCGGTAAGATGTATAAATTCAAACTGCCCCGCCCAGCAGCTGCGCAGCATCATTCACTTTGTGTCAAAGCCCGCTATGGACATAGACGGCCTTGGCGCGGCAGTAGTGGAACAGCTGCTTGACGAGGGTCTTATATCCGACTGTGCCGATATATATTCGCTTAAATATGAAGACCTTGAGGGACTTGAACGCTTTGGAAAGAAGTCTGCCCAAAATCTTATTGACGCAATAGAGAAGTCAAAGCATCAAGGTCTTGACAGAGTTCTGTCGGGGCTTGGAATCCGAATGATAGGCAGCCGTGCCGCACAGATACTTGCGGCGGAGTATAAAAATATCGATTCTCTTATCGCCGCCGATGTGACAGAGCTTGCGGCTCTTCCCGAAGTGGGCGAAAAAATGGCGGGCAGCATTTGTTCTTACTTCTTGCAGGAAAAGTCTATAGATATCATAAATAAGCTTAAAGCCGCAGGGGTATCGCTGACGTACGAGGCAAAGCAAAGCGGTGACAAGCTGAGCGGAAAAACGTTTGTTCTGACGGGAACACTTCCCACATTAAAAAGAAGTGAGGCAAAGGCTGTTATCGAAGAAAACGGCGGCAAGGTAAGCGGAAGCGTTTCCAAAAAGACCGACTTTCTTGTTGCGGGCGAAGAATCGGGAAGCAAGCTTGATAAGGCAAATGCCCTTGGCGTACCGATTATCACCGAGGCAGAACTGCTTTTAATGATTGAAAATTAAATTTTTTGAATAAAATCTACTGTTTTGCGGCATTATAAACTTGTAGCCGATAAAGGCTTAAATATAAATTTACGGAGGACAGTAATATGGATAATTCAACAAATCCCGGAATCTTCTGCAGCGTTCAGCAATGCACCTATAACGAAAACGGTTCAAAATGTACCGCTAACAAGATTGAAGTGGGCTCTTCAAAGACCTGCTGCAGCTCTTGCGATACAGAATGTGTAACATTTAAATCACGCTAACTTAGGCATAAAATAAGCGTCTTTCGCAATCGTTAATGCGAAAGACGCTTGTTTTTTATAAATTGTTATTTGAATAGTTTGGCGCTTCTTTTGTAATAAATACATCGTGCGGATGACTTTCTTTAAGACCCGCGCCCGTAATCTTAACAAACTTACCGTTCTTTTTAAGGTCTTCTATTGTTTTGGTTCCGCAATATCCCATACCCGAACGCAGTCCGCCGAGAAGCTGGAAGACGGTCTCGGATACCGGGCCTTTATAGGGCACTCTGCCCTCTACTCCCTCGGGGACAAGCTTTTTATTGCCCTCCTGGAAGTATCTGTCTTTACTGCCGTCATTCATCGCGCCGAGAGAACCCATTCCGCGATATACTTTAAACTGTCTGCCCTGATAAATCTCACTGTCGCCGGGGCTTTCCTCGCAGCCCGCCAAAATGCTTCCTGCCATTATAACATCCGCACCTGCCGCTATTGCCTTGACGATATCGCCCGAGAACTTGATGCCGCCATCGGCTATTACGGGTATATTATGCTTTGCCGCAACCTGTGCCACGTCATAAATAGCGGTTATCTGCGGAACGCCGATACCCGCAACAACACGTGTTGTACAAATCGAGCCGGGGCCTATACCAACCTTAACCGCGTCGGCGCCTGCCTTGATAAGATACTCTGCCGCCTCGGCTGTTGCGATATTTCCCGCTATAACCTGAAGCTCGGGAAAGGCTTCTTTAATTTTTCTTAAGCAGTTTGCTATGTTATAAGAGTGTCCGTGAGCCGAATCAAGAACAACAACGTCAACCTTTGCATCAACAAGCTGTTGTGCGCGCTCTAACACATCGTTTGTAACGCCGAGTGCCGCACCGACCAAAAGTCTGCCGTTCTTATCCCTCGCCGAGTGCGGGTACTGAACAGCTTTTTCTATATCCTTGATTGTGATAAGACCCTTAAGTCCGCCGTTTTTATCGACTATCGGCAGCTTTTCGATTTTGTGTCTGCGAAGAATCTCTTTTGCCTCGTCAAGAGTTGTACCCTCCGGCGCGGTAATAAGATTCTCGTGGGTCATACATTCTTTAATCTTTTTTGAAAAATCAACTTCAAACTTTAAATCACGGTTTGTCAGTATGCCGACCAGCTTATCGTTTTCTGTAATCGGAACACCCGAAATTTTGTATTTTGCCATTAAATCTTCGGCATCCTGAAGTGTATTTTCGGGTGACAGAAAGAACGGATCGACAATAACGCCGTGCTCGCTGCGCTTAACCTTATCTACCTCGCTTGCCTGCTCTTCTATAGACATATTTTTATGAATAATACCTATGCCGCCCTCTCTGGCAATCGCGATTGCCATCGATGACTCGGTAACCGTATCCATAGCGGCTGTCATAATCGGAATATTAAGCTTTATTTTGTTTGTAAGTCTTGTCGATAAATCCGTCTCCCTCGGATGAAAGTCGGATTCCTGCGGAATCAGCAGCACATCATCAAATGTAAGGCCTTCTTTGCCGAACTTGTCATTTCTCATCAAAACACGTCCTCTCTCTAATTTACAAAAATAGCCGCTGACAATGCAGACCTTTGTCTGTCACGCGGCTCATCACGATTTGTTTGGACTTATTATAGCATATACGCATAACGTAGTCAAGCAGAATTTTTACCAAAAAATGAGCCTTTAAGACACAATTCTTTAATCTTGTACTATATGAGCAAATTCTGCCCCGATAAGCCCTGCCAGCTCGCTTGGGTTCATCTCTATTTGTGCGCCGCGTCTGCCGCCGCTGAATATTATATTCTCAAAGCCCTGCGCCGAATCATCTATCACTGTTTTAAACTGCTTCTTCATTCCTATCGGGCTGCATCCGCCTCTTATATAACCCGTGACAGAATTAATCTCTTTTACGTGAATCATCTCAACCGACTTTTCTCCCACAGCCGCGGCAGCAGCTTTAAGATTAAGCTCTTCGGCGACCGGCACAACAAATACATAGTGGTTTTTGCTTTTACCGACCGCAACCAAAGTTTTAAACACACGCTCTGTCGGTTGATTAAGCTTATTTGCAATTGTCACTCCGTCCGCAAAGCCGTCGCTTTCATACAAATGCTCTTTATACTTTATTTTATTTCTTTCCAAAATCCGCATTGCATTTGTTTTTGCCTCTTTTTTCATCTCGGTCTCTTCATCTCCTATCTGTTATTTAACATCTTACCACCCGTGCTTTGTTTTGTCAATCGAATTTTTTTTATTTGTTTGGTTTTAATATTTACTTTTCTTTAAAATACGGATATAATATTATTAAATATTATCTATGGGGGATAACTTAAATGGGCAAGTATGACGGATACTTAATTTTAAGCGACCTTGACAACACTCTTACGCATCAGGGTCATCTGATTGACAAAAATACAGAGGCAATAAGGCAGTATGTAAAAGAAGGAGGGCTTTTCACCCTGTCCACGGGCAGAACGCCCGCGTTTCTTTTTGATACCTACGGCAAAGAAAATCTGCTGATAAACACCTATATTATTTGTCTTAACGGAACCGTTATATACGACCCGATAAATAAAAATATCGTTTGGCAAAGCTCTGTCCCCAAAGAAGCTTTATCGAATCTTGAGCAAATCGCAAAAGACTATAAAGGCATATTATCCATAACATATTATTGCTTTGAAACTTCATATAACCACTACCGAGAGATTCCGAACAGAGGAATAAATAAAACAGTTATCGCATTTGATACCGCGGATAACTGTGCCAAGCTTCGCAAAAGGCTTGAAAGCAAATACCGCAGCGTATTTGAATTTAACAAAAGCTGGGATACGGGGCTTGAAATTCTTCCAAATGGCGCGGGCAAGGGCACGTGTATACGTATGCTTCGGCAGCTGCTTAAAAACAAGGTAAAGACCGTCATTGCCGCGGGTGATAACGAAAATGACCTGACTATGCTGCGCGAAGCGGACATAGGCTATGCGGTTGAAAACGCAATTCCGCAGCTTAAGGCCGCCGCCGACAGGATAACCGTCTCTTGCGACCGCGGCGCGATTGCACGAATAATAGAGGATATTTACGGACATACTGATAAATGATGCCGAAAGCCTTCGGCAGGACGGAGGTTTTGGTATGAACTTTATTAAAAAATACTACCGCCAAGCCGCGATAGGTCTTGTCAGCGGAGTTTTAAACGGGCTTTTCGGTTCGGGCGGGGGCTGCATAGTTGTCCCCGCGATGGAAAAGTTTTTGAATATGGACGAGAAAAAGTCTCATGCAACAGCGATAGCCGTTATTCTTGTTATGTCGGCGGTCAGTTCTTTTTTCTATATCCGAAACGGGTATTTCGACTTCAAGCTATGGCTTCCCGTTACCGTCGGCGGAATAGTCGGAGGTGCCGCAGGAGCCGCGGCTCTTTCAAAGATTTCGGTGCGGTGGCTTAAGATAATATTCGGTACGGTTATCGGAATCACCGCTTTTAAAATGATATTTTAACGGAGGATTTAAAATGCTTACTGCCATAATCGGGTTTTTAAGCGGAATTATCAGCGGAATGGGCATAGGCGGCGGTGCGATTCTGATACCCGCCTTAATTTTAACCTATGGAATAGAGCAAAAGCTTGCTCAGGGAATCAACCTTGTTTATTTTTTGCCGACAGCTGTTATCGCTCTTATAATTCATATCAAGAAAAAAAACGCCGATATAAAAACCGCCGCAATCATCGGTGCGTGCGGAATTTTGGGTGCTGTAGGCGGTTCTTTGATTGCAATGCGCCTTTCAAGCCGCTCTCTTCAAAGATTCTTCGGCGTATTTCTTTTGTTTATAGGTATCCGTGAAATTTATAAAGGTATTAAAAAGCCATCATAATTTAAGGTTTTTTAATACCTTTTCATACATCTCCTGCATATTTATTTTTTTGCCGAGATAATACTCGTCGGCGGCAAGAGCCTGAAATATTAACATTCCCATACCGTTTTGGGTTTTAAGCCCGAGGGCTTCCGCCTCGGCAAGCAGTTTGGTTTTTGGCGGATTGTATATCAAGTCGGCAACAAGCGCCGACTTCGGCAAGTACCGCAAAAACCCAAAGTCTTCAAAATCTCCGCGGCAGCCGCTCATTCCGAGAGGCGTTGCATTTATAAAAATATCCGCATTTGCGCATTTTTCGGATAACTTTTCCGTTTCAGCGGCATAAGGCTCTATATCAGAAATCTTGCTGACCGCCGCGCAGATTTCGTCTGCCTTGCTTTTTGTGCGGTTTATTATACACAAGTCTTTTGCCCCGTTCAAAGCCGCTTTTGCGGCAAGGGTTCTTACCACTCCGCCCGCACCGAATATAACAATATTGCTGTCTTTAAAATCATATCCGCTTCTGTTCAGCGACATCTCAAATCCTATACCGTCGGTATTATATCCCAAAAGTCTGCCGCCGTTTACGCATACCGTGTTTACGGATTCGATAAGCTTTGCTTCATCCGAAATCTGCGAAAGATACTTTAAAATATCCACTTTATGCGGCATCGTCAGATTAAATCCGTCAACCTTATCGGCGACCGCGTGCTTTATATATTCCTTAAGTCCGCCGGAGACAACCTTGACCTTTGCGTATTCATACTCAACGCCGATAGCTGTAAGCGCGGCGCCGTGGACAATCGGAGACAGGCTGTGCCCGATAGGGTCGCCTATTACCTCAAGCTTAAGCAATGCACTCACCCCTGTTTTATATTCTCTGCAAGATACTCTATCGCAAGCTTATATCCGTCAAAGCCCAGTCCGCAAATCTGACCTATGCACGACGGTGCGGTAACTGACTTATGTCTGAACTCCTCGCGCTTGTGAATATTGCTGAGGTGCACCTCAACCGCAGGCAGATTAACCGACGCCAGCGCGTCCGCAATGGCGTAGCTGTAGTGTGTATACGCACCGGGGTTTATTACTATTCCGTCCTGCGTTCCGAGAGCGTAATGTATATAGTCGATTATATCGCCCTCGCTGTTGCTTTGCATAACCACAACTTCCGCCTCTATCGATTCGGCATAATCTTCTATATATTTTTCAAGATCCGCGTAGGTCTTTTGCCCGTACACCTCGGGCTCTCTTACCCCAAGCATATTGATATTCGGTCCGTTTATTACCATAATCTTCATAAACATCTGCTCCTTATCACCCTGATTAAAACCGAAACAGCGTTCCCGAAATCAGAGTTATTTATTATTTTTGCGGTACAGGCACACCGATACCTTGCATATCGCTGACGATAAAGCTTGTACACGGCGTCTGCCCCGTTTTTCATCAGCGGCCGCTTTGAACATTCGATATCCGCCTCTATACATTCGGGCGGACGATCTATAAATATGACCTCTGCACCGCTGTTCTGCAAAATTTCGATATTTTCTTCTTTTACAACTATTCCGCCGCCTGTGGATACAATTTTATTTTCTCCGCCGCGGGCTTCTTCTCTCAGCGCCTTTGTCTCTGCGTCTCTGAAATATTCTTCTCCGTACAGCTTAAATATATCCGAGATACTTCTGCCCTCGGCTTTTTCTATTTCTTTGTCCATATCGGCAAATTCCATACCCAATTTCTTTGCCGCTATTTTGCCGAGCGTTGTCTTGCCGCAGCCCGGCATACCTATCAGAAAAACCTTCATAAATTACTCCTTAACCTGATATCGGTCATGCGTCCGCAAAGCTTTTGTAATTACCCAAAATTCTGAAATCCTGCGTTTCTTCTATAACCATATCGGTAATCGAAGAGACCTCGCCGTTTAAAAGGCATCCCGTATAATCCGCGTAAAATCTGTACTCAAACGGCTTTCCGTTAGCCGTTCTGTCGGCAATCGGACGTGATTCGAGCTTCATTAAATTAAGTCCGCCTCTTGCAAACGCGTCAAGAACGCGCGCAAGCTCGCCGCTTTCGTGCTTTAATGTAAACATAACGCTTATCTTATCACATTTTAAATCGATGTGCGGCGTTTTTGAAATCACCGCAAATCTTGTTGTGTTGCCGTTACTGTCATTTATTCCGCTTGCAAGAATATCAAGTCCGTAAAGTCTTGCGCTTCTCTCCGCCGCGATTGCCGCCTTTGTTCTGTCATTGCTTTCCGACACCATTTTTGCCGAAAGCGCCGTGCTGTAATATTCTTCGTGGGTCACTCCGTCAAGTGAATTTAAAAAGCCGCTGCACTGCAAAAACGCCTGACCGTGCGAGTATACGGTTTTAACATCTTTTATATCCGCCCCTTTTACTCCCATAAGGCAATGTCTTATCGGGACATAAATCTCGCCGACAATATAAAGTCCGTATTTTACAAGCAGTTCCATCACTTCAGAGATTGTTCCCGTTGACGAATTTTCTATCGGAAGCACCGCATAGTCGGCTTTGCCCTCGTTTAACGCGGTATACGCCTGCTCGAACTTTGCCGCATAAAAACGGTCGCTGCCTTCGCCGAAAAATCCGATTGCCGCCTCCTCGCTGTAGGCGCCCTCGCTTCCGAAATACACAATCTTAGGATTATGCTTAAACGTCTGCGACTTTTTTACCAAATCGGCGCTGTGAACACGGTTTTTTGTATCAAAAAGAAGCTTGCTCTGCCGCACACGGCTTATGGTCATAATCGAATTAAAGAAGTCGTAAACCTCTGTCTTCATATCATCCGTTTTCAGCATTTTCAACTTATTTTCAAGCACTTTTTTCTCACGCTCGGCATCAAAAATCGCCTTGCCTGTTTTGCGCTTATATTCCGCAACCCTGCCGCACACCTCCATTCTTTCAAGGAAGAGCGGTAAAAGCTGTGCGTCAAGCTCATCTATTTTGTCTCTTAACTTAAGAAGTTCATCCATATAATTCACTCCGTCTCTTACAAAATCATATCCAATACGGCTATTGCGGCAGCGCTTTCTATAACAGGAACGGCGCGGTGCACAATGCACGGGTCGTGTCTGCCCTTTATCTCTATTTGTGTATTCTGCATTTTTTCTATATCAACCGTATCCTGTTTTGCGGCAATGGACGGAGTGGGCTTGACCGCCGCCCTGAAGACAATCGGCATTCCGTTTGTTATGCCGCCGTTTATGCCGCCGTTGTTATTTGTATATGTTTTAACGCTTTTGCCATCGGTATAAAATCCGTCATTGGCGCTTTTGCCGTCTCTTTTTGCAAAGTCAAATCCCAAGCCGAACTCTATCCCTTTAACAGCCGGGACGGAAAAAACTATTGAAGAGATTTTACTCTCGACCGAGTCGAAAAACGGTGACCCTGCGCCCGCGTCCGCGCCGCAGACTGCACATTCAACTATTCCGCCGACTGAATTTTTCTCGCTCTTATACTTCTCTATAAGCGCTGTCATCTCCGCTTTTTTTGAATCATCGATAACAGAAAAATCTTTCCGCGACAGCTCTTTCAGCGTCTCTTTATCAATCCGCGTCATATCGAACGGCGCGTCCTTGACATCACCGATACTGTATATATGTGCGCCTATCTCGATACCTTTTGCGCTTAAAACCTGTTTTGCAATTGCCCCCGCAAACACAAGCGGCGCCGTTATTCTGCCCGAAAAATGTCCGCCGCCGCGAAAATCACGGCTTTTGCCATACTTGCATATTGCAGTATAATCAGCGTGTCCCGGTCTTAAAAGCTCGGGCGTATAATCGTGAGAACGCGTATCCGTATTGAAAATCACTCCGCACAGCGGTGTTCCCGTTGTTCTTCCGTTATAAAATCCCGAAAGTATTTTTACCTCGTCGGGTTCTCTGCGCGCGGTTGACATAGAATTTCTGCCCGGAGCGCGCCTCTTCATCTGAAATGAAATTTCATCAAGGTTTAATTCCGTTCCCGACGGGACTCCGTCTATTACTATACCGATTCCCTCGCCGTGCGATTCGCCGAAGATACTTAACTTCAGTTTTTCACCCCATTGATTCACCTGCATCACCACCGTATATTAATTCTTAAATCAGTTGTCCGCAAAGCTTGCCGTAGGCATCAAAAAAATCGGGATACGATTTTTTTACCGCGTCTGCGGCGCCCATAATTGTTATGGTTCCGCCCTCGCACCGTTGTGCCGCAATCGCAAGAGACATTGCGATTCTGTGGTCGCTGCGAGAGGAAACATTACTTGATTCAAGCACTTGTTTGCCTATAATCTTAAGACTGTCCGCCCCCTCGGTTATGTCCGCACCGAGGTGACCTAGCTCACTTCGCGTTGCCTCAAGACGGTCGCTTTCCTTCATACGCAGCCGTCCCGCATTTATTATATTGCTTTCGCCCCTGCAAAGGGCAAGAAGCACCGATACTATCGGAACAAGGTCCGGAACCTCGCGTGCATCAACGGTTATACCGTGCATATTTGCGGTTTGAACCGCGCGGATTCCCTCCTTTGTCTTTTCGATTTTTGCTCCTGTTCTTTTTATTATATCGATAATCGCGCGGTCTCCCTGAAGGCTGTCTTCATCAAGACCGAGGCACTCTACATTTCCGCCGATTGCACCCGCAACAAGGAAAAATGCCGCCTGAGAATAATCTCCCTCTATAACAAAATTCCGCGCCTTATATTTTTGTCCGCCCGGAATAACATATCTCATATAATTATGATTTTCTATTTTGATTCCAAACTTTTTAAGCACATCCAATGTTAAATCGATATACCCTTTTGATTCTGCCGTTGTTGTGATTATTATCTCGCTGTCTTCTTCGGCAAGCGGAAGAGCAAACAAAAGACCCGTTATAAACTGAGAGCTTACATTTCCCTCTATCTCATATGCGCCGCCCGTCAGTTTGCCGTCAAGATACATACAGTCGCCCTCGGTCAGACAGCTTATTCCGTGTCTTGCAAACATTTTAAAATACGGTTCCATCGGTCGCTGCATAAGTCTGCCGTGCCCCGTAAACTTGATTTTTTTGCCCGTAAGCAAAGCTATCGGTATCAAAAATCTTAATGTTGAGCCGCTTTCGCCGCAATCTATTTCTATATTCCTGCCGATACTCTTTTTTGCGCTTATGTTTAACCTTGCGTCTTTTTTGCTGTAGGTATACTTGCTGCCGAGAGCGCGTATGCCGCCAAGCGTTGCTTCTATATCCATAGACATCGCCGCGTTATCGATTGTACACTCTCCCTTGGAAAGTGCCGCCGCGATAATCGCCCGATGTGCAATGCTTTTTGACGGCGGGATTTTTACACTTCCGCTTAACATCTGGGGTATAATCGTAATATTGTTCATTGCATCCTCCGTAGTTATCCGCATTTTAAATGTCTGATTTTTTTGTCTTGCAGACAACTGCCTCACCGATGCACCTGAGCAATATCAGATTTATACTGTCTCCGTCACCCTTCTTATCAACAGCTGCTGCCGAAACAAGCTCATCGTGAGATATGTCCGCCGTTGCGGGCAGGTGATATTTTTTTACAACCGCCTCTATCTCATCCGCTGTTCCGGCAGGGGTTATGTTTAAAACCTCGCCGCGCCGGCACGCCATAATCATACCCGCCGCCACCGCCATACCGTGCGTGTACGTGCTGAAGTTATAATGCTTCTCTATCGTATGCCCGTATGTATGACCGAAGTTAAGTATCATTCGCTTACCGGTGTCGTGTTCGTCTGCCTCAACAATTTTTCTTTTAATATTACAACAAGTATATACTATTTCGGGAATT
>OLPI01001416.1_pt1 | contig 21295 bp, 22 predicted proteins | sample 1672361 | NCBI WGS metagenome assembly OLPI01 (sample SAMEA3136675, study PRJEB25190) | human gut metagenome
ATGTTTATTTCTTATATTTTAAATGTTTAAAAAAACGCTTGACAAATAAATAACAATATGGTATTATCTATGTAAATCAAGGATATTTTTTAAATTTATGTATTAAATTTTATCTTTTGGTCATAATTTAATATAGTATTAATGGGAGCCAGCTGTCTGTAGAGGATGCGCTCCCTTTTTGCATATTTATATAAAGGAGGTGACTGTCTTGGCAACCGAAGCTGTAAACAAAATTCTTCAAAAAGAGAAGGACGCGGACTCTCGTATATCAGAGGCAAAGCTCAGCGCAAAGCAGCAAAGCGAGCAGCTTATCAAAGACTCGGGCGCGGAAGCGGCAAAGCTGATTACAGAGGCTAAGCAAAGGGCTGCGTCCGTTATAAAAGATGCGGTCTTAAAATCCGAGGCCGTATATTCCGAGGCAACCGGGCAGGCAGAAAAGAAATGTGAACTTCTGAAACAAAAAAACAGCGGTTTAAAAGAAAAAGCTGTTGAGATAACAGCCGATATTCTTTTTTAAATCCGCAAAAAAGAGAGAAGGTGTGTAAATGGCAAAGCTTCAAATGCAAAAAATTGAAATAATCGCACTTTTAAAAGACAGCAAAAATGTAATAGAGCGGCTTCAGCGGCGCAAAGCGGTCGAGCTGATTAATATCGATGATGAAAATTTAATCAAGCTGAACACAAATTCAGAGATTGCTCAGTTCGACAGAAGTTTGGCAACCGCCGCCTCCGCAATAGAAATTCTTGACAAAAGCATCGGGTATAAGCCATCACTTTTGGATGCATTAAACGGCAGACATTCGATTTCAACCGCTGAATTTGCCAAGCAGAAAGAAACCACCGATAAAACCTTATCGATATGCAGAATCATTACCGACTGTTCCAAAAAAATCGGCGCATACAAGGCTGACTCGGCAAAGGCACGGACCAATATAGATATGCTTAAGCCCTGGCTTAATATGAATCTTCCGCGCGGATTTAAAGGAACAAAACAAACCGCTGCGTTTATAGGCACCTTTCAGGGGGAACTGAACGCGGGCGAAATTGAATCCGCTCTTTCGGGCGATGACAACCTTGCTGCCGATGCCGACATTGTATTTTCGGGCAAGGAGCAAACGGGAGCCGTAATTATTTGCGGCAAGGCAGATGCGGATGAGGTCTTCGACCGTCTGCGTGATATGGGCTTTAACAGGACAATGTCCGAAAGCACCGAAACCCCGTCGGAAGAGACCGCCGCACTTAAGCAGAAAATAGCCGACAACAATCAAAAGATTGCGGAATGTACGGATAAAATCAAATCCTACGCCGAAAAGCGCGGCGATATGGAATTTTTAACCGACTTCTTAACAATGCGCCGCGAAAAATATGAGGCAATAAACAAGCTTGCGGTAAGCCAAAGCACGGTTGTTATAAGCGGCTACATTCCAAAGAAATATGTAAACGGTCTTGTTGCCGAGTTTGACAAAAAGTACATCTGTGCAATCGGGATATATGACCCCGATGATTCTGACGATGTTCCCGTTCTGCTTGAAAACGGCTCTTTTTCAAGTCCTGTCGAGGGCGTTACGGAAATGTACGCTATGCCGAACAAATACGATGTTGATCCAAATCCCGCGATGGCATTCTTCTATTATCTGTTTTTCGGAATGATGCTTTCCGATGCGGGCTACGGTCTGATGATGATAATCGGAACAACAATCGCGCTTAAAAAATTCACGGTTGAGGGCGCACTTAAACGAAGTCTTACAATGTTTAAGTATTGCGGAGTATCAACCCTTATATGGGGTGCGCTTTTCGGAAGCTGGTTCGGCGACTTGCCGCAGATAATCGCTTCAAACTTCTTCGGACGCGAAATCGCCACCACCGCATTGTGGTTCGAGCCGCTCAACGACCCGATTAAGCTTCTTCTGTTCAGTTTCGCTCTCGGCATAATTCATCTGTTTGTCGGCGTTGGCGTGGGTTTTTGGAAGCAATGGAAGGACGGCAGCAAGTTTGACGCTGTATGTGACGCGGTTCCCGTTTATTTAACCATTCTGGGGGTTGCACCGCTTGCAGCATCCATACTGACAAACGTTCCCGATATATTTATGAATATCGGAAAGTATCTTGCGCTTATCGGCGTTGTACTGATAATTCTGACCTCGGGCAGGTCGGGAAAAAACGTGTTTATGCGGTTCTTCGGCGGACTTTACGGTCTTTACAATACGGCTACCGGATATTTAAGCGATATCCTGTCGTATTCAAGGCTGCTTGCCCTCGGTCTTGCTACGGGAAGTATAGCAAGCGTTATAAATCTTATAGCAACAATGCCTTCAAACACGGCGGTAAAAGCCGTTTGCCTGATAGTGATAGGCATAGTCGGACATACGGCGAATATGGGCATAAACTTGCTTGGCGCATATGTTCACGCCGACAGACTTCAGTTTGTCGAATTTTTCTCGAAATTTTATGAGGGTGGCGGTCGTCCCTTTAAACCGCTGATGGCAAATACAAAATATATTAAATTTGAAAAGGAGAATATTTATGAATAACTTAGGTTTAGCATTAGCAATAGCAGGAGCGGCGTTTGCCGCATTGTTCGCAGGTATAGGAAGCGCAAAAGGCGTAGGTCTGGTCGGAGAATCGGCTGCGGGTCTTGTAAGTCAGGATCCGTCAAAGTTCAGCAAGACTTTGATTCTTCAGCTTCTGCCCGGTACTCAGGGTCTTTACGGACTTCTCGTTGCGGTTCTTCTTTTAAGCCGAATCGGCGTTCTCGGCGGCGGTGCGCAAGAGCTTACAATCGCTCAGGGAATTATGTACTTCTGTGCGTCTCTGCCTATTGCCTTCGGCGGCCTTTTCTCGGGCATTGCACAGGGCAGAACAGCCGCGGCAGGCGTTGGAATTATAGCCAAAAAGCCCGATGAAAGCGGTAAAGCGATAATTATGGCGGCAATGGTTGAAACATACGCGATTCTTGCTCTGCTCATCTCTATCCTTATTATCTACAATATATAAACCTACGGCTTTTAAGGAGGATTGAAGATGAACGGTCTTGAACAGATTCTCTTGAAAATCGAAGAGGATAACAACAATAAAATTAAACAAATAACCGATGAAATTATTAATGACGGAAAGGCTCAGGCGGCAGAAGTTACTGCGGCGGCACAAAAGCAAGCAGATAAAATTTTGTCCGATGCCCAAAAAAAGGCGTCTCGCATTGCAGAGTCTGCCGCTGTAGGCAGTAAGGCGTCTGCCGCACGCAAAATAACAGCTGCAAAAGCCGAGATGATAAACGACTGTATGATGTATGCGGCACAGCAGCTTAAAAATCTGCCCGATGACAAATATTTTGACGCGCTTTTAAAGCTGATACTGAAATACGCCCATTCCGAGGACGGAGAGCTTATATTAAGCAGCCGCGACGTATCGAGGCTTCCGAAGGATTTTGTTGATAAGGCAAATTCAAGCCTGTCAAAAAACGGCGGAAAAATCGTTTTGTCGGATACGACCTTGGATATAGACAGCGGATTTATACTTCGCTACGGCGGAATAGACGAAAACTGTACCTTTGACGCGTTAATAAAAGAAAATTCAGATAAAATAAAAGACGCTCTTCTGCGCGAAATTTTGGAGGTATAACGTGAACAGCACTCAATATGCCTTCGCGGTTGCAAATGTCCGCGCCGCGGAAAACGAACTCTTAAACAGCGCATTTACGGAACAGCTGATAGAGTCACGCGATTACGAAGAGGCTTGCCGGCTTCTTGCCGACAAAGGCTTTGACATATCAAGCGACCCTCTTGACGGTTATATGAACCGTGTTTGGAATTATCTGAACGAAATTGCTCCCGATAAAGACGCGCTGAAGTTTTTGACGGTCAGAAATGACTTTCACAATTTAAAAGCAATATTAAAAGGAATGATAGCAAACACCGACGGCAGAGAATACTGTATAACTCCTTGCCTTATCCCCACAGATGAACTGTATTCCGCTCTCACCGAGAGAGCCTTCGACTCTCTGCCCGAATATATTTCCTCTGCGGCTGCAAAAGCTTATGAGATTATAACGTCCTCAGCCGACGGCAGGCTTACCGATTCATTTATTGATTCTTGTTCTTACAACGCAATGATAAAGCTTGCAAAAGGCAATGACTTTACCGAAAATCTTGCAGACGAGATTGCCTCGCTTGCCAATATTAAAACCGTGGTCAGGGCAGCCAAAACAAACGCGGGTGAAACGGTTTTAAACCTTGCGTTTAACGAAAGCCGCGGCATAGACGGCGAGGGCTTAAAAAAAGCCGCGCTGCGCGGCCTTGAACAGGTTTCCGCATATATCGAGGACAGCAAGTATTCATTGCTTGCAGGCTTTCTTTCAAACTCGGCAAGGCTTGAAAAGGAATGTGACAATCTTATTGCTGAGGCTCTGGCAGACTCTTCAAGAATCAGCTTCGGGATAGAGCCGCTTGCGGCATACTATTTTTCAAGTATGGCAGAGCTTAAAAATCTTCGGCTGATTTTACGTGCAAAGCACGCCGGTCTCTCTGCCGAAATTATAAGAGAAAGGCTGCGTGAAATCTATGTATAAAATTGCGGTTATGGGCGACAGAGAAAGTATATACGGATTTGCCGCACTCGGTATGACAACCTTTGTAAGCGATGATGCCGACAATGCTTCAAAGACGCTCGGCAAGCTTGCGCACAGCGGCTATGGAATAATATATATAACAGAGGCTCTTGCAGAAAAAATACAGGACGAAATCGAGAAGTACCGCTTTGAAAGCACCCCTGCCATAATACTTATTCCCGGGGTATCGGGCAATACAGGGGCAGGAATGGCAGATGTAAACAAGTCGGTTGAGAAGGCGGTAGGCTCTAACATTCTGAAATAAAGGAGATTGATTATGAGTAGTGGTACAATAGTTAAAGTCAGCGGACCCTTGGTTATAGCCAAGGATATGCGTGACGCAAATATGTTTGACGTTGTACGCGTCAGCAAAGAACGCCTGATAGGCGAAATAATAGAAATGCACGGAGACAGGGCAAGCATTCAGGTATACGAAGAGACATCGGGCCTCGGCACGGGCGAGCCCGTAGAATCCACGGGTCAGCCTCTCAGCGTTGAGCTTGGCCCCGGACTTATAGGAAGTATATTTGACGGAATCCAAAGACCCCTTGACGACATTATGAAGATGTGCGGCAATAATCTGGGCAGAGGCGTTGAAGTCGCGTCTTTGAAGCGCGACAAAAAGTGGCACTTTACGCCTGCCGTTTCGGAGGGCGATGAGGTCGAAGCCGGGGATATAATAGGAACAGTCCGCGAGACCGATATCGTTCTTCATAAAATAATGGTTCCTTACGGAGTTCACGGAATCGTGACCTCTGTTTCAGAGGGTGACTTTACGGTAGATGAGACCGTGTGCACCATAAACGCGGACGGCGGAAAGCGCTCTCTTACCCTTATGCAAAAGTGGCCTGTCCGCCGCGGCAGACCTTATGCCAAAAAACTTTCGCCCGACAAGCCTCTTATAACGGGTCAGCGCGTAATAGATACGATGTTTCCCATTGCAAAGGGCGGCGTTGCTGCGATTCCGGGTCCCTTCGGAAGCGGAAAAACGGTTACCCAGCACCAGCTTGCAAAATGGGCGGAAGCCGATATCGTTGTATATATCGGCTGCGGCGAGCGCGGAAACGAAATGACCGATGTACTGAATGAGTTCCCCGAGCTTATCGACCCGCACACAGGCAAGTCGCTTATGGAGCGCACGGTGCTTATCGCAAATACGTCCGATATGCCAGTTGCCGCGCGCGAAGCCTCGATTTATACCGGAATAACAATAGCAGAATACTTCCGTGATATGGGCTACAGCGTTGCGCTTATGGCTGACTCGACATCGCGCTGGGCTGAGGCTCTCCGTGAAATGTCGGGACGTCTTGAAGAGATGCCGGGCGAGGAAGGATATCCCGCATACCTCGGCAGCCGTCTTGCACAGTTTTACGAAAGAGCAGGCAGAGTTATCTCCCTCGGCAGCGAGGGCAGAGAAGGTGCGCTTTCCGCTATCGGCGCGGTAAGCCCCCCGGGCGGCGATATTTCAGAGCCGGTATCTCAGGCGACACTTCGTATAGTTAAAGTCTTTTGGGGGCTTGACGCCTCTCTTGCATACAAGAGACACTTCCCCGCCATCAATTGGCTGACAAGTTATTCGCTTTATGTTGACCTGCTTACAAACTGGTACAGCGAGAACGTTTCAGAGGACTGGATGGCTCTTCGCGGAAGACTGATGAGCATTCTCCACGATGAATCAGAGCTTGAGGAAATAGTAAAGCTTGTCGGTATGGACGCACTTTCTCCGTCCGACCGTCTTAAGATGGAAACGGCGCGCTCAATCAGAGAAGACTTTCTGCATCAGCTTGCCTTCCACGAGGTTGACACATATACAAGCCTTAAAAAACAGCTTTATATGATGAAGGCTATCCTTGCATACTTTGACTTATGCAGCGAAACCCTAAATCAAAATGCCCCCATCGATGTGCTTGTCTCCCTCCCCGTTCGCGAGAGAATCGGACGTTTTAAGTATGTAAAAGAAGATGACATTGATACGGAATATGAAGAAATACTAAAGCAGCTTCATAAAGAGCTTAACGCTCAGCTTAAAAAGGAGGAATACTGATGCCTAAAGAATACAGAACCATTGAAGAGGTTGCCGGTCCTCTTATGCTGATTAAAGATGTCAGCGGCGTGACCTATAACGAGCTTGGCGAAATCGAGCTTGGCAACGGCGACATAAAAAGATGCCGCGTTCTTGAAATCGACGGAAGCAATGCCCTTGTTCAGCTGTTTGAAGCATCAACGGGCATAAATCCCGCCGAGAGCAAAGTAAGATTTCTGGGCAGACAAATGGAGCTTGCCGTGTCAGAGGATATGCTTGGCAGAGTATTTGACGGCCTCGGCAACCCAATAGATGACGGCGGCGATATCATTCCCGATATGCGCCTTGATGTAAACGGAAAGCCGATGAACCCCGCGGCACGTAAATATCCGCAGGAATTTATTCAAACCGGAGTTTCGGCTATAGACGGTCTTAACACTCTTGTCCGCGGACAGAAGCTTCCCATATTCTCGGCAAGCGGTCTACCGCACGCTCAGCTTGCCGCACAGATTACGCGTCAGGCTAAAGTACGCGGCAACGATGAAAAATTTGCCGTTGTGTTCGCCGCGATGGGAATAACCTTTGAAGAATCAAATTTCTTTATCGACTCATTCCGCGAGACAGGAGCGCTTGACAGAACCGTTTTGTTTATAAACCTTGCAAACGACCCTGCAATTGAAAGAATTGCAACGCCTAAAATGGCTTTGACCGCCGCAGAGTATCTTGCATTTGAGAAGAATATGCACGTACTTGTTATCCTCACCGACATTACAAACTACGCCGATGCCCTGCGTGAGGTTTCGGCGGCACGTAAAGAGGTTCCCGGCCGCCGCGGCTATCCGGGATATATGTACACAGACCTTGCGACAATATATGAAAGAGCAGGCAGACAAGAGGGCAAGGACGGCTCAATCACTATGATTCCGATTCTGACAATGCCCGAGGATGACAAAACCCACCCTATCCCCGACCTTACCGGATATATAACAGAGGGTCAGATTATTCTTTCAAGAGACCTCTACCGCAAGGGAATAACGCCGCCGATAGATGTTTTACCGTCGCTTTCGCGTCTTAAAGATAAGGGTATAGGCGAGGGCAGAACAAGAGCCGACCACAGCGACACGATGAATCAGCTTTTCTCGGCTTATGCACGCGGTAAGGATGCAAAAGAGCTTATGTCCATCTTGGGCGAAGCGGCTCTCACGGATATTGATAAAAAATACGCCGAGTTTGCCGATGCCTTTGAGCGCGAATATGTTTCGCAGGGATATGACAGCGACAGAAGTATAGAAGAAACGCTTGAAATCGGCTGGAAGCTTCTCAGAATCTTGCCGAGAAGCGAACTGAAACGTATCAAGGATGAATTTCTTGATAAATATTATGAAGAATAGGTTGTGATTTTGTGGCGAGATTAAACGTAAATCCTACAAGAATGGAGCTTACCAATTTAAAGCACAAGCTGACAACAGCGCGCCGCGGTCACAAGCTTTTAAAAGACAAGCGCGATGAACTTATGCGGCAGTTTCTTGACCTGATTCGTGAAAATCAATTGCTCCGCAAGGATGTTGAATCTGCAATAGGAAGCGCGAATATGCAAATGGCGGTTGCGGGCTGCTCTGCCTCAAAAGAGGTTATCGATACCGCTCTTATGCTACCCAAGCAGGAGATGCTGCTCAGCATAGAAGAAAAAAATGTAATGAGCGTTATGATTCCAAAGTACAGCGTGGAATATAAGCTAAGCGACCCAAGCAGCATTTATTCATACGGGTTTGCAGACACCCCGGGCGATATGGACAGCGCGATTTTATCGCTGTCTGAAATCCTTCCTAAGCTTATCAGGCTTGCCGAAGTGGAGAAATCTTGTCAGCTTATGGCGGCGGAAATCGAAAAAACGCGTCGCCGCGTTAACGCACTTGAATATATTATGATTGCCGGCTATGAGGAAACTATAAGATATATCACAATGAAGCTTGACGAAAACGAGCGAAGCACCATAACCAGACTTATGAAGGTTAAGGATATGATGATAAAAGAAAATATAGAGGAAAAACAAAGCAAATAAAAAAGAGGGGAATTTAAATCCCCTCTTTTTTTATTATTTACGCTCTTTTCTTTGCCTTTACAGCAGAATCTCTCCAGGTTGCCCAGAGCGGACCTGCAACAAATACAGATGAATAGAAGCCTATTACTATACCGATTATAATCGGAAGAGCAAATACCTGAATCGACTTAACACCAAGGATATAAACCATACCGATTGTAAGCAAGGTTGTAATTGTGGTATTTAACGAACGATTCATTGTCTGCAGAATACTCTTGTCCGCAATTTCGGAATACGATTCTTTTCTTGCGTGTCTTGTATTCTCTCTGATTCTGTCCATAATTACGATTGTGTTATTGATAGAGTAACCCAAAACGGTCAGTATTGCCGCAATGAAGTTGGTATCAACAGACCACTGCATAATCGAGTAAAGACCAAGCAGAAGCAGAACATCGTGAACAAGTGCAACGATAGCAACAACACCCGATACAAACTCAAAACGAAGAGTTACATAGAATAAGATTGCTATGCACGCAAGGATAGACATCCACAAAGCCGAACGCGCAAGATCCTGACCGGTTGAAGGAGAAATTATATCCTGATTCTTCAGAATAACCTTTGCGTCCTCTTCCGATGCCTCTGCATCATATTTTGCTTTAAGTGCATCGGTAATCTTTGTAACTCTGTCAAGCGAGAATGCCGAGCGGTCAGCCTCTGTCTTAAGGTCGTTTTCGTAACCGAACTTAACAACTACCTCATCATTGTTTGAACGCTGAATCGATGAGGGACTCTGGTGCGAACCGAGAGCCTCGTCAACAACCTTTTGAACATCTTCCGTATTAAAATCGGATTTAATTTCATAAGTTACCGCGATACCGCCCGCAAAGTCGGTATCAAGGTTAAATCCGCGGACAATAAGCGATATTGCCGATACAATCATCAGAGCAAAAGAAATGCCCATAAAAATCCATTTATGCTTTAAAATACTGAACATTACGCTTTGCCCCCTTTCACTTCTTCAACCTGTGACTTCTTGCTTATTCCGTAAAGCCAAAGGTTTTTAACATTCATACCAATCATCTGCTTAAGCAGGAACTTGGTAACAAATATAGCTGAAACCATCGAAACAACAATACCTATAAAGAGAGTGATACCAAATCCCTTAATGGTACCCGTTCCGAGAACCCAAAGGATAACAGCCGATATAATAGTCGTAACGTTTGAGTCTATAACAGCCGAAAGAGCACGGTCAAATCCCGCGTCTACCGCACTGCGGACGGTCTTTCCGAGGCGAAGCTCTTCCTTGACGCGCTCGAATATAACAACGTTTGCGTCAACCGCCATACCTACCGACAAGATTATACCCGCTATACCCGGAAGCGTGAGGTTTACGTGGCAGTTAGCCAGAATAATCAACACTATACCAATGTATGCAACAAGCGCGATGTCAGCCATAAAACCGAGAAGACGATAGCAGAGAAGCATAAACAGCATTACAAGAATCAAGCCTATAACGCCCGCCTTAACCGCGTTTTGCAAAGCCTCTTCACCGAGAGTTGCGCTGACCGTACGAACCTCAACCTGATTAAGGTTAAAGGGGATTCGTCCCGACTTAATATTTGCCGCAAGAGCCTTTGCTTCGTCTGCGGTAAATTCACCCGTAATCTCACAGGTGTTGCTGTCAATCTTTGAGTTAACACGCGGAGCCGATATTACGCTGTTATCCATAACGATGTATATAGGCTGTCCCACCAATCTGCCCGTAGCATCGGCAAAAGCCTGGCGGCCTTCATCCGTAAGGGTAAGAGCAATGCGATAAGAATTTTTGCTCATCGACTTACCATCCGACGAACCGTATTCTACGGTCGCGTCTTTAACCTGATCACCGGTCATAACCTGCTTGTCAACAGTAACTTTATTTGCATCTGACGGGTCCTGCGTTACCGCTTCTGCAAATACCAGCTGTGCTGTTGCACCGAGAGTTTCTACCGCTTTGTTTGCGTCCTGTACATCCGGAAGCTCAACACGGATTTTGTCGCTTCCCTGACGGGTAACGGTTGCCTCTGTGTAGTTCTGCAAATCGAGACGCTTTCTGATTGTTTGAATTACAGTAGACATATCATCGTCCGAAGGATCGTCCGCATCTGCCTCAAATACGATAACGGTGCCGCCCTTAAGGTCAAGACCCTGTGTTATTCCGCCCTCGTCGGTAACACCGGGGATTTTAACTTTGTCAGAAAAATCAAGACCTGCAATGCCTACATAAGTAATTGCGGCAATAACAAGAATTATTGCCATAAATTTAACTATACTTCTTGACACTTTTTTTCCTCCTTAAGTGTTATATAAATTTTAATTATTTTCTGTTTTGATGGTGACTGTTCCGTGTTCAGCACAGCATAACCACCTTTAAATATGCCGCGTCTGTCCTCAATGTATCGGAAACACCGTCCGCAAACACATCCACCGTCTCATTGTAATTACTGTTATTCAGGCAAAAACTGTGTATAAAATCTGCCTTCTGCCAGCGAACCGACGGTGCACTTGAATTTACATATGCAGCGTTATCAGAGCCTTGCTGCATATCGGGCGGAACATTCATCGTAACACTTTGCGCACAGGCGCAGTCTGCCTTACCGTTTTTATCCGCATCGCTGTTATCCGCCGCCCAAGAGACGGGCACGGCAATCGCCGACAGCCACACAAACGCCGCCGTAAGAACAGAAAAGAATCTTATTCTCTTCTTTTGCATACTAAAGAACATCCCCCTTATTATATTTATCCTCATCGGGACACACATTTAATATTATACCCGTATTACGGCATTAAGTCAAGCTTTTGGTTAAATATATGTTTACACAAATTTTACATTTGTATTACACAAGATAGTCAACCGCGTCACTTAGGTCCGCAAACAGAGCCCCCAAAAATTCATCCGAGTTTCCGCCGAGCGTCCAGCTTCCCGATACCCCTTTTATCATAGTAACAGTCAGCGTCTTGGTTGTTTTTGTATCCATATTCTCGGTTATACACTCATTCATAAGCTTAGTCATTCTTTCGCTGTATTCTTCTTCCGTCATCGCGCCTATATTCTTCTGATAATCCTCGCTGTTTACCATATTCATAACCTTTTTAATGTACTCATTCACTATTTCGGAAAAATCTACGGTTGTAAGCTCAACGCTGATATTTACAGCGCTGTCGCTTACCTTCTCCGTTGAATTAATCCTGTAATCCATCTTGGAAAGCGTTGAAATAACGGTATCACGGAACTTTTCACCGTCGGCTTTATCCACATACGCCGTCACGCGGTCAAAGCTGTAATACTCGTCTATCTTGTCTCTGTCGCACGATTTTAACGCGTTCAGCGTATCTTCAAGACCCGCGCGCGCCTCACTTTCCGTCCCCGAGCATCCCGCCGCAAGTACCGCGCAGATAATAACCATTATAACGGTCAATATTTTTTTACACTTGTTTTGCATTACTCTCACTCCTTTGGTCGGCCGCCCTGTCATCACAAAGCATCACTATCACCCGTCCGCTTTTAAAACTGATTAATGCCGCATCGCATTTATCAAACTCGTTGCTTGACGCTCTTACCTCATCGCACGCAAGACGCATCTTTTCAGCCTCATACTTAAGCCCCCGAACGGTAAATTCTTCAACATCTCCTCCGAACGGGAAAAACGAAACATATTTTCTGCTGCCGCGAAACAATTCAAACGGCTTGTCCTCCATCCAGATTTCATTATACCTGTCCAGAATTTTAATTTTAACTCCGCGCTTTAATCCATACGCAAGCAAGCAGAAATGTGAAAACTCGTGGTCTCTTCTCCCGCCGAGGGCACCGATTAACATAATCTCTTTAAATCCGCGCTCTATCGCCTCGTCAATGCATATGTTTGTATCAGTATAATTTTTTTCGGGCGGGCTGACCATAGACTCAATCTCCGCGGGATATTGCTCCGTCCACGAATCATTGTCCCCCACAATCAAATCCGGTCTTATATTCAATTTTTTGCAATGCTTCAGTCCGCCGTCCGCACAAATTATATAAGCTCCGTCAAAATCCGACTGTTTGTAAAATTCATAGTCGCCGACGTCTCCGCCGCAAATAACTATTGCCTTCATTATATACTTCACCTTAATTATTTGTTATTTTAGTGCTTCTTCAGCCACTCTGCGGATTTCGGCAACCGCCGCCGCAGCGTCCTCCGCACCGAAGACCGCCGACCCTGCAACCAATATATTTGCACCGCTTGCCGCCGCCGACGCCGCTGTTTTTACGCCTACGCCTCCGTCTACCTCGATATCAAGATGGGTATATTTTGTTTCCGTCATTTTTGCCGCCCACCTGATTTTTTCTTCCATATCACGCATATATGACTGTCCGCCGAAGCCCGGCTCGACCGTCATAATCAAAATCATATCAAAAATATCCAAAAGCCCCTCTACAGACTCAACGGGGGTTTTGGGTTTAACCGATATTCCTGCCTTTATGCCGCGGCTGTGCAGATGCTCTGCAATTTTTCTCAAGTCCGCATCGTTCGCCGTCTCTTTATGTACGGTTATAATGTCCGCTCCCGCATCCGCAAAGGAATCCATATACTTTTCGGGGTTTGTTATCATCAGATGCACGTCAAAAAACATTTTGCTCAAAGGGCGAAGAGCCGCGGTTGTATGCGCCGAAAAACTGAGATTCGGCACAAAATGACCGTCCATAACGTCAATATGCAGCCACTCGGTCCCTGCCGTCTCTACCTTATTTACTTCTTCCGAAAGCCTTGCGGCGTCTGCCGCAAGCAGCGACGGCGCAATTTTTATCTGTCTGTTCAATTTTAAAACCCCTTTATCTTCTCTTTTTTATCTCACTTACAAGTCTTACATAGCTGTCGTAACGGCTTTTTGAAATTTTACCGCTCTCAACCGCCGCCGCAACTCCGCAGCCCGGTTCAGCGATGTGATTGCAGTCTCCGAAGCGGCAATCGTATGCATACTTCTCAAACTCTCTGAAAAGCTCCGCGCAGTTTTCGGGCTGAAGCGCTGAAATATCAAGCGACCCGAAGCCGGGGGTATCGATTATATATCCGCCCCCGTCAAGCGGAACAAGCTCAGTATGTCTTGTGGTATGCTTACCTCTGTCAACACGGGTGCTTACCTCTCCCGTTTCAAAATACTCGCCGCCTGTTACACAATTCAAAATACTTGACTTTCCCACTCCCGAATTTCCCGCAAACACGGTTACCTCACCGCAAAGCATCTCTTTTAAATCGTCAATATTTTTTCCGCTTGCCGCGCTCAGCGGAACAACGCTGTACCCCGCGCCGCGGTAGATATCGCAAAGATCTGTGCCCGAATCCAAATCGGTTTTGTTCACACAGATTATCGCTTCCACTCCCGAAATCTCAGCCGATGCAAGCATCTTGTCAAGCAGGTAAAGATTCGGCGCGGGATTAACAGTCGAAACAACAATCGCCATCTGTGTAACATTTGCCACGGGAGGGCGCAAAAGCTCATTTTTTCTCGGTAAGATTTCGTCTATTGCTCCTGTTTTTGTTGTGTTATTTATTAAAATCTTTACCTCATCGCCCACCAAAGGCGTTATTTTTTTGCTTCTGAAGCTTCCGCGCGCCCTGCATTCAAAACACCCGTCGGCGGTATCTACATAGTAGAAACCGCCGACGCCTTTTATAATTCTTCCTCTGAATTCTCTGCTATCGTTCATATTTTCACCTTAGTTACTTATTCCGGGGGTTGATTCGGAACCTCCCGATGAACTTCCCGATGAGCCGCTGCCCGAAGACGAACCGCCCGATGTGTGCCCTCCGGATGAAGAGCTGCCCGAGGATGAACCGCCCGACGTACCACCCGATGTTCCCGACGTTCCTCCCGACGAACCGCTGCCCGAAGACGAGCCGCTGCCGGAATTACCTGAACTTGTACCGTTTCCCGTACTTCCGCTCTGGCTTCCGTTTGACTTGTTGCCATCGGTTGTGCTGTCATTCTTGTTTGAGTCATTTTTCTTGTCGTCAGTATTTGTATTGTTTGTGTCATCACTCTTTTTGCCCGAGCTTACATACAGAGTTACGAGATATCCCTCAGAGACCTCCTGCCCCGCGCTCGGCTCTTGCCTGATAACAACGCCCGCCGCAACGGTTGCACTCTCTTCTTCTATCTCATTTACTTTAAGCTTGCTTTCGGCAATCTTTTTCCTTGCATCATCTATTTTAAGATTTGTGTAGTTCTCTACCTTTATATTATTGACGCCCGAGCTTACAACGACCGTAATAACTATATCGTCTTTCTTTGTTACCTCGCTGCCTGCGGGGGGATTCTGTTCAAGAATCGTACCTGCCGCTTTATCACTTGTCTTTTCGCTCTTTTTAACAATGCTGAAGCCGTCTTGTCTATACTGCTTCTGCGCGTCCGTTAACATCATATCCATAACGTTCGGAATCTTTACCTTTTCTCCGCCCGTAAACACGCTGATGGGATTTCCGCCCGTCATCATAGAAAATACAACGCCAAGCCCCGCAAGGACAACAATCGCCGCAACCACCGCCGCAATTGTAATTCTGCGCTCTTTCTTTTTCTGTTCTTTTACCGCTCTCATTCTATCAATGTTCCTTTGTCTGTTTTCTTTAACCTCTCTGTCGACACGGTCGGCATACTTGCCGTACTCGGGGTTTTCCTGTCTTCTTTGTCTTTCATAATTGTCAATGTCTCTGTCATCTATTGCGCTGCGCTTAACCGTTCTGTCAAGGTCGTCAGCCGCCTGTTCCGTCTCTCCGAGAACAACCGCGGGATTTTTTATCACCTTTTTTAAGTCCGCAAGAAATTCATCCGCGGTGGCATATCTTAAGTTCTGCTCTTTATTAAGCGCTTTCATAACGATATACTGCATAGACTCGGGTATGTCGCTGTTCAAAATCCTCGGCAATACGGGCTTTTCCTGAATATGCTTTATCGCAATCGCAATCGCCGTATTATCGTCAAACGGAAGTCTGCCCGTCAGCATTTCGTAAAGAACAACGCCGAGTGAATATATATCCGTTCTCTCGTTCGTATATCCGCCCCTCGCCTGCTCGGGCGAGAGATAATGCACCGTCCCGATAGTTGAATTTGAGGTAGTTGTCGTTGCCTGTGATGTCGCACGCGCTATACCGAAGTCGGTAACCTTAAGCACCTCTCCTTGCGTCATAATAATATTCTGAGGTTTGATATCTCTGTGAATAACCGACTTTTTATGCGCCGCCGAAAGACCCTCGCAAATCTGTGCCGCAAACTCGGCGGCTTTCTTCCAGGGAAGCACACCCTTTTCGGCTATATATTCTTTAAGCGTAATGCCGTCAACATACTCCATCACTATATAATAAAGTCCGTTTTCAAAGCCCACATCATAAATAGACACAACGTGCGGATTTGAAATTCTTGCCGCCGCCTGCGCCTCTGTATTAAAGCGGTGTACAAACTCTTTATCATCGCTAAGCTCTTCTTTAAGCACTTTTATTGCTACCAATCTGTTTAAAAAGTGACAGCGCGCTTTGTACACATATGCCATTCCGCCCTTGCCCACTTCTTCAAGAATTTCATAGCGGCCGGCAAGCATTGTTCCAATTAAATTCATTATCTTTTCCTCCTATATGAATCTGATACAAATAACAGTTATGTTATCAAGACCGCCGTTTTCCTTTGCGGAATCCACAAGTCTGCAAACCGTTTCTTCGGAATTTCTTCCTGCTTTTACAATTTCGCAAATCTCATTGTCGTCAAGCATCCCCGAAAGCCCGTCGCTGCACATAAGCAAAACATCCCCTCGGGAATAGTCATATTCGAATATATCTATCTTTACTTTGCTGTCGGTTCCTATCGCTCTTGTAATTATATTCTTCTGCGGATGCACTCTCGCCTCTTCGCGGGTGATTGTGCCGCTCATAACAAGCTCTGACACAACAGAATGATCGGTGGTAATCTGTGCTATCTCATCGGAACGTATTGCGTACGCTCTGCTGTCGCCCACATTTGCAACATAGGCAACCCCCTCGCAGATAAACGCAGCAACCACGGTTGTTCCCATTCCGCTATGAATTTTATTTTCGGTTGACATTCTGTAAACCTTTTCGTTTGCACCCTCAACCGCTCTGCAAAGCCGACCCGGAATCTCTGTTTCATCCTTGTCATTAAGCAGCTTTTGCATCTCTTCCGCGATAAACTTTACCGCGTTCTGGCTGGCAACCTCTCCGGCATTATGCCCTCCCATTCCGTCGGCAAGTATACAAAATCCTCTGCTTGTCCCTTCGTCAAAGCCGTGTATGCAAAAACAGTCCTCATTAAGCTCTCTGATGCATCCGACATCGCTCAATCCAAATGTTTCTATCATTGTGCAACACCTCCTAATGCTGTCCTGTGCGCCGAACAGCGTCTACGCACGGCGCGTTGCGGAAGCCCTCAGCTGTCCGCAGGCAGCGCTTATGTCCGCTCCCATTTCACGTCTGACCGTTGCGGAGATTCCGCCGTTTTCAAGAACCTCTCTGAACCTTTCGACCGCCGCGTGTCCGCTTGCCGAAAAGCCGGTCTCTTTAACTTCGTTAACGGGAATAAGGTTGACGTGACACAACATTCCCGAAATCAGCTTTAAAAGCTCTTTTGCCTCTTCTTCCGTATCATTAACTCCGTTTATCAATGTATATTCAAAAGAAATTCTTCTGTTTGTTTTAGCAATATAATATCTGCAGGCATCAATCAGCGTTTCTATCGGATAACGCCTGTTTACAGGCATAATTTTTGACCTTTTCTCGTCATTCGGCGCGTGAAGCGAAACCGAAAGCGTAAGCTGAAGCTGCCTGTCCGCAAGTTCGCGGATACGTTCCGCCAGACCGCAGGTAGACAGCGATATATGCCTCATACCTATATTCAGTCCGTTCGGATTATTTACAATTTCAAGAAATCTCATCACATTGTCAAAATTGTCGAGAGGCTCTCCCATTCCCATAAGCACAATGTTGGATATCCTCTCTCCAAGGTCGTTTCCGACAGTCATAACCTGTCCGACAATCTCACCCGGCGTCAGATTTCTGACCTTACCTCCGCGGGTCGATGCGCAAAAGGCGCAGCCCATAGCGCAGCCAACCTGAGATGACACACAGATTGTATATCCGTGATGATATTTCATTAAAACCGACTCTATAAAATTGCCGTCATCTAATTGTAACAGATAACGCCTTGTTTCGTCAAGAGCCGAAACAAATTTTTGTTCAATTTTTAAGTTATTTATTGAATATTCCGCCTTAAGCTTTTCGCGCAGACCCTTGGGCAGATTTGTCATATCATCTATGCTTTCCGCTCCGCTGTACAGCCACTTAAAGACCTGCCCCGCGCGAAACCTCGGTTCACCCTTTTCACAGAGGATTTTCTCAAGCTCTTTTTGCGTATAATCTCTGAGATTTTTCATATTTTTTGCCAACCTTATTTGAATTTTATCATTCTGCAAATATAAAATCCGCTGCCTCCGCCTTCATATGCAAGATACAGCTTTTCAAATTCGCACTTAAAATCGGTATGCTCTGCAAGAAACCTTTCAATCTGCCTTTCATTTTCTTCTTCAAGTATTGTACAGGTGGAGTATACAAGCACGCCGCCCGTCTTTACATATCCCGCGGCGAAATTTAAAATATTTCTCTGGATTTTGCAAAGCGCCTCTGTATCCCCCGCACTTCTGTTATATTTTATATCGGGCTTTTTATGAATCACGCCTATGCCCGAGCAAGGGACGTCTGCAAGAACTCTGTCTGCCGCACCTTTTAATTCGTCAATCGGCTCTTCCGAATTATGCTCTTTAACCTCGATACAATCTATTCCCAAACGTTCAGCCGACCTTTGTATCAGCTCAAGCTTATGCTTATGTATATCAAATGCAATAATTCTGCCCTCATTTTTCATAAGCTCTGCAATATGCGTTGTCTTTCCTCCCGGTGCGGCACATAAATCCAGCACTGTTTCTCCGCTTTTCGGCTCTAAAGCCAACGCCGCACGCATCGAGTTTATGTTTTGCAGGGTATAATATCCGTCCCCGTAAAGCCGCGAGGCTTTAATATCTATCGCTCCGCTGATTCTCAGGCATTGCTTAACCTCTGCGTCGGGTTTTGCGCAAATTCCCTCGCCGCGAAGCATTTCGGTCAGCTCATCCGCGTTTGTTTTTAAGATATTTGCCCTTATCATAGCAGGGTGGGGCAAAAGGCTGTCTTTAAGTATCTTCTCACACGTCCCGCGACCGAACTGCTTTATAAGCTTTTCGGTCAGCCATAGGGGGCACGAATACTTAACCGATGTTCTTTCGGCAAAGCTGCCCTGCGGCTCAGGCAGCGAATCAAGGCTTCGCGATACCGTGCGCAAAACTCCGTTCACGTAACCTCTTGCCGCCTTATGGGCATATTTTGACGCAAGCTTTACCGCCTCATTGCACGCGGCGGACGGCGGAATTTTATTCATATCGGTCATCTGATACACACCGCAGCGCAGTATCTGCAAAACCCACGGGCTCAGCTTTTTAAGCTTAATTTTGGAATAGCTTTGTATCACAAAATCAATATAAATTCTGTTACGCATAACACCCATAATCAGCTCGTTCGCAAGCGCTCTGTCGCGCGGCTCCATACCGCTCAGCTCTTCAAGCACCGCTTTGTTTGAGTATTCGCCGTCCTTATCAATCTTGCAGAGAGCGCAAATCGCCGCCTCTCTCGGATTCTTCGCCAAATTAATCTCTCCTTCTGCCGCCGAATAACACTATAAGTCTTAAAAGGCTCATAATAGCGCTTACAGCCGCCGCAACATATGTCAATGCCGCCGCTTTTAATACCTTTTTTGCGCCAACCAATTCATCGGGCGCAAGCATATTCTGTTCTTCAAGCGTGCGAATCGCACGTCCGCTTGCGTTAAACTCAACCGGAAGCGTCACAAGCTGAAACAGAACCGTAGCCGAAAACAGAATGATTCCCAAATCGACCAATGTCTGATTATACGATAAAATCACACCCAATAAAATTATCGGCATAGACAGCATATTGCAGATATTTACCGCAGGAACTATTGCGTTTCTTACTCTTATCGGCGTATACGCGGTCGCGTGCTGAATCGCGTGTCCTACCTCGTGCGCGGCAACGCCTATCGAACCGACCGAACGGCTGTTGTATGTTGCGTCCGACAGTCTGACCACGTTTGTTTTGGGGTCAAAATGGTCTGTGAGATTGCCCGAGATATGCTCAACTTTAACCGAGTAAAGTCCGTTCATATCAAGAATTTTTCTCGCCGCGTCTGCTCCGGTCATTCCGAAGCGGTTATAAACCTGTGAATATTTTTTAAATGTGGAATTTACATTTGCCTGTGCCCACATAGCAAGCAGCAGCGCGGGCAAAAGCATTATCCACGTCGGGTCAAAAAAGTAAGGGTACATCATATACATTCCTCCTTGATTTACTTTAATACAATACTTTCATCTATAGTATGTCCGTTAAGATAGTCGGCAAACCTCATTCGCTTGCCGCCTTTAAACTGAATTTCGTCAACCACTATGCTTGTCCCGCCGCCGCAGGCAACAATAAGTTTTTTGCCCGAAACGGTTATGCTTCCGCATTTTTCTTCGATATCTTCGCCTCTTTCCGCGCGGATTATCTTCATTACCTCATCGCCGTACATAGTATAACTCATCGGCCACGGGTTTGTTCCTCTTATCAGATTTAAAATTTCCGAGGCAGAACGGCTCCAGTCTATATGTCCCGTATCTTTGGAAATCATCGGCGCATAGCAAGACTCTTCATCATTCTGCTTTTCTCTCGGCGCGCTTCCGCCGGCTATCGCGTCAAGCGTTTTTATCAGCAAGTCGGCACCCGTAAGCGAAAGTCTGTCGTGAAGCTCTCCGTAGGTTTCGTCCTCTCCTATTTTAACGGACGATTTAAATATCATATCGCCCGTATCCAAGCCCTTTTCCATATACATCGTCGTAACACCTGTGATTTCATCGCCGTTTATCACGCTCCGCTGAATCGGCGCCGCGCCGCGGTACCTTGGCAAAAGCGAGGCGTGAACATTTATACATCCGTATATCGGAAAATTTAAAATATACTCGGGCAAAATCTTGCCATATGCCACAACAACCGCAATATCGGGCTTATATTCCGAAAGAATCGGCAAAAGCTCTTGATTTTTTAGACTCTGCGGCTGAAACACGGGTATTCCGTGCTTCTCTGCGTATACTTTAACCGGCGGAGACACAAGCTTATGCCCTCTGCCCTTCGGCTTATCCGGCTGTGTTACCGCGCCGCACACTTCATATCCGTTTTTTATTAATATTTCAAGACAGGGAACAGCAAAATCGGGTGTTCCCATAAATAATACTCTCATTGTGTCAAACCTCTTTATATACTCTTTCTCAATTTATATTGTACCTCATATTTATATATTAATCAAGTACAATTTATTAATAATTTTTAAATTAAGCCTCTCTTTTGCTGCAATACATATTAAAATCGGGTTCGTGTAACTAATATCGGGTTAATCATTTAAAATCTTTGTTTATAATTATTATTGCCCTATTTTTAAATTTATGATAATATAAAATCAGTAAAGCAACGAG
>OLPI01001418.1_pt1 | contig 21285 bp, 10 predicted proteins | sample 1672361 | NCBI WGS metagenome assembly OLPI01 (sample SAMEA3136675, study PRJEB25190) | human gut metagenome
TGCATCCCGCGCACCTCCTATCTCACCAAAAGGATTAGGCAAGCGAGAGAAGCCCTTCAATCATTGACTTCACAAACGATAACGTCCGAAATCTTGCGCACTTTCGGACGTTATCTGGCGCGGAGGACGCATTTGCGCAATTCGGAGGCGATGAGCACGATCATGGCAAGGCCCAAGCATTCGACCCATGCGCCGGCGCTGAGCGGTACCGTACCGAAAGCGATGTTGAGGAACGGAATGTAGATCACAGCCAACTGCAGCACCGTGCTCAGTGCGAGCGCGCCCCATAGCCACTTGTTGGAGAACAGACCCACGAATGCGGACTGCAGATGCGAACGGGAGGACAGCGCGTTGAACAGCTGGGCAAACACCAGAATCGTGAAGCCCATCGTACGGGCCTCGGTCATCTGCGCTTCATGGCCGATGGCATCCACCGAGCGGTCGGTGAACAAGCCGCCGGACAGGTGCATGTCCATACCAATCAGCGTGACGATGGCCATGATGACGCCGATGTAGATGATGTCGCCCCACATGGAGGCGTCAATCACGCGGTCCGTCACCTTACGCGGTTTACGACCCATCACATCGTCGGTCTGCGGGTCCACGCCCATAGCCAACGCCGGCGCGGCATCGGTCAGCAGGTTGATCCACAGCAACTGTGTGGCGAGCAGCGGCACGGTGACGCCCACGGTTTCCGGCTGGCGGATGCCGAGGAAGCCGGCAAACACCACACCGAGGAACACGGTGAACACCTCACCCACATTGGAACTCAGCAGGTAGCGCAGGAACTTGCGGATGTTGTCGAAGATCACGCGACCCTCGCGTACGGCGGCCACGATGGTGGAGAAGTTGTCGTCCGCCAGAATCATCTTGGCGCTCTGCTTGGTCACTTCGGTGCCGGTGATGCCCATGGCCACGCCGATGTCCGCGGACTTGACTGCCGGGGCATCGTTCACACCGTCGCCGGTCATGGCCACGATGTTGCCTTGGCGCTGCAAGGATTCGACGATCTTGAGCTTGTGCTCGGGGGCCACGCGCGCGTACACGGACACTTCGGACGTGGCCTTGTCGAGCGCGGCCTCATCGGGCAGCTGGTCGAGCTGGTCGCCGGTCAGGGCCTTGCCATCCTTGGCGATGATGCCAAGGTCGGAGGCGATGCGGGCGGCGGTCAGCGGGTGGTCGCCGGTGATCATCACCGTGCGGATGCCGGCACGATGGGCCTCGGTCACGGAGTCGCGCACCTCAGTACGCGGCGGATCGATAATGCCGACCATGCCATTCCAGATGAGATCGGTTTCAATGGCTTCGGCCTGATCGGCGATGTCGGACACCTGGCCTGCAGCGTTGACGCTTACACCGGGCACATCAGCCAAAGAACCGGTTTCCAGCGGACGGCAGGCCTCGCCAAGCGTACGGTAGGCCTCGGAGGAGAGACGTTCGACGGTGGCGAGAATCGACTGGCGATCGCCTTCGGTGAGCTTACGGACCTGACCACCCACGCGGATGCGCGTGCAGTAGCTCAACAGCACGTCGGGCGCGCCCTTGGCGAACACGGTGAGCTTGTCTGAATCGGTGCTGTCCTTGGCAATGATGGACATGCGCTTGCGTTCGGAGGTGAACGGAATCTCGCCAACGCGCGTGTATCGCTTGATCTTGCGATCGGCCTTGACCTTGCGTGCGGCCACGATCAGCGAGACTTCGGTGGGGTCGCCCACAATCTCCCAACGGCCGTTCTCCTCGCGTAGTTCGCCGTCGTTCGCGAGCGTGCCGGCCACGAGCGTGGCGACGACTTCATCGGCCACAATCTGGGCCTGCTCGGATTCAGGACTGACGCCGCCGGTCATAACCATGCGGCCTTCCGGCGCGTAACCGGTGCCAGTGATCTGCACTTCGCCGGACGGGGTGACCACACGTTCCACGGTCATCTCGTTGCGGGTCAGCGTACCGGTCTTATCCGAGCAGATCACGGAAGCGGAGCCCAAGGTCTCCACCGAATGCAGTTTCTTGACGATGGCGTTGTGCGCGGCCATACGCTGCACACCAAGCGCCAGCACCACGGTCAGGATGGCGGCCAAGCCTTCCGGCACGGCGGCCACAGCCAGCGAGACAGCCAACAGCAAGGAATCAATCACGTCATGGACGTCGTTGAAGCCTTCCAGCACGGCGAGCGCCACCAGCACCACGACAGCGATGACGCACACCGCAATGCCGAGGATCTTGGAGACGTAATCCATCTCCTTCTGCAGCGGAGTTTTCTCATCTTCGGTGGCGGAGAGCATGTCGGCGATCTTGCCGACCTGCGTATTCATACCGGTGCCGGTCACGATTGCGCGGCCGGTGCCTTGCGTCACGGAAGTGCCGTTGAAGATCATGTTGGCGCGGTCGCCCAGCGCCTTGGCTTCGGTGAGTGTGTCCGGCTTCTTGCCAACCGGCACGGATTCGCCGGTCAGTGAAGCCTCGGCGATGCGCAGGCTGGCCGCGTTGACCAGTCGGCCATCAGCGGAGACCGAATCGCCTTCCGCAAGGACGATGATGTCGCCGGGGACCACGTCGGCGGTGTTGATGCGCATGACCTTGCCATCGCGCAGCACCGAGGTCTGCGGGGCCGTCATTTGTGCGAGCGCTTCGACGGCCGCCTCGGCCTTGGCTTCTTGCATATAGCCGAGCACAGCATTGACAATCAGGATCAAGATGATCACGATGGCGTCGAACGGCAGCACTTCGCCGCCTTCCGCGCCGGGCTGCGCATTGGCTTTTTCGATGAACCAAGCGATCACCGAGATAATAGTGGCCGCGATCAGCAGGTAGACCAGCGGATCTTGGAATTGGGCCAGGAATTTCTTCCATTTCGGTACGGGCGGGGCGCTGGCGAGCTCGTTCGGGCCGAATTTGGCCAGTCGGCGCTTGGCTTCTTCCTCGCTCAGGCCGTGGGATGGGTCGACGTTCAGGGCTTTGGCCACGTCGTCGGCGCTGGTCAGACTTGGATCAGTATCCCCCAATAGCGCTTCCTGTGCGCGCACCTCTTCCGATTCCACGACCCCGTTCGTTGCGGTCGTGGACACTGCGGATTGATCTTTGAGATCATCCATAATGTTCTCCTTGGTATTGCCGCGGAGTAGTCAGCCTTGCGGCCGCTGCCGGGTTTTCTCTCCCGGCTGGACGCACAGGACTGCGCGGTTATGGACACCGGCGCAACTGCTGCCGATGCATACGATTGCCATTATCCCATAACCGCGTGGCGCACTTGGCGCACAGCGTAATAGCGTTTTGCCTAGAACAGGCGACGCAACCAGGCCTCAGCCAAATCAGGCCAACACTGCACGCATTCGACGATGTGCGCATAGAAGCCGTTACCGGCAGTTTCCGCATTGGCCAAGGACAGGCCGTGGCTGCCTTCAGGGAACAGGTGCGCCTCAATGCTCACGCCGGCGGCCCGGCAGGCCTGGATGAGCATTAGCGTGTTCTCCACGGGCACGGCGTCGTCGGTCATGGTATGCCAGACGAAGACGGGTGGCGTTTTGGCGTCGATGTGCTTTTCGATGGAGAACTTGTCCAGCAAAGCCTGATTGTGAGCTTGGTCCCCTAGCAGGCATTGGAAGCTGCCGCGATGGGCGTACTTGCCGGCGGTGATTACTGGGTACGAGAGCATCAGCGCGTTCGGGCGCACGGCGTCCGGGTCCATGCCGCCCTGTTCGCGGATGTCTTCGTCGCCGACCGAGGTGGCGAGGTTGGCGGCCAGATGCCCGCCTGCGGAAAAGCCGAGTACGGCCACTTGCGCGGGGTTTACATGCCACTGATCCACATTGGCGCGAATCAGGCGCATTGCCTCGGCAGCCTCCAGCAAAGCCACCGGATAGCGGCTGGGCTGCACCGAATAGCGCAGCACGAATACGGCGAAGCCTTTGGCCAGGAATTGCAGGGCCACTGGCTCGGCTTCGCGGTCAGAAGTCATGGCGTAGCCGCCGCCAGGCAAAATCAGGATGGCCGGGCGTATACGGTCCGGTTCCATCTCCTCGCTGTTGTCGGCCACATAGCCAAAGAATCGCGCCTCGCTGCCATCAATGCCAACGATGGTTTGTTGAATGTATTGCATGCCATACATCATACGCGCAGAGAATAGTTCTCGATAAGAACCACTCGCCATATGCGGTCTTGCCCGTATCTCCAAACCGAATAACACTTACAGCGAATCGTGAAGACTGCGGGCCATGGCGCGGTCGCGCGAGCCTTTGGTGAGCTTGAGACCGAGGGTCACGGCAATCAACACAACAGTGCAGGCGATCCACAGCGTTCGACCGCCGAAGTTGCTGATAGTCCAGCCACCAATCAGCGGCGCCAGCGCAATCGACGCCGACCACACTACGTTGTAGACGCCCTGATACGTGCCGCGCGCCGACGCGGGTGCCATGGCGGCAACCGTAGTGGTGGCGATAGGGAATGTGCCCAGCTCACCCAGCGTCCACAGCACTACGGCAAGCGCGAATCCGCCCCAAGAATGGGCCGCGGCCTGCACCGCATAGCCGATGACGGTTACGGCGAGGCCCATCACCAGCACGCGTGAATTGCCCATGCGCGCGAACAGTTTCATCGCGGGAATCTGCAGCAGGCACAACATACCGCCATTGATGGTGAGCAGCACCGAATACTCGCCCAGCCCTAGACCAAGGTCCGTCATGGCAATGGGCAGGCCGGAGGTGCTTTGGAAGTACACAAGGAAGTAGCCGAACATCAGCAGGGAGAAGCCGAGGAATGGAGTATCGGTGAGCACGCGCCGCCAATTGCGAGACATGGCGCCCTTGACACTGGCAGCCGGTGCGGCATCCGAGTGATTCGGCCTCTCAATGCCGGCGAATTCCGCATGGGTAACACTGCATTCGTCTTCATGGCGCACCGCACTTGGCACCGATACAGTAATCCCCAAATGCCGCACCTCGCGGAAGAACGCAATCAGCAATATCGTGACGGCTATCATCACCGCCGCTTCAACGTAGAACATCAGCGAATACGAGATCTTGACCAGCTGGTTGGCCACAATCGGTCCAATCGCGTACCCAAAATTAATCGCCCACGATTGCAGTACGTATGCACGTTGCTGACGTTCGGCAGGCACCACATCCGCGATATACGCGGCGATGGCCGGGCTGGGCAGCGAGGCGAACGCACCATAGACGAACAGAGCCGCGCCTAAAGACACAGGATCAGTGAGTACGGAAACGACCAGTAGGGCAGCCGCTGCGCCGATTTCGCCGATGATAATCATGGATTGGCGGCCGAATCTGTCGGACAAGGTACCGCCGAACAGGCAGCCGATGATTGCGCCGAAGCCGTACATGGCCACGACTGTGCCCACCACACCCTCATCGAGGCGCAGCGCGGAAACCAAATATATCGACAAGAATGAGGTCACGAAGCGACCCATCCACAGAATCAGAATCGCCAACCATAATCCCCAATACAGCAGGGACAGTCCGAATATCATACGCTGCTTCTTCACTCTCAATACCTTACCGGCTACCGACGGCGGAATAGCCGCGTTTTGGCGCGGGGTGCTGGGACAATAGCACCTATGGCTATCAAAAAAGGACCGACCAAGGGGTCGGGTGGCAAGCATCGCAACAAACTGAAGGGCTACGGCCCCACTCCCAAGGCCGAGGACCGCGTCTATCACAAGGCGTACAAGGCCAAGAAAGCGGCCGAACGTCGGCAGATGGCCGACCCGCGTCTGGCAGCCCGCCGTCGAGTGGACAAGTTCGCTTCGGCGGATACTTCGGATCTGGTGTACGGCCGTAATTCCGTGCTGGAAGCACTGCGCGTAGGCGTACCTTCTTCCACGCTGTACATCATGTCTCGTATTGAACATGACGATCGTACTCGCGAAATCGTGAAAATCGCTGGTATGAACGGCCTGCACATGCTGGAGGCCGATCGTCTGGAGATGGATCGTATCGCCCGCTCTGGCAACCATCAGGGCGTGATTCTGAAGGTCGATCCGTTCCAGTACTCCTCGCTGAACGAGCTGGCCGATCGTGCTGAGAAGAAGGCCAAGGCAATGGAGGCCGCGAATTCGGCGGCCGCCCGTATTGCTGCGCGACCGCTGTTTATCGCATTGGACGGCGTGACCGATCCGCAGAACCTGGGTGCCGTGATTCGTTCGGCGGCCGCATTCGGTGCCAATGGTGTGATTCTGCCGGAACGCCGTTCCGCTTCAGTGAACGCCGCCGCTTGGAAGGTGTCTGCCGGTGCGGCCGCGCATATGCCGGTGGCGCGCGTGGTGAACCTGACTAAGGCACTTGAGGGCTTGAAGGAGCGTGGATACTACGTTGTCGGCCTTGACGGTGGCGGCGATAAGCTCGTCGGCGAGACTGGCTTTGAATCCGATCCGCTCGTTGTAGTGCTCGGTTCGGAAGGCAGCGGTTTGGGCCGACTGGTGCGCGAAACCTGCGACGCGATTGCCGGCATCCCGATCAGCTCGTCTGTTGAGTCGCTGAACGCTTCAGTGGCGGCGGGTATCAGCCTGTACGCGGTGTCCAACGCACGGCGCAAGGCTGCGGCGGAGTGATTGTCGCTTGAGGCCGTAATAGGTTGTACATACACGGAAGCCCCTCTATTTGAGGGGCTTCTTTGTGTGATGGGCTCACCTACAGACAGTCCACCGGATTGTCCGCTTAATGACTCCACACTGCCGCATCCGGATCGTCATCGGGGTTGTAGCCGTCGTCGTCCGGGTCGCTGTAGGTGGATTCGTCGTCAATGACGCCGGAATCGGCCTCTTCGTTAAGTTCGGCGAGTGCCTTGGAGTCAAGGCTGTAGCTCGGCAGAGCGTTGTCGATGTAGCTGGTCACGGCCTCGCCCATCGGCACGTCGTGGCCGGCCTTCTCCGCCAGGAACCAGCGATGGTCAAGCACCTCATGGAAGAACTGAGCAGGCTCGATCTGGGAGCGATATTCGCGCGGAATCATACGCACGGTCGGCTCGAACACCTCACGCATCCAGTCGGTGGCCACGATTTCCAGATCCTCGCCCTCACGCCACGTGGAGGCACGGTAGGCGTCAAGGTCGTTGAGCAGACGACGGGCCTGGTTCTCCTGCACGTCAAGGCCGGTGAGGCGCAGCAGCTTGCGGTTGGCGTAGCCGGCGTCCACCACGCGCGGGCGGACCAGCACACGCTTGCCGTCCTCGGCGGTCTTCATTTCCAGCTCGTCCACGTCGAAGCCCAGCTCGTTGAGCTTGTTGACGCGCTGCTCGATCTTCCACATTTCGTCCGGGTTGAACTTGTCGGTGTCGGTCAGGGCGCTCCACAGCGAGTGGTAGCGGTCGACTAGGCGGTTGCCCACCTCGATCTCATCCACGTCGCCGGGCAGTAGCTTGCCGGACGCCAAATCCATAAGTTCGCCGATGATGTTGGTGCGGGCCAAGTCGATATCGTATTCGCGCTGGCCGTCGGTGAGCTGGGCTTGCAGGTCACCGGTCTCGGCGTCCACCAGGAAGGCGGAGAAAGCGTCGGCGTCGCGCAGGAACAGGACGTTCGACAGGGACACATCGCCCCAGTAGAAGCCGGCCAGGTGCAGGCGCACCAGCAGCACGGCGAGGGCGTCAATCAGTCGTTCGGCGGTGTCCGGGCGCAGGTTGCGGGCGAACAACGCACGGTACGGCAGCGAGAACTTCAAGTGCCGGGTGACCAGAATCGCCTCCAGCGGCTCCCCTTCACGGGTATGACGGCCGATGACCACGGCGATCGGAGTCACAGTTGGCAGTTCGAGCTTCTGCAGTCGACGCAGGATCTCGTACTCTCGCTCGGCCACCTGGCGCGTGATCTCCTTCATGGCGTACACCTCGTCGCCCACGTGCACGAATCGCACGACGTGGCGGGAGATGCCTCGCGGCAGGTTGGCCAGCAGGTCCTTAGGCCAGGTGGCCAAGGGCTTGTGCCAGGGCAGCGTGAACATCTTTGGGTTCGAGCTGGCGGCGGTGATTTTCAGTGCTTGCGGTTCGGCTGAATTGGCGTGTTCGTCTTCGGCTTTGACAGACGTGGCCTTCAGCGCACGCGGATCCATCTGGGGCAATTCGTTCAACTCCATGTGTTCGATTTTACGTGTCGTTCGCGATGTGTGCTCCTTTGCCACGACTTCGGCGCGTTATGTTTACGGACGATTCAACTCGCCCCATGCCGCTCATTGCATATCGTTGGACTTGGTTTGCTGTGCAAGCTGCAAACGCAGCTCATCGATCTGCCGCTGCAGGCTCTCGATATAACGTGTTTGCTTGCAGATGATCAGATCGCGCACGTCACGCACATCGACCTTGCTGACTTCTCTGTCTTGCTCCGTGTCCATATCCACAGAAAACAGGCGTTCCGGGCTGCTTGCCACTTCCAGATCTTCCAGCTGCATTTTCTTCCGCCATCGGTCCATGCAGCGTTCAATACGTTTTTCGCCTATGAGCTCAGGCCCTAGTCCCGCCTCACGGAACAGGTACGTGGGCGATTCGCCGGCATCGGCGCGCATCACGCATTCCCGTTTGAACCACTCGGCATACCTGATGCGTGATGGCGATACCTTCACCACCGCCCGCAGCTTGATCAGACGTTTTATCTGTGCGGATGAGAACGAGGCCTTGCTATGCGTCATGCTTTTCCTCCGTCGGCACGGAACTGGTGTGATGACTCGGTATCATCGGAGCGATATCGCACGCGTAGTTTCAACACGGCAAATGCGATAACAAGTATGACGGCCGCAACACCGGCGATACCTCCCACGGCGGCACCGGTATTGCCGATAACGCCAGGATTGCCCGGCATCTCTCCTGGGTTGTGTTCGTGTTCAGGCGGGGTGGGCGGAGTACTGGTGCTGAATTTCGGCTCTACCGTGATGTTGAGATCGGCGGCCGTATCTCCGCTGCCGGGAATCGAGATGAGGAACGGATCACAGTCGTATGCCTTGTTGGCTTTCGCCGAATCCGTGCGGGAGACCAGATATAGGCCAAGCGGTAGGTTCTGGAAAGTAAGTTGGCCAGCTGCATTGGTGGTGCCGGAATGCTGGTATAGCTTGTTTTTCGCCGCGTGTGCAGCCAGCTTCTTGGCGGCATCGTGATATTCGCTCGATGTCAGGCGTTCCCAATCGGCAGTGAGACCGGAAAAATCACTGACGGTTTTATATGAGGAAACGCTACCGTTGCTGTTCGTTGTGACGGTAGCGACGCGCACGATGGCGTAGGTATCGCCGGCAAGTGATTTGGGTGAAGCCGCGTCTCGGTTCCACACGGCATTGATGGTGAGAGCGCCGAAAGAATCAGCTTGCGCATATGGCACCATAGAGCCGAAGGCCGCAAGAACAGTGAGGACGATAGTAACGGCGGCGGCAATCATGGCAGCAACGCGCGCCGCACCATACTCGCTTCCGCTATGCGGGTCTAACATGTCTGCCCGGTCCTTTCCGCCGTGATGAATGTGATTGGTTATTTGTATTGGCTGGCTGAGGAGGCAAGTCACCGTCCGGCTCGATGGCTGCGGAGCTAGAATCATCAGACGCGACCTTGGCGCTCCCACTCTGCCGGCGTCGCCGCTCATGCCGTTGCCACAAATGCCATGCGATGAGCAAGGCAATCAATGCGAGAGACGGCAACAAGTACTGCAGCGGGATGTCCACGTGGAATGTGGATTTGGCGTCATTCTGCTGCTGTGGTGTGTACGGGATGCGATGGCCGCGCACCAGCAGCCGATGCGTATTGACCGCATACGGCGTACAAGTGATGAGCGTGACCAAATCCTTGCCGGGCTCAATTGCCAGTTGTTTGGTATTGGTCGGCAGAACGGTAGTGATCTTATCGACCTGATACGCATACGTGTCTTTAAGTATTGTGATGTAGAACTTGTCGCCTTTTTTCATAAGGTTCAAGTCCGTGAACAGTTTTGCCGTGGGCAAGCCCCGGTGGCCAGACAGCGCCGCATGCGTGGACGCGCCACCAACTGGCAGTGAGGTCTGTCTGAGATGTCCGATGCCGGATTGCAACACTTTCTCGGAAGTGCCGTGATAAATCGGCAAGGTCTCCTCGAGCTTAGGCACAGTGATGTATCCCATCATGCCGTCACCGTCAATATTGAGCAGACTGTTGTATTCCTCGTCCGTGGATGCGGAATTGACGGCACTGGCAAGAGCGTCGGTCTCTCCTGCATCGTTCTGGGCGAGCTTTTCGTTATAGGCGTGCGCAGCATCCAGCACCTTCTGGTACTGTTCCTGGCTCAATGCTTCAACGCTGGCGTCGTAGTTATTTACGGCGCGGCTGGCGTTGCGCATAATGAGGAAGTTGCTGATCGTCGGATAGAACAGAATGAGCATTCCACCGAGAATGACTAGTAAGGGCAGGATGTTGCGCAGTCGTTTCATCGAGCGTTCTTTTCGCGAGGAAACCGTGTTGTGGGCGTAGCTGGTGTGTGCCCTTCACGCCCAAAACACGGCCATGCTCGTCAGGCGTTCTTGCGCTTGAGAGTCCAGGCAACGCCGAGCGCGATGACCAGCACACCAATCACCGTGAAGGCGATGGTACCCATGCCACCAGTGCCAGGCAGGATAGCACCGGACTTGTTCTGGACCGGGATGACACCGTTCGATGCGGTCTGGTCGTAGTTGCTGCCATTGTTGTTGTTGTAGGTGATGGTGACGGTGGCATTCGTGGTGTCAGTACCGTCGTTCTGGCCATTAACCTTCACGCCGATGGCGCTGGCGAGCTTGTTGTAGCCGGCCGGTGCTTTGGTCTCGGTGAGCGTGTACTCGCCGTTCTTCAGTCCCTGGAAGACAACCTTACCGCTTGCAGGAGTGATGATAGTCGTCGTCGCACCTTCCTCATCAGTCTTAGCTACACGGTATTCAGCGTTCGCGGTCTCACTACCGGCATCGACTTGCACGAAGCTAATAGCGGTGCCGTCCTTAGGTGCGAGTGTGAACTCAGCACCAGCAAGTCGAGTAGCGGCATCAGTATATTCGTCACCAGTGTACTTATCGACGGTGAAGCCATAAGTGAAGACGCGAACCTTGCTGGGTTCAGACTCACCGGTTTCATTGGTGCTCGGGTTGTTGGAGTACTGAATCTTTGCGGAGTTGGTGTTACCAGCACCGCCCACAACAGCATTCTCGTTCAGCGTGGCCGTGTAGGTGACGGTGATCTTCTTGCCGGCATTGGCCTGCTGCTTGTTCTTGAAGTCATTCATGGCGACAGTAAGCGTATTGTCGGGGGCCGTAGGAGTGGTGACGGTGTAGTCAGTGCCCACGGTCAGTGGAGCAGCCACACCGTCGACCGTAACGGAAGTGACTCGTTCAAAGGTGAGGCCCTTAGACAACGTATCCTTGAAGTTGAAGGTGTAGGTGTCATAGGCGGACATGTCCGGAATGGTGGAAGTCAGGGTGAATGTCAGGGTATCACCGATCTTCGCGTCGGTGACGTCCTTACCAGTGCTGCCTACCTGTACCTTCTTGTCGACGGTAGGCAGGTCGCCCTTGATGTCGGCAGTCACATTAGCGCGGTCAACGGAAACTAGCGTGGCGTATTGACCACTGGTGTTGGCCAAGGTCGCACCCGGCACAGCGACCACGTAGTAGCCGTAGTCGAGACCAGCGAACGTCGCAGTGTACTTACCGTTCGAGGCATCGGCAGATACCGTAGCGGTCGCGCCAGCCGCGATGTTGTTGGCCTTGGTCTGCGCCCAGTTCGATGCCTTGGTAGCGAAAGCAACCAAGTCATCATTCTTCAGCTCGGATACGTATTCGTTTGCTTTATCGTTGACGTTCTCGCTGGTAACACCAGTTAGTCCGGAAGCAGCGGAGTCCTCAAAGAACGACTTCCACTCGTCAGTCAACGTGTAGGAGACAGCCGTGCCGTCACCGCTCACGGTAGCGGAGAACATCTTGTAGGCGTTCACGGTCTTACTGGCGAACTTCGCGTCAGTAGTGCTGACCGTCAGTGTGGCATTATCCGCTGCGTTGGCCGTGGCGACTGTCGTCGCGGCCAATCCAAATACGGTGGCAATCGCCGCGGCAGCAGCGAAAACCTTTTTCATCAGTGATTTCATTACTGTTCCTTTCCCTAAATGGAAATCTTTTCTGTTTGGCAGGTACGGTTTGTCTATGTGGTCGTCACGCGGCATGGGCACCTCGCTTTCGTATACGGCTGGAACCCGAGCGGACTGTGCCGGATTGAACGCGTTGATTACGCACGTACCAGACCACGCCAGCTCCCATAAGCAGCAAGCCGAACATCAGGAACCACATCGTGCCCGCACCTCCCGTATCCGGAAGCAACGCCGCATTGGTAACAATGGCCACGCGTTCCTTGGTGTTGTAGGAGACCGATACTTGGTATCCGGCCTCCGCGGGCTTGATGGTCTTGGTGGTATCGCCGTCCTTATAGGTCACGGCGGTTTCTTTCACGGTGTACGTGTAGTAACGCACGATGTCCTTGCCGTTGGCATCCTGTCCATCCACGAATGCGACCGGCAGTCCTTGAATCACCTTGCGCCAGGTGTTGCTCCAGGAAGAGGCATCGGAGGAGTCCAACGTCACCGTCCATGGATTCTTCTGCGTCACGGTTGTGCAATCCGCGCCGAAGCATTGAATCGTCTGCGGCGTCACCGTATTGCCACTGCCATCGGTATAGTGCGCGGCGATCTTCAGCTCGACCGACTGCGGCCGTTCGAGGTTGCCGTCCTTCCATACCTTCTGGACGGTCAGGTCAATGGTTCGGCAACCGTCCTTGCCGCACGGGTCCTGGCCGTCGTCCGGTTCGGGGGTGAGTCCGCCGTTGTTGTCGGTCACGGTCGCGTCGAGCATGAGCACGGCCTTGGCCGGGGACTGGTAGGCATCGAGCTTTGTGCTGCTGCCACCAGCCACAGTCACGGCGTCCTTGATGCCGACCCATGTGGTGCCCGCGTCGCCGGATGCACCACTGTGCACAGCGCCGCTGTCGTATGTGTTGACCACGTCGAACAGCTTCACTTCCCAACGATCGAGTCCGGTGTTCAGCGCATCGTCTGCCGTGTTCTTCTGCGAGAAGATCTTGTTGCCGTCCTGTGCGGAGGTGCGGGCCTCACCGGCGTTCGCGACCGCCTTGCGGTAGATGCGATAGGTGTTGTATGCCTTGCCGCCGTTGCCGTCATCGACCGGTCCGAGGATGTCGCTCATGGTGTTGAAGTCCCATACGGACTTGAGTTTGGTGTTCGAGAACGGGTCGACCAGTCCGCTGGTGCCGCGGATCGTGTCGGCGTAGACCATGTGGTCGTCCGCCAGCACGCCCTCGTCGTTCAGTCCGGCGAAACCGCCCGCGTAGCCGGTGGTGAGATCCTTCACGCCGTCGGTGTCCTGAGTCGCCCCACCACCGAACACGTCATAGCCGCTGGCGATGCCCGTCACGGTGGACTGTTCCACGCGGGTGCGGTTGCCCTTGATGAGTTGGACGGTCAGGTTGCTGCCTGATCCACCCATGTCGATGCCGTTCTTGCTGCAGGGCAGTTTGATGACGCTGTCGCCGATGGTGACAATCGCCACGTCGGTCTGCTGCTGGTTTTCGGCGTCGGCCTTGGACAGGGCGACGCTCACCTTCAGCCCGAACAGGTTCACGTACAGCACATCGCCTTCCGAAAGCACCTTGAGGTCGAACACCTTGCCGAAGATAGACGGGAACCACTTGCCCAAGTCGATGACGCCGACCTGCTGCGCCTTGTCGAGGTACAGGAGCTTGACCAGCGCGTTCACCACTCGCAGGAGCAGTTCCACGAGTACCGAGTTGACCTGCGCATCAACCAGATAGGCGCGGCTGGTTTCGCCGACGAATCCGCCGGCGATCTCGCCGCTGGTGACCTTCTTGAGATTGCCGGCCGTGCAGCCCTTCACTCGGGCCAAGTCCGCGTAGCCGACGAATCCGCCCGCGACCTCGCGCCCGGTGGCCTTGTCGGTGGCTTTGCCGTAATCGTCGCCATGGTGTGTGGCGGTGACGGTGTAGCCGTCCGGGATGCCGGTGACATGCGAATCACCGACATGCGAGCCCCAGATGTCAAGTACGCCGGCCGTGGCACCGAGCAGATTGAGCGCATCCGTGCCGAGCTGTGCATTGTCGGCGGCGACCGTGCCGGATTTGCCGAGGTGCCCGATGAAGCCGCCCACGTAGTTCACGCCGGTCACACTGTTGAGGTTGGTGACGTTGGACTGCTTGACGGAGCCATTGATCAGTCCACCGCCGAAGCCACCGGCCGCACCGGTGTAACGCTTCGAGTCGAGCATGCCCTTCGTGGTGGAATCATGGGCGACGACTTGGATGCCGTCGTTCACGCCGTTGACCTGACCGTCGTAGATGAAGGTGCGGAACGCTTCGAGCACACCCACGTTGCCGACCTTGAGCAGTTTGAGCAGCAGGTTGGTGTCCTGCTTATCGCCGGCCTCGCCGCCGCCGACGGAAGCGACGCTGGACACATCGGCAAGGCCGAAGAAGCCGCCCGCGTATTGCCCGCCTTCAACGGCACGCAGCCCGGTGACTGTAAGTGCGGCTGGGTCATTGTTCGGATCCGCTTCACTGCCGGTGCCTTTGGCGGAATCCTTGTCACCGAGGATCGAGGCCTGCAGCGAGCCGGCGAAACCGCCGGCGTTCAGGGCATACTTGGTTGTGGTGTTACCCTTATCGTCCTTGGTCTCATATGCGCCGTCGACCGTGTATCCCCATGCCGGGTCATCCGAGCTCACATGCGCACCGCGAATCGTCGTAACCGTGGCCTGCAATACGCTGACCAGACTTGCCGGGGTCGAGACCAGCGAGTCGAGGATTCCTTGCAGGAATCCCTCGGATGCGTTGGTGTCCACATCCGCGACCGCGCCGGCAGTGGCCACGCCGATGAATCCGCCGACGTTGTTGCGGCCTTCCACCTTGCGCAGGTTGGAGACGTTGGCACCGGCCGCCTTGTCAGCAGTGGCCCCATCGGCAAGCTTCTGGCCGTTCTGGTCGAGATCGCCCCAGATCTGGCCGCCGACCGCGAGACCCACGTAGCCACCGGCGTTGCCGGTGCCGTGCGTGATGTCTTCGCCGGTGGCCACGACCTTCATACCCTTGCGGTAGCCGGCCACGCTCGAGGATTTGATGACTGGCACGAATACCTGTGCCACGTCGAGCATCTGACCCAGATCAAGTTTGATGCCTTTGTCGCCGAATAGTTGGATGGAGCCGAACGAGGATGCCGAGCCGGATTCCATCGTGCCCGCGTAGCCACCTGCCGCACGCATGGCGGAGACGGTCTTGACGTCCATCGACTGGCCATCGGTGATCGTGCCGGTGCGCATCAGGCCGACGTGTCCGCCGGCGACGCCGGAATCATGCAAGTTCGCGCCGGTCCGATACTCCGCACGTCCTGCGACGACGTTGAATCCGAAGATGTAGGATTCGAGGAACTTGTCCAGGGAATCCTGGTCGGTAACAGAGCCCGCACCATCAGCCGTGGTCACATCGGTGAATTCCTTGCCATACGCACCGTACTTGCCGATGTTGTCGACCCACGTCTTCCACTGGTCGTAGCTCATATTGCGCAGCGGACCGGTGACCTTCGTGTGCTCCTCGGTCGGGTAGACCACGGACAGCACGCCGGCGAGGTTGCCGGCCTTGATGAGACCGCCGAGCAAGGAGAGCGAACCGCCTTCAGCGGTATCGGCCGCTTCCATGAAGCCGGTGTAGCCGCCGGCGATTTCGGCACCGTATACGCTGCGGATGCGCGCGGCATAGGCTACGCGTTGCGGCCCGTTGTATTTGCCGTCGGTGTTCTCCTGCTTCCATGCTGCGGTGTTGTTGCCCCAGATATGGCCGCCGCGGTTACGTCCCGCATAGCCGCCGGCCATGCCGCGGCGTGTGGTCGTATCCGATGCCGCCTGTGCGCGCACCGCGCCGCCGCACACTGTGGCATCGGTCGAGCTGTTGCGAATCGTCGGCACGAAGTCCTGCACGAGCGAGAGCAGGTTGTCGAGGTTGACGAGCTTCTTGAGCACGCTGCCGTCACCAAGCACGTTCGCCACGGCTCCCGGCTGCATGGTACCCACGTAACCGCCGGCCGAAATCTGGCCGATGATGTATACGAACTCATGAGAGCTCGAGTCCTGAATGTGGCCGCCTTCGATGTCTCCGGCGAAGCCGCCGGCCATACCCAGTGGATCGGGCTTGTTGTTGGCGTTCCTATGGTCTGCCGTGCCGGCCAGCACGGAGTATCCGCCGATGCCGCCGGTCACATCGGAATGTTCAATCGTCGAGACGACGACATCCAGCACACTGAGTACATCGTTGAGATTGACGTTCTGGTCGAGCAGGCTCAAGCCGCCGCCCACGGCCGCCGCCGAGCCGATGTCCATTTTGCCGATGTAGCCGCCGGCATACCGAGCGGCGGTGACTGCATACGAGCTGTCTTTGCTCAGATAGGTGTCGTCGATGGATCCGGTGGTTTCCAGATTCTTCGGTGCCTTGACGTCGGTGTGGCGCAGTTGGGTCACGCTGGAATGGGATACCTGCACGCCGGAACCGTAGCCGATGTAGCCGCCGGCGGAACCGGATTGCGTATCGGATTGGTCAAGTCGGGTGGCGGAGACGGTGAAGCCGGGATCGTCCGGGTCGGAAATCTTGTTGCCGCTGGTGGTCTCCACGGTGGTGGCATCGGAATGCACGCCCGCGTAGGAGATGAACGGCACATAGCCCTGCACCACCTGCAGCAGGTTGGCGAGATCCACCGTACCGAATTTGCCGAGCAGGCTCAGGCCGCCGTTGCCAGCCGAAGCGAGTGCGCCGGAAACGACCTTGCCGCCGAAACCGCCTGCGTATGCGCCGCCGGTCACATGGTCGAGGTTGACAACGGCCACGGGGTTGGCTTGAACGCGGGACTGCACGTCTGCCAGCGTTGAGTCGTTCTCGAGATCGGTTTCGGAGAACTGATTGACTTTGCCGCTTTGGAAGTTTCCCGCGTAGCCTCCCGCGATATCACCTTCGACGTAACCACCGTTGACATACGACACAGTGGTATCCGTATAGCTTGGAATCAGATACGGCATGGCACCGAGCAGGTCGTTCACGGACAGCAGTCCGCCCTTGATGAGGTTGTCCAATACGCTGGAATCATCGGCGTTGCTAAGTGCGTCGGCGAGGCCGCCGGTGGTGGAGAAGCCCACGAAGCCACCCGCTATGCCATCGGATGTGCTGGTATCGGCCGTGACCGACTTGAGGTTCGTCACATGGCTTTCGCGGGTCTTGGTGCTGTTGGCCTGGCCGTAGAAGCCGCCCGCAGCGTAATCGGTGGTCTCGTTGTTCTCGTTCTTGCCGGTCGCCTTGACCGTGAATCCGTTGGCGATGCCGTTCACATTCGATGCAGTGACTGCAACCGAAGAATATTGGGCAACCGATAGCAGACCGGATAGCTTGATAAGCCCAAGCACATTAAGGCCGCCGGCGCCAACGGCGTCGCCCGGTCCGGAGAAGCCGATGAAACCGCCGGCTTCTCCCTTGGCCGTGACCGTGGCCAGATTAGTGAGGTTGGTGTTGGTCACGTCACCACCGGTGGCGCATCCGATGGCACCGCCCGCATAGTATGAGCCAGCCGTCACTGTCAAGCCGGATGCCGGGGCAGCAACAGTCACGTTCTCCACGGTGAACGGGGCAAACTGGTCGAACTTCTTGAGCGTGGCGATATCGCCAATTTTCACCACACTGTTGAGCAACCCAGCCACTGTGGTCGGTTGCAGATTGCCGGCGATGCCGCCCGCGTAGGAGCCGCCGGCGCTGACTGATTCAAGACCGTTGATGGCAGTGGAGCGCTGCTGGGGGAAGTCACGAGGATTGTTGTACTTCCAGAACGTAAGGTTCTTGAGATGATCCTGTGAGGAGTCGCCGATCACCGTGCCCGAACCTTCGCCCACGAGACCGCCCGCGTAATCGCCACCAGCCTTAACGGTGAGGGAGCCCTTCATCTGCGTGCCGAGAATCACGGAGGGATTCACACCGACGATGGACAGCAGTTCTCCCGCACCACTACCGCTGCCGCTCAGCAATTTGGCCACAGCCTTGGTGAGTTGTTTCAGCAGCGATGCGTTCGCGGCATCGTCCGTGCCGAGTTCCAGGCCCCATCCCACGGAGGCAAATCCGGTGAATCCGCCGGCATGGGATTTATCAGTAGACACGGCAGCCGTGGCTGAAATCGTATTATTGACCGCGTAGGCATTGGCCATCGCGCCGCTAAATCCACCGGCATAGTCCGTGGCAGATACAGTGACCTTGCCATCGCCGTCGACGGTCAGGTTGCTGTTCTCGATGAGGCTCTGCGGACGCAGCGCAGACAGCAAATCAATACCAAGCGAATCGAGCAGACCACCCACGTTGCCGTTGCGGCTTACTCCGGCGAAGCCACCGGCGTATTGCGTTGCCTGCACGGTGAAACCATTCGTGCTCGTCACCGAAGAGTTCTCAATGATTGCACCAATCTGCGCACCGACGAAGCCGCCGGCCTGCGGGTTGTCCTTGTTGCCGATCACCACGTTCTTTTTGAACCCGTTCACCGAACTGTTCGAGATAACCGGGTTGTAGTAGCCAACCGGAATCAAGGCATTCAGCCCGAGCGTGCCGGACAGCAACCAGTCCACCAGATCGCCCAGCCCGAGGAACGGGATAACGTTCAGGATCTTCGAGAGTACATTGGTGAACGCTCCTACGATGCCGGAGACTGCATCGTATCGGGTTGCGCCCTCAACATATCCCACGAAACCACCGGTCATACGGCTTACGCTGGATACCGAAACATCCGCCACTTCACAATCCGTAACCTTGGTGTCCCCGTAGATACGGCCGGCAAATGCACCAGTGGCGAGATTGGAGGGATTGTTTTTGTGCAGGGTGAGCAGACCTCGAAGATTGAGGCCAAGATCTACTTGTCCGAATGTCAGCAGTTTCAACGCCTCAAGCAGAAGATCCAAAAGTCCACCCACTGCCGAAGTGAGCATATCGATCAAGGTCGCCGGAATATACGATTCACTCGTATGATTCGCCACCGACACATCCTGCAGCTTGAGGTTCGACACCACGGCCGTACCGGCGCTGCCCAGACTGTTGCTGTTCATCACGGTCTTGTTCGTGATCGAGGCGAAGAAGCCGATGCCCTGCTGCTTTCTGACATCCAGCTGGTCGCCTTTGACATTAGAGACCATATCTTTCTGATTGACGACCACATGGCTGATGACCGGCCGAGCTGCGGTAGCGTGAACCACGCTTGCGCCATCGGCACCAACAGCCTTCCACAGGCTGGCTGCGGTGTCGCCGTCATTGGAGACCGCACCGAGCATAGTGCCGGAGAACATGAGCGGAGTCCACTCGGTGTTGTTGGTATCTGCCGCGTTCTTGGACAGGTCGATGTCACGGAAGATCAGGTAGTTGGCGTCTGCGGAATAGGTCAGGCCGGTGTTGGCAGCGGAGTAGTCCGTTTGCGTGCCATCAGCACCCACGCCGTAATACTTGGTGCGGATATTACCAGCGTCCACTTTCGTACGACATATCGCCAGCGAATTGCCATAGTCGGAGGCATCAGCATCGCGCAAAGTATCTGAATCGGAGAGATCGGCGTCACCGGCGTATTCGGAAGACGGCGTGCCGTCCACCCACTGATAATTGGGTCCTTGTCGCATGCAAGTCTGCGTGACCTTGTTGATGCGGCCAATAACCTTCTTGCCGGAACCAATCGCACGCAGCTGCTGCTCGTTACCAATCAGGATGTAGGTCTTGCCGTTGATCTCCTTGGTGACCTGACCCTCAAAGTCACGGCCGCCAAGCGCCGTCGCGGCGACCTGCACATTGGCCTTCGCCGGCGATTGATCCGTCGCATTTGAGGAATCGTTCTTGGCATCTTGAGAAGAAGCATCGTTTGGAGCCTGCGTTTGGGCTCCATCATTGGCGGAATTGCCAGCGGCAGCTTCTGCTGAGTCGTCCGCCTTATTGTCTGTCGCACCATTTGAGGATTCGGAAGAATCACCAGTAGTAGAAGATGAAGGAGATGAATCCTGCTGTGCGTCTTGATTCGTTTCGGAAGGTGTTGGCGCACCGTTTGATGTATTGCCCTCTTCTGACGTCTTATCGTCAACATTGACATTGCGAGCAGAAGGAGCAGCTACGACAGTATTACCCCCCCCCTCCTCAGAAATTACGGCATTAGGAGAGCTACTCACATCGTCTATATTCTGAGCATATGCTGCAGGCACCATGCACACGATGGACAAGGAAACAGCAATAACCGAAGCAAGGCAACGCTTCAAGGCATGGCTCTGCCGTCCAGATTCCTGTTCTGTTCCTCCGTTAAACCCGCAACGGACGAACTTCAATTTCGAGCTCACTGTTTCCCCTCATAGATTCGCAATCCTCTTTTCGGGGGTTACTGCATATAATCATACCATCTTTCTAGGAAGAAGTTGACAAAAGAACAAAAAACGTTCATTTGCGGGGGCCGGTTAGCGTACGTTTTCTAGGCAAAAAGAAAAGCCCCGCAGCTATGCAGGGCTTTTCCAACGAGGTCATAAGAGAGGAAGAGAATAACCTCGTTTAATGGTTGACGAAGCGATTAGACCTCGCCAAGTATCTATTAGTTCAGACGCAGCTCAGTCGACGGAGCGAACAGGTGCATCTTGGCCGGGTCGATCTTGATCTTGACGGTCGCGCCAACCTTCGGCAGCGCACGCGGATTCACACGAATCGTGGTGAGCTTGTTCTGGTCGGACATGACCTGGGAAGCCTCAGCGGCGGAGCCATCGGTGATGATGTTGCCGTAGATGTAGCCATCGGAGCCCAGATCCTCGACGTTCACAACCTTCAGGGAGAAGGCGTTCGGGTCGTCAGCCGGGGCCAGGCCAGCGTCCTCAGGACGGAAGCCGACCACGATCTGGCCGTTGTCTTCGGCGGTGAGCTTGTTGACGGCCTCAGCCGGCAGGTCCACGGTGTCCTCACCGATCTTCGCCTTGCCGTTGACCACCGGGTGGGTGTTCAGGTTCATCGACGGGGAGCCGATGAAGCCGGCGACGAAGACGTTGGCCGGGCGATCGTACAGCTCGGTCGGGGCGCCGACCTGCTGCAGGATACCGAGCTTGATGACGGCGATGCGATCGCCCATCGTCAGGGCCTCGGTCTGATCGTGGGTCACGTACAGGGTGGTGACACCCAGCTGGCGCTGCAGAGCAGCGATCTGGGTACGGGTCTGGACACGGAGCTTGGCGTCGAGGTTGGACAGCGGCTCATCCATGAGGAAGACCTTCG
>OLPI01001419.1_pt1 | contig 21279 bp, 22 predicted proteins | sample 1672361 | NCBI WGS metagenome assembly OLPI01 (sample SAMEA3136675, study PRJEB25190) | human gut metagenome
CTATGGAATCAGGACCGTATACCATGACCAGATATCCATCCACACATTAAAACGGTTAAAAAAGCAGTTGTGCCGCGTCAAAGTACAGGAGGGAATTGTGTTCGTGCATGGAATTGGACGTAGAAAAACACAGTTGCAGAAATCCATGGAACAGCTGGATCAATATCTGGAGAAACGAAAGGAATATACGAAAAAACTGTATACGCTTGGAGATAGAAACAGTTATTCCAAAACAGACCCGGATGCGACCTTCATGAGAATGAAAGAAGATGCGATGCTGAATGGACAGTTAAAACCTGCTTATAACATCCAGCACGGAGTGGACTCTGAATACATCACATGGATTGATATTAGCCCGCGTCCAACCGATACATGCACCCTGATCCCTTTTTTGAAAGGTATGGAGAGTCACTTAGGATTTAAATATTCAGAAATCGTTGCAGATGCCGGATATGAAAGTGAAGAAAACTATCTTTTCATTGAGGGAAACGGACAGACCGCCTATATAAAGCCGCAGAACTATGAAATTTCGAAAACCCGAAAATACAAAAAAGACATCAGCAGAAGAGAAAACATGGAGTATCACGCAGACAGAGACCGCTATATCTGTCGGAATGGAAGGGAACTGACTGTTACAAATGAACGCAGAAGTAAAACAGCCAGCGGATATGTCAGTGTAAAAACTTATTACAGAAGTCCAGACTGTACCGGCTGTCCTTATAAAACGGAATGTATCAAGGGAAACAACTGCAAAACACCTATGGAAAAACGGAATAAAGTGCTGATGGTCTCGAAGACGATGAGTCAAAAACGTGCAGAAGATCTGGAACGGATCACAAGTGAGTATGGAACGATGCTCCGTATGAATCGCAGTATTCAGGCCGAAGGTTCATTTGCTGATGTAAAGGAAGACATGAATTTTCGAAGATATCTGTACCGAGGAAAAGCAAATGCACTGGCAGAGAGCATCCTTTTGGCGATGGGACGAAATATCAATAAGCTTCATTGCAAGATTCAGACCGGAAGAACGGGGAGTCATCTTTTTTCATTAAAGACAGCATAGATTTTAATGGTTGAAAACAAAACAGTTTGAAATCAGGCATGCCGAAAGGGATGTCTGGGAATGAACTGTGTTTATAAGGGATGGGGGCGAAATCACAACCGATTTCGCCCCCATTTGGGCATAAAGCAGGGCTGCTGCCCAGCAAAAAATATTTGCTAGTGCGACAGCCCCTTCTAATTGATTATTCATATTTATTTGATTTATCGTTAATTATAGTTTGATATTCAGCAATTGTTCTGGTTCCACCTCCAACGCCTTCGCAAAATCAAAAAATAAATCCATTGATATCTTCCGATTAACGTTTGTTGCTTCTATAGCTCCCATATGTTGTCGACTAATTCCTACAATATCAGCAAGTCCTTCTTGTGACAGGTTCTTTTTCTTGCGGTAATATGCGATATTACGACCAATTTCTGCATATTTTTCAATATGTCTATTTTTATACTGAATATCATTTCTATTCATAAACTCCTCCCTTTTTATTCTAACAATTTCACAAAAAAATGAAATTATTCACAAAATATCATTTGATATTCAGCAGATAACATTATATAATTGTCAGATATACATATAAAAAAACACAATTAAACAAGAGAGGAATTAATGCTTGCATGTTGAAAAATGAAATATTAAGATATACCACAAAAAAGGGAGATAATATAATGATCCGAGTGGGTATCTGCGATGATGATTTCGCTTTTGGTTGCCAAATCGAGGGGTATTTGGAAAAATTTGCCCAACAAAACAACATAGGAATCGAAACAAAAGTATTTCTATCTGGTGAGGAATGCCTCAATCATCTAATACAAGAACCAACCCTCGATATCCTATTTCTTGATATAATATTTGGTAATAAGATAAATGGAGTTACCATTGGTCAGTGGATTCGTTCTAAACTTGAAAACGAAATAATTCAAATTGTTTACATTTCTGCAAAAGAAGAATATGCTATGCAGCTATTTCAAAATAGACCCTTAGATTTCTTGTTGAAGCCTATAGAATATGAACAAATTGAGAAAATTATGGATAATTACAAACATCTTTTCTTCGACCAGAAAAATTTTTTTGAATATCAAATAGAGCGTACTTTTTACCGTATTGTTGATAATGAAATTATATATTTCCAATGTTCGGGGAAAAAAATCAAATTAGTTACAACAAGAGCTGAAAAAGAATATTATGGAAAAATGTCTGATGTCAAATTGCAATTAAATCCTGAAATATTTTGGTCTATTCATAAATCTTATATTGTAAATATAAATTATGTATCACAATTTCTATCAGATTCTGTTCTTTTATTGACTGGTGATTTACTTCCCATTAGCCGCTCCTATCAAAAAGACATACACCAAAAATTCCTTCAAATGAATATGAAAAGGAGATGGTACAAATGAATATTTATGAAGTTGTATTCAGCGCTGTATTTAATTTATTGGGAGTATACATCGGGATTCGAATTATCAAACTTTTTCTCCCCGTTCGAATTACCAATCCTTCCATTACACTTCCGATTTATGGAGCAGTATGGATTATCAACTGGCTTTTATACTACTGCTTTGACATTAAAAATCTTACAACTTTTTCTATGTTTATTGGTCTATTTGCCGCAACCTGTTTCATTTTTCAAGGTACAATTATACAAAAATTACTTGCAGTAGTTATTTCCGTTTCATCCGGTATCATTGCTGAAAATCTTGTATGGGAAATTTATGAACGTCATTTATTACCTCTTCAATCAGAAATTACATATGGCTACTTAGCCGTCATTCTGGAATTTATAATTGTTCTTTTAATTGAACGTTTACTTCGACTCGATCGCTATGCAAAACTATCTCCAGCCAGTTATTTACATTTGATGTTCCTATCTATTGGCAGTATTGTGTTATCAGAAATTATTGTGTTACCAGAACGTTCAGATAATCTTATTTTATTTGCCATGACCTTACTATGTTTATCCGTTGTCAGCACTTATTATATATATGAAAAAAATGCAGAATCATATCAGAATAAAATCGAACAAACAGCTATGCAACAACAAGTCGACATGTATGAAAAGCAATTTGAAGTAATCAATACTTCTCAAGGAAATTTAAAATCTCTACGCCATGATATGAAAAATCACCTTTCCTTAATTTCTGCTTATTTAAGTAACAACGATTATGAAAAGGCAACAAATTATACGCAGCATTTTTTAGAACAGCTCAATGCCTCTTCTGAATATGTAAAAACAGGTAACTTGGAAATTGATAGTATATTAAATTACAAATTGGAACACATCCAAAGAGAGCTGAACTGTGTACCATTGATCGTAGTAAATGTTCCAAATCAATCATTTATATCCGATTTTGACTTAAATATTTTATTAGGCAATTTATTAGATAACGCCGCAGAAGCTTTGAAATCAACAGTTGATAAATATTTAAGTATTGAACTAAAATATATAAAGTCCGCATTTTATATTAGTGTTCATAATTCTTTTTCTGGACAACTTAAAAAACGTAATCATAATTTTTTAACTACCAAAAAAGATCCCATGCTACATGGTATCGGTTTGAGCAATGTTGAACGAATCGTCCAGAAATACCGTGGAATCATCAACTATGAATATGCTGACAATATTTTTTGTGTAGACATTATCCTTTATCCAACCCATATCCAAAACTAATCGAGCAGGAGGCGGTGACTAACCGCCTCCTACTCGATTATGTAAAATCTATTCTTCTCTTCTTTCTAAACACAAGAACTCTTTTATGAATGGCTTTCTATAATTCTTGCAAAACATGCTTCCGCCAAAGACTTCTGATTAGTTATTTATCTTCACTTTAGATTACCATAGTACAATAGAACAAATTACCAATTTTTCCGTTTTCGAAACCAATTTTTCCATTTTGAATAAATATTGTTTTCAAAATGTTATCGTTAAGATACTTGAAGGGAGGTTATATCATGAATCATATTTTAAAAAATTTATGCAAAATGCTGTGTCGTCTTGCACTAACTGCAGCTGTCGTTTCCATTAATGTAACTTGCTACAGATCATTCTATCAAGATACTCTAAGTGAATCCTTGGAATCCTTGCGAAAGTATAAAGATGAATAAGTTAGTTGTCATTCTTCAGCGCCTTGATTATGTAAATGATACTAATATAGAAATTATTTCATATGGTTTAAAACGAATTCTTGAGCTTATAAAAGATATTTCGATCACCCTGCTTTGTAGCTTACTTTTGGGAAATATCACAATGGGGATCTTGTTTGAACTTGTATACATTCCTCTCCGAATATATGCCGGTGGTTATCATGCTTCTACTCCGCAAAAATGCTCTTATCTCTCTTATGGAAGTATGATAGGTTGTCTGACTATTATTTTCTTTTTCCCAATCAAGAAATTTATTTTACATGTATGCATGCTTTTATTTACCATAATTATTTTAATCCATGCCCCCGTCGAAAGTCCGAATAAAGTTTTATCTGTAAAGGAGAAAAAAGTATTTCGCCGTAACTGCGTGTATATTTCCATTATAGAAATCTTACTTTATTGTATTTTTATATTTTTACATAGACTTATATATGCAAAAACAATTATGATTTCTACCGGACTTATTGCAATCAGCATAGTTGCTGCACTTATTCAAAAACAACAATTTTTAAAAAAATACCATTAAATATCCTCTCATCACAAACTGGCGAGCAGTGCCCTTGTGATCACACAGGGCGTCTTTGCTCGTTGGAGGCACATCCCCAATCCCCTAAAAATGTCATCTTCGATGCCAAGCTGCGCCCACACTTTGTGTGTGCTGATTCATTCCGGATTTCCGGAAATAAAAAAAGAGGGGTAGTCGCAATTCTTTGGCTTTGCTAACTACCCCTGTGATTATCGCTGCTGTTGTCGTTTCTTTTTCAGATCCTCTTCCTGGTTCCAACTCTGCTGTGCCGCATAGAAGGATTCCACGTTTTGCTTTGCAATCTGATAATCCCGCATCTCTTTTTTTAATTTTTTGTACTCGCTGTAAGCGATCTTTTTTTCGGATAACAGTCTGGCAAATTCTTCATTCAGATTCTTTACCTTCGGAATCTTTCCATCCGGCAATTTTGAAAATGCTTCCTTTGCTGCTTTATGAAGTGTGATTTCATCACGATGGGCTTCATAAAATTTCTTGCTGTAGCCGGATTTTCGGTAGGTGATATAGGTATCCCTGGTCTTGGAATAATTGATGATATGGGTTTTGATTACTTTGTTTACTACCATCTTTTCTTCTGCGTCTTTGATGGTTTTTATGAGTTCATGATATCTGTCAGTGCTTCCATCTACCAATGCGTCCAGAGTTTTCTTATCATGGATGTCATGCTGTTGTAGAAAAAGAATGGACTCGGCAAACTGTTTTACATTATATTTTTTCGCCCATCTTACATAACCGCCGTTCTTTTCCTGTGCCATCTTTTCCTGAATATCCACAACCAAATCAAATTTTCTTTTCTCTGTTTTTGCCTGTTCCGGTATATTCGATTTTTCATTTTTCGCTGGGAGTACCATCTCTCCGGCAATCACTTTTTTCAAATTTTCTTCTGAGAATTCTTCTCCCAGAGACCGGAACCGAATGAACCGTTTCTGTTCTTTTCCACGGATTGCTGTATGATTGCCGCGCTTGATTTCATATCCCTTGTCATTCATCATTTCCAGAAGATTGTTAAAATCTGCCGGATATTCGTGCAGACAATTCAGGATATCTTCTCTGATTCCGTCACGCATACTTGAACGTTCCGGGTATGTGGTTCGTTTCTGCCACTCGCTCGGTTTTGCCTTTGGAATGACAGACAGTCCATGTTCCAGACAGATAATGTCACTCAGTCTTTGAAGGGCAATTGCGGAAAACCAAAAATCCCGGAACTTCCGGTCACAATCCAGATTGGTGGAATTAAAAATGATATGATTGTGAATATGTGCCCGGTCCGTATGGGTTGCGACAATAAAAGCGTGCTTGCCCTTTGTAAATCTCATGCCGGTTTCATATCCTACCTGATTGGCTTCCTCCGGTGTGATTTCTCCCGGTTTGAAGGACTGGCGGATCTGATAGGCAATGACATCTCCTTTGGGTTGCCTCCACGTCTTATGCAGATATTCTTTTTTGCTCTGTGCAAATTCCAAATCCACGAAATCAGGATTGCATTCATAAGAAGAAATATATTTTCCGTCTTCTGTCTTTTCTCCGTTCTTCGCATATTCTGTTCTGTCCTTCAGACATTTTGCCACACTCATCCCTTTATTCTGATGCATTGCAATCAGTCTTGTTGCCGCCATCCCATCACCTACCTTACATGATTGCCGTCAGCTTATCCAGTACGTTTCTCATTTCCTGTAAAATTTCTTTCTGGATTCCTTTCAATTCTTCGATATCCTCATGATAAATGTTTCCTGTTTCATTTGCTTTTTTTGCGTACTGGTTCAGGTTATTTCCGGATATCTGCAAAAGTCTTAGGATCTCTTTCAGATCGGAAAGATCCATGACCAATACATACCCGTGAATTGCCATGCGTATCAGGTAGGCTGTCATGCTTTTGATTCCGGCTTCTGCCATTCTCGCCCTGATCTGTTCGATTTCCTCCGGTGTTACCCGGATGTGAATATAATTTGATCTCTCTACCATCCCATGTGCTCCCTTTCCAGACAGCATCCAGACACTTCGTCCCACTTTTTAATTTTTCTTGTTTTTGCTTTTTCCATTGCTGTCTGGTCCTCTCTCAAAATTCAGTTCAAATGTTGCTCTCTGATTTTCATTAACCGTCATGACAACTGTGGTATCATAGGTTTTTCCGGTCTTCTTTGACTTGCAGCCTTTGAGGGATGCCTTTCCTTCACTGAGAAGCTTTGCTGCGATTTGTTTTGTCATCTTTTTTCCAAGCGCTTCAAAAAATCGATTCTGCTTCCAGAGGATGAAGTCGCACTGCCTGTTCTCACAGGAATATCCTTTCTGCCGTTCCACCACATGACTGCCGCAACATGGACAGATTCCGATTTCTTCCAATGCCGGATGCATCAGTACTTCAGCATCTTCAATTACTTTATAAGTTCTGACCAGCCCCGTGATCATTTCTTCGATTTCATCCATGAATTCTGTATCATGAAAATTTCCTTTTTCCACGTCCAAAAGTTTCTGTTCCCATTCCGCTGTCATGGAAGGAGACTGGATCTGTTCCGGCATAACCGTAATAAGTGCCACTCCTTTATGAGTCGGTAAAAGATATTTTGTCTTCTTATTTCCTTTTCTTTCCACAAAGCCAATCCTCACCAGTTTCTCAATGGTTGCCGCTCTTGTGGCTGATGTTCCGATTCCTTTCCGCTCTACCTCGTCCGGCATCTCCTCGGCACCAGCTCTCTCCATTGCCGATAATAAACTGTCCTCGGTGAAATGTTTCTTCGGTGTGGTTTTTCCTTCTTCCATCTTCGGATTCTGTACCGGATAAGATTTTCCACTGGTCAGAGCCGCAATACATGCCAGCATTTCAGCATTCCCCTTTTTGTCCTCATTCTCATTTTCAGAATCTGTGCTGTCAGTGCTGCTTCCCATGATCCAATCCTGAATGTTTCTCCATCCTTTTTCCCTGATGTTCTTTGCCTTTGCCTTAAATGCGGTTCCTGCACAGGTAAATTCCACATCCACTTCATTTCTCACTGCCGGATCTCCAAGTGCTGATAAAAGCCTTGCTGTAATCAGGCTTAATACCTTCTGTTCACCAGCTGGCAGCTCTCCAAATTTTGCATCTGCTACATTGGCTGTTGGAATGATTGCATGATGGTCGCTGACCTTACTGTTGTTGATTACCTGCTTTGGATGGATCGGCAGATTTTTTGTATATCCAAATTTTTCTGCCATCTTATCTGCTATGCCTGAAATCATTTCTTCCATGTCTTCGGTCAGAAATCTGCTGTCTGTTCTCGGATAGGTCACCAGTTTTTTCTCATAAAGGTTCTGGGTGTAGTCGAGCGTCTGCTGTGCCGTAAATCCCAGGAACCGGTTTGCATCCCTCTGCAATGCGGTCAGGCTATAAAGTTGCGGTGCCTTCTCCTGCTTATCTGTAGAATCGATCTTTGTCACCTGTGCGGTCTTCTGCTCTTTCAGCATATTCAGGGCATTCTCTGCATCCTGTTTCTTCTCGAACCGATCTGATAATGCAATAATGCCTCCGCAGCTGATGGAGAGTCTGTAAATCGGTTCCGGTTTAAAGCCATCAATCTCAACCTCACGCTGTACGATCATTGCAAGTGTCGGTGTCATGACTCTTCCCACATTCAGCGTCTGTCCATACAGGGTTGAAAATAACCGGGTTGCATTCATTCCCACAATCCAGTCTGCGCGCTCCCTGCAGAGTGCCGCCCTGTAAAGATCATCATATTCCTTTCCATTTTTCAGATTAGAAAAGCCATCCGAAATCGCCTGGTCTTCCATGGAAGAAATCCATAAGCGCTCGAATGGCTTTTTGCATTTTGCCTGATGATACACAAGCCGGAAGATCAGTTCTCCCTCCCGTCCGGCGTCAGTGGCTTCCACTAATCCGGTTACATCCTCTCTTTCCATCAGATTTTTCAGAATTCCGAACTGCTTTCTGGTTGCTTCTGCAATCTGGTAATTCCATTCTGATGGCAGAATTGGAAGATCTGAATATCTCCATTTTTCATACTTCTCATCATAGGCCTCTGGCGGTGCAAGTTCTATCAGATGGCCCACGCACCAGCTGACAATATAACCATTGCCCTCCAGATATCCGTCTTCTTTCTTATCCGCACCGATTACCTTCGCGATAGCCTGTGCCACCGAAGGCTTCTCCGCAATTACTAACTTATATGACATTTCACTCCTCCTTTTGTGGTAAAAAATAGCACCTTAACCTTTTTGGCTAAAGTGCTATGTAAATTTGTTATTAAATTGCGTGTAAATCAAATAAACTTGAATTTCTCACTTCTTCATTTTAGGTGCAATAAGCAACACTACTGTCACAAGAAAATATACACCATACAGTAACCACGTAATAGTATTGTTCCATGGAAAACTCTTTTCTGGATGGTTCAATGCAAACATTATAAATACAATAGCTATAATCAGCATTATCAAACCGATGATCCTTGATATACTCTTTTTCATGTAAAGCACCTCCGCGTCAAACTTGAATTTATTACTTATTCATTTCATCAACTAAGCTTGCTGCTTTTACCGTCATTTCCACCCATCCAGGCACAAAACCACTGCGCAATGCATTTTTTACCGATTTAAGATTTGACCACGCACAGCAGTAAAATGGTACTTTGCCTCTTTCAATTATTTCAATTGCAAGATTACTTGTTAGTGATGAAGCAATTCCCATTCTTCGATATTCAGGCAAAACATCGACACCTATCTGCCACATATTATCACAATCCGCTGAACACGCTGCGAGACCTACAAGCTTCTCACCATCATATGCTCCAACTCCCAGGACATCTAACTCTTTTCTATCTGCACACAATGCATTCCCCCACATTGGAAGATACAAATCTGCAAAATCTTTTTGTTCTAACACTTTAAGGACATAATTGCACTCTAATCTTTTCAATCGTTCCATATCCGGCAAAAAATACTCTGCCATAAAACATACTCTATATCCTTTTTCTTTCATCCGTTCATCAAGCCAGTGCATGTTAGGCGTCTCAAAACAATGATAAAATTCAAACTTACTCAGATATGTTTCAACTATTTCTTTAAATTCATCTTTCACAGATGCAACTACATTGCTTCCATAAGACACAAAATTACAAGCGATAGGTTCTTTATAATATTTTCTTGCCAAAGGTCCAACTCCAGATTTAACAAATACATTTGTATCCTGAAGGAAGTCAGAAACCTTTGCATTTGTGTCATATGCAGATTGCTGCATTGCTATATCCATTATTTCTTTATTCGTCATAACTTACTTCCTTTTTTATTCTTTATCCAATACTAAATTATAAATTGTTATCATTCACTAAATATGAAGTTGCATGATTATTCATATTCTGTCCTGATAGTGAATTGTTTGGGAAGATTGTAAATGTTTGTTTTCAGAAATATAGGATAGAAATATTCATCCTGTAACCGTTCAAATGCAAGCCATTCAAATTCATGTATATGGTGACCTTCATGGAGTGTAAACCGTTCTCCTTTTTCCAATAATCCTGTTTCGGAAATGTCCATCAGATAATAGATACAGATTTCATGGTAATTCAGCTTATCAACATCTTCAGTGAAAAAACTTTGGTTCAGCCATAAAGGACGAATAATTTTAGGTGTGATATTCAGTTCTTCCTCTACTTCTCTCACAACTGCGTGTTCGGCAGTTTCTCCCATCTGAACTCTGCCACCAGGCAAATAAAAGTATGGGGAACGTTCATCGTGCATTGCCAGGATTTTGTTGTTAGAAATAATGATAGCACAAACCCTATAATTAAACTTTTTCCGGTTAGAAACATAAGTAATGTCCATCCATCTTTCCTCCGTCAAATTTCGATTTGCAAATTTCTTTTGTTTTACATAGTATAGCACATACATATATACACACCATCAAAATATTGATAATCTCTATCTTCCAGTCGAACCAAAAGCCCCCGTTCCACGCTCTTTCCAGTATTCAAAAGTAAAATCCGGTATCAGAACCGGCATGATCACAAGCTGTCCTACCTTATCACCCATCTTGATTTCATATTCCCTTTTTCCAACATTGGAGATAATTGCATGAACCTCTCCGGTATATCCAGAATCAATAGGCGGCAGCTCACACGCAATTCCCTGTGAACTTAACTCACTTCTTGGAAATATATACCCGGCATAGCCATCCGGTATTTTTAATCCAAATCCTAAAGGCAGTTTGCAGATATCTCCCGGTCGGATCACTGCATCCCTGGGACTGAATACATCTGCTCCGGCATCATTGGCATGAGCCCTCTTGGGACTTCTCCCTCCAAAATCAATCAGCTGTATCTTCATCTGATACCCCTTCCTCCAACACACTCTCTTCGTACAGTTTAGGGAAATCTACCCTGATAATGTCTGTTGGTGACATCTGTGATGGAATACTCTTTCCGCAGGTCATCTTTCCTTCCTCACAGGTGCCATTCATACAGAATGGTCCACAGTCAGAAAAGAGTTTCCTGTTCTGCTCCAGAAGCTGTTCCCATATTTTCAGCATCACATATCTGGTTTCCTTTGTGTTTCTCCTGCATGTCCTCTGACGGATCATGTGCTTCCACTGGTATGGTGTCGCACTGATCAGAAGAATGTTTCTCATTCCCTGCGGTGCACCGTATCCGGCAGAATCATTGTCAACACCGGATCTGATCATTTCCTGGTAATTTCCCATCGCCATGCTGCACTGTCTTAAATATTCTTTCTCCTGGTCACTTCCCATTAGATCATAAGGAATGACAAAATCCTCCACTCCTGAATAGTCGCTGTATTGCAGGCTTGCCGACATATATTTCACTTCATTCTGATGCCTTGTTATCTGTGCTAGGAATCTCCTGGATGCGCCGACTACAACTACATTGATGATTCCAAACTTCTGGATTGTCGGATGTGGCAGCTTCACAAGATTTGCCACGGTAGATCTCTGATATGGCTTCTCATACAGATTCATGAAATCATCCAGGCATGAAATCTGATGTCCTCTCTGTGTCAGCCTTGCCGCACACACCATCAGCTTCTCTGCCTGGTCAATGGATTCCGGGTTTAAAATTTTTACCTCAATCTTCTTCATTCAGTTCCTCCTCTACAATCGCACGGAGAATCAGGAAATAGTTAATGCTGTCGGTGATCTTCTCATTCCACTGCTCTTTGGAATACTGACGCTCATCCGTACACATATCCGATACAGAAATCAGATGCTTGGACAACATCCCCATAAGTGCTGCTTTCGGTGTGGTATTCATCATGACTGCAGCCTTCTTGAACTGCGCCAGCCTGTCCACTGCCATATTCTTCACTGCTTTGGGAGCATACTCTGCTCCCTTTGCTACCAACATGGATTTACAATAATCTGTTTGCCTGACGATTACTTCATTGAATTCTTTCTGGTTCATGCCCTTTCCTCCTTCGTTTTTGATGTTCTACTTTTCTTAGGTGCCTGCTCTGCCTTTTCTTTGTTGGCTTTCAGCTTCGACTTCACAGATACTTTTTCCTCTGCAGTTTCTTTTCCCTGTTCCTTATCTGCCATCAGCACTTCCATCTTCTGGTCAATCTGATAGATGAACTCTGATGCAGTCTGACGGATCTTATCAAGGGATGCTTTCAGCTCCGGTGTTTCCTTTCCCTCTGACCAGCCCGCGACATAAGAAAAGGAATAGTCAGAAGTATTGATTCCGTAATGCTGGCATACTACATATGCAACACTCTCAGCCTCAACTTCTTTTCCATTCCTTGAAATGTCTTTTGCCTCCGGCACAGTATCCTTATCATGCAGTTTCTGGTGTGCCATTTCATGAAGCAGTGTCTTTATCGTCTGAACCTCACTCATGCCATCCTGAACCACAATCTTCTTATCCTCCAGATGATAAAATCCCTTCGCATTCCCATCAACCCGCTCAAAAAATACAGGGACTGGGCTGATCTCCTGCAATGCCTGCAAAAACTTGGGATATCCTTCAATATTTCCCACCAGTTCAGACGGACCGATGGAGGGAAGTTCTTTTCCATCTGTCTGGGACAGGTCAAATGTCTTTACCACCTTAAATGCCTGAATCGTGACTTCAACTTTCTCCTTCACCGGTTCTCCGTCAGCATCAAACACCGGTCTTCCCTTTCCATCCAGTTTTGTCTGTTCCCTCTCGATCTTATAGGGTGCCGGGGCAAGGATGCTGATCCCCTTTTCTCCCTTTTTCACATACCGTCCCATCTGTTTCCATCCGGTAAAGCTCTGGCACAGCTGTGCATTCGGTTTCTGCATCATGATCAGAATCGCGTTGTTTACAGAATATTTTGGAAATTTTGCCATTATATCCAGGAACTGCTTATATTTTTCACTCTGGAAAATATCCATGACTCCTTTTTCCAGCTTATCTGTGATCTGCTGCAGTTCATCTGCTCGTTTATCCTTAGATTCCAGCCAGATTAATTTCTTCTGGATATTATCAGGCATTTCACCCCGTATCTCTGCCTCCGGCATCTCATGAATGAGTGTTGCGATCATCTGCTGTGCCTGCCAGTTGTCCGCAATATCCGGCACATAGGAAAGCATGTCCAGGTCAATACTATTTCCGGTCACGATATCCATTTCTACACAGTCTTCCAGGTTCTTCGGATCAGCCACCCTGATACCGATTCCCGGTATCCCGTTCATGCGCTCTGGCGGGATTTTCTTAAATATCTCAACCGCCTCCGCAACTGTTTTTATATTTTCATGGAACTCTCCGAAATTGTGAAATTCACTGCATTCTGCAACCGTCAGCGTAACTGTCTTTTTCTCCATCTCATCTCTTACTGCTGTATTTTCAGCCACTTTAAATCCCTCCAGTTCTATTTCTCCCAGACTCTTTGTCAGCTTTAGTGAAGAAAGCGGAATCTGGTCTTTCTGGTAAAATGAATAATAATCCTTCCCTGGTCCTACTATAATATGGTCTGTGAACCTGACTCCTACCAGATCACAAAGCTGTTTGATCCTCGCTGTGGTTGCTATGTCATCCGCACTTGGGGTAAGTTTATTTGATGGGTGATTATGAACCAGCATAATAGACGCTGCATTGGATAATATCGTGCTTTTTAACATCTCCCTTGGATGGGCGATGGACTGATCCAGTGCTCCCATGCTCACGATATTCATATTGATGGGTCTTCCATCTGACTGCATATTTACAATGGCGATTACTTCCCTGTCATAATCCTTCAGCAGGTCTGCCATGACCTTAACAGCTGCCTCCGGACCATCAATCGGTATCTCACTTAAAAGAGGCGGCATTTCCACCATCCGGATGGCCACCTGGTTCAGCCGGTACGTTTTTTCCTTTTCTGTATTCGGTTCCGGTACAGAATCATATAATCCCGGCTGTGAATAGAGTCTGCTGTTAAGCATCTGCATCCTCCTTTACCGGGATGGTCATGTGAAACTCTTTTCCTTTAAGATTTTTTAATCTGTTCAATACCGATTCCTTTGTGGATGTCTTATTACCTTTCCTGGATATTTGCTGAATTCCTTTCATATATCCCACATATCTGCTTTTCCTTGCCATGTTACCATTCTCCCTTCTCCTTGATAAGCTGCCTCATTCCCATTCCTGTACGCTTATTCCTCATCAGTGTCATCGTTCTGGACATCAGAACTCTCATCAGAATCTTCCTCCGGATCAGCCAGAACATCTTCCTCAATGCCCATGTCCACAAGGTAATCTTCGTCATCATCTCCATCAAAATAATCTGCATCCGGGTCCGGTACATCTGCTTTTTTCTTTGCCTTACCGGACTTCACATACAGAAATCCTCCGATCCCTGCCAGCGTACCCACCAGAATAAAAGCCATGATTCCAGTTACATTCGGGCTCTTCTTTTCCTCGTTTAAGGTCATTTCCTCGTCCACTGCATCTTCTTCCGAATCCTGCCCTTCTTCACTGATGATTGTTTCTGGTGCCTTTTCTGTTCCGGCAGCATTTTCTGCACTGGCATAGGCTTCTTTTTCCTCATCATCCATAAGGGCTAACAGATCCGACTCATCTACCAGATTCAGAAAATGCACAGTTTCTGAGCCATTATCGTCACGGTCTATGATGATATAAAAATAATTGCCGGACTTGGTCGTGACAGTAATGAACTGCTTGCCTCCGGCCTCAAGAGAACCGTAATCATCTACCAGATCCATGTTTCCATCCGGAGTCAGAGGTCCGTAAGTCTCTGCTTCTTCTTCTGGTGTTTCCTCAGCTGCTCCCTCACATACGGAGTAATCATAAATGCAGACATCGCAGTCTTCATTTACAGAATCCTGCATACACAGTTTTTCACAGGTGCATTCTGCTTCCTTGCTCTGTGCAAACACGGTAATTGGTGTCATTCCTGCAACTGCTGTCACTGCGATCGTGATTCCTCCCATAAGCATTGCACCTATCATTTTTTTCAGTTTATTCATCTAAGATATCCTCCTCTTCCCTGTCCATATCCATTTCATGATCCTCAACCGTTTTCATAATGGATGAGTCATCCTCTGCAGTTCCAGGCATCGAGACCTGTCCTCTTAACATTTCCTGCAGCTTTCCGCTGTTTGCAATCTGTAAGAACTGTGCCAGCTGCTCCGGTGATAAATTGTAGGATGCAACATCACTGACAATCTGCTGATTTTCCTCCTCCTTGAGTTTTGCTTCCAGCCGTTTTACTTTTGCATCCGCGGAATCCCTTTTGGCTACTGCCTTTTTCAGGTCTTCGCGGAGCTTATCTAACTTTGCATACATAGACTTCTCCTTTCCGTTTATGGCAGCAAAAAAGCCACCTCATTCAGGTGACTTATGCTGCTTGTTTTCTGTTAGTCAAGCGGATATTCGCAATCCGCTTCGCTACTTGCTCATAACCGAATAACTGCTCCGCAGTTTATTGATTCGGTTAAATTACTGGATTCTTCCATAGCAGTAGGCATGTGCCCTCCAGTAAGCCGTATCATACGATGCATACTGGATCGGATTTCCGCAGTGGATCATTACTTTTTGAACCGGGTCCACCACGATTCCCACATGGCTTGCACCACTTGTTTCGTAGGTTCCCTGGAAAAATACCAGATCCCCCGCTTTTACATCAGACTCCCTCACACGCTTCGTTGCATTCTTCCAGCCATTGGCCGTAAGCTTGCCATAATTCCAGCCATTCCCGCAATGATTGATGACATAGCTGACGAAGCCGGAACAGTCAAAGCTGGTACTCGGTGAAGCACCGCCCCAGACATACGGGTATCCCAGATACTTCTCAGCCTCGCTTAGCATATTTGCAAACTGCCGGTCTGTCAGATACTCCCCCGGAACTGCATAATCCTGATATTTCTCCGATATTTCCGGATTTGCATAGATATTGTCACCGAAGATATCCGGCTTATTTCCCCTGGTTTCTAACAAGAGCCGGTATCGTTCCATCTGTTCTTCTGTCAGGTTCAGCGTGCTGATTGCTGCTGCAATTCCATGATTGGTCAGTTTGACATTCAGGATATAATAATCATCCTCGTCCTCATCCCCTTCAATCACCCGCTCTTTCAGGGTCAGCTTATACTGTTTGTCGAACACGGTCTGCAGCATGCCTGCCGCCTGGTTTGGTGTGTAATTCTCATACAGGACTGTCAGCAGCGCCGCCAGTTCAAACGGATTGTGGGATATTTCCGATAAGGAATAATTGTACTCGTCATATCCGGGATGATCCTTTTCGATATGATCGATGGTGTCCTGCAGTGCAGCCTCCTTTGCTGCATAATCTGCTTCCACTTGTCTGATATCTTCATCTTCCGCAGTAAATGAGGTTGCGATTGTTCCACCGTTTATCCCTCCTCCCAGGGCTGAGCATGAGGTTAATACGCCTGATATTACCAGGACAACGATCAGAATAATGGCTGTGATCATCACTCCGATGGGATGAGCTTCACAGAACTCCATCAGCATCTCTGCAAGCCTCCCCATCAGATCCTCAGCTTTGTCCGTAAATTTCCTGGTGATACTTTCCACACCGTTTGCAGCGTCCTTTGCCTGTTTCTTTGCTGCCGCTTCTGCAAATTCCCTCTCCATCAGCTTTTTCTGCTTCTGCTTTACCACTGCTGACATGGTGCCTTCTCCGGCCTCACCGGCTTCTTTTGCTCCCTTTGCCCCCTGTACCGCATCCAGATAGCCGCTGCGATTGTGGATTTTGGAAGCATATTTTCTTGCCTGTCCATGCTCACGTGCCTTTCCGATACCTGCTTCTGTTATGGAGAGTCCGGCATTCAGGCTGTCCGTTCCGCTGTTGTCATCCTCATTCCGGATGGCATTTTTCCTTACGCTGGCAATGACTGCCTGTTCCTTGTAAATCTGCCTCCTGCCGCGTTTCTTCATGCTCTGCAGCTCTTTTTTCTCACTTACTGAAAGGGAATTATCTTTTTTTCCATAACGGATTTTGTTACGATAGCTTCTGGCTGCTGATGAATCATTTTTCAGCTTTTCTCCAAGACTGCCTGTGCTCTTGTGATCCTCTTTTTTTCTGCTTCTCCTGGCGGACTTCTTAGCAGGATCCCTGGTATATTTCTCTTCATTCATTCTTTATCCCTTCCGCAGAAACAGCCTATAAAGGCTGTTCCTTCTGTATTTCTATCACTTCAGACAAGCGGGTTGTCATGATACGGTAGAGTTTCGTATTCGTTGGGAACCGGTCCACGAATGGAAGAATCACATTTCCGTAAAATAAAAGCCCTTCACCTTCTCCCGAATGTGTCACATACGAAAGCTGATGAGGGCTGATATTTAACTGCTTTGCAAGAATCTGCCGGTCACCCACTGCCTGATTGAGCATATAGATGAAATCAGAATTCTCAAAAATGTTTTCCACTTCCTTGGAAGCCAGCAGATCCTTCACGTTCTGTGTGATTCCAGTCGGGATGCCTCCCCATTTTCTGAAACGCTTCCAGATTTCAACCGTATAAGCTGCTGTCTGGTCTTCACGAAGCAACAGATGCATCTCATCCATATAATATCTGGTGGATTTACCCTGGATACGGTTTTCCGTAACCCTGCCCCAGACCTGGTCCTGAACCACGAGCATCCCGATCTTTTTCAGCTGTTTTCCCAGATCCTTGATATCATAACAGACAAGGCGGTTTGTCAGTTCCACATTGGTTCTGTGATTAAATACATTCAGGGAACCTGTCACATAGATTTCGAGGGCGGTTGCCACATGCTTTGCCTCCGGCTCCTCCTGGGAAAGAAGTGCCTCATACAGATCTCCGAGGATTGGCATATTCTCCGGTCCCGGATTTTCAAAGTATTTTTGATAAATCTGCCTGATACAGCGGTCAATGACCGTCTTTTCTACTGGGCGCATACCATCCTTATTCCCGACGATCAGCTCACACAAAGATAGGATGAAATCTGCCTTTAATGCAACCGGGTTGTCATCATCCGAATAGTTTATGTTAATGTCCATCGGGTTGATATACTGGTCGGATGTCGGACTGATCTTGATAACCTGGCCTCCAAATCTTGATACAAGTGGTGCATACTCGGACTCCGGATCTGAAATGATGATATCATCATCTGTTACCAGAAAGCTGTTCGCGATCTCCCTCTTCGCAGAGAACGATTTACCTGATCCCGGAGTGCCGAGGATCAGGGCATTGGGATTCTTCAATTTCTTTCTGTCCACCATGATCATGTTGTTGGAAAGCGCATTTAATCCATAATACAATGCCTCATCCCCGCTCTGGAAAAGCTCCTGTGTGGTAAACGGTACGAAAATTGCCGTACTGGATGTGGTCATTCCCCGCTGGATCTCAATCAGATTGCTTGCCAGCGGCAGCGTGCTCATAAGTCCCTGCTCCTGCTGGTAATCCAGACGTATCAAGTTGCAGTTATGCTTTTGTGCGATCGATACTGCCTGAAATACATTGTTTTCCAGCTCCTGCATGGTTTTTCCCGTATTCATCACCAGAAATGTCAGAAGGAACATTCTCTCATTCTGGGACTGTAATTCCTTTAAAAGTGCCTTGGCATCCCTTCCATAGGTTGCAAGGTCTGACGGAATGATATCCATGTCATATCCGGCTCTCACGGCCTTTTTCTGCTCCTCAATCTTACTCCGGTCAAGCTCCGTGATCGTATGCTTTACCGTCTTGATTGCCTCGTTCTGGTCTACGGACTGGATATGCATGGTTACAATCTGGCTTGATTCCATGGAAAGAAAATCTGCCAAAAGCCTGTCACTGATATCCGATGCGTCAATGGATAAAAAGCTCATGCATCCATACATTTCCCCGATCTGAAAATACCGTCCTGTGGGGAATGCAAAGCTGCTCGGTGCAATGAAGTCCTTCACTGAAAGTCCGGAACCAGTCAGGTACTTCCAGTCAAAATGAAACTTTGCATCATCTGCCATGTGAAACTGCCTGTGCATCAGCTCCAGTCTCTCACTCCCAGTCAGGCTTTCTGCCCTCACTCCCAGTCTCTTGAAGTTATTAAGGATGTCTGTTTCAATATGAATCAGTCTCGGCTTTGCCGCTTTCATGGACTCGGCATGTATCCCAAATGTCAGATACTTGGTCTTGGTAAGACCATTGTTTCCTGCCTCCATCTGATGAAGCAGCATTTCCGAATATTCATCCCTTACATCATCAAAGCCATCCTTTTTATGGGAAATCCGGATGCTTTTCTCGAAATCAGATACATCCGTTGCCATGTTCTCGAATGACAGCTGGAAATTTACGGAACTGTCAAAGAAATTTAAGAATGAGCACCATTCTTCAAAGATCTCCGTCTTGTCCTCCTGCTGTGCCAGCTGATAGTTGATGTCCTGAAACTGCACCGTTTTTGTATAGTAATCATTTCCCACACGGCAGATGCCATCCGGAAACATTCTGTCAAAAGGAATACTCTGCTGGGCTGTATGAGGGACTTCATCATTCCGTCTTGCACTTTTTATGATTTCCTTTACTGACTTCTGTTCTTCCCTGCTTAATCCTTCCGGCATTGTAAATCTTCTGTTCTCCTGATTTCTCTTTCTGAGAAAGTTTAACAATCTTTTCTACCTCCCTTTCGGCCTCTGCCTGGCGCAGAAGGGCCGCATAATAATTATCCGTCTTATATGGGCGGATTTTTGGTCTTTTAAATACTGTCTGTATCATGTGGTTCAAAATGACTTCCAGCGGCTGTCCGTTTTTCTCATACATGGCCCAAAAAAAGAATGGCATCATGATCACCATCATTGCCATGACTGCCGTATTGGTTTTTACTACTGTTTTCATCAGGAAAAATGACGGTACCCCGATCAGCACCGCCATTCCAAAACAGATCAGCTGCCTCTTTGTCAGATTGAACATCACCTTGCTTTTTACTTTTGTCAGATCCCTTGGGACGCTGATATAAGATGCTGCCATACTCTGATACTCTGCCTCCTTTAATGCGCATGGAATACGCTGTGTGCCACTGCTCCTGTCTTAAACAGGGTAAATGCCAGAAGGATCGTAAATCCCATAACCCTCCATAGTGAAGCAATGATATCCGTGCCAAATGCTACTGATTGGATCAGGACTGCATAGATTCCCACACAGACCATGATCAGAAATCCCTGAAAACCCAGTGCAAACAGGCTTCTCATATAATTCTGTCCTATCATGCTCTGCTCCCTGTTTCCAAAGGTTGCAAATGGAATCGGTGCAAGACTGACCATCAGGTAAATCTCCACCATTCTTCCGTTGATGATCACAAAAATGATCGCTGAAAGCACATACATGAGAAACTGTACGATAAATGATTGTAAAAATATCGCAAGCAGCGGTCCTGGTCCCATGGCTTCAAGCGTGGACTGCATGTTGGAAAGTGTACTTGCATCTATAGCCGTACTTCCCTGGATAATTCCTCCTGCCCGCCGCACCACACTCTGCGACACATCAAATACCGCCATTGTAATATCAAAAGTGTGTGTGATGAGCTCCACTGCCACAAACGTCTTGAAGATCCATTTCCAGATAAACCAGGTCTCAAAACTTGCCAGGTTGTTATAGCTGATGATCAGCTGTATCAACTCATAACAGGCAATAAATGTGAGCAGGATTCCAGCAACCGGCATGATCACTGATTCTGACAGGTTTCGGATCATGTTAAAAACCTGTGGCATAAAGTTGCTCGGAGTCTGTCCTACATCACTTGCAATCTGCCCCACCTGGTCATTCACAGAGGAAAAAGTGCTGGTGAGATTATCCATGATACCTGAAACAAGGATTCCCTTGATCCAGTCTTCAATCTGCTGAATAATGCTTTGCAATTAAGTCCTCCTTTCCCTGGGACAGGATTTTCTCCTGCCCCAGGCTTTAAAACAATTTAGAATAATCCGGAAAGAAGTGGTACAAGTGTTGTTCCGATCAGGGCTACTCCGCCGCCGGCCATAAGCTGCTTCATGCCCTGGGATTTTGCTTATGTGTGATAAAGAAGTAATAAAAATGTAAAAAATTTTGCCTTTCCTATCCGGTACTTGTCTTTGGTATCGGATAGGGCAGGCGGTCATTCGGGCAAGTCCACCTTGC
>OLPI01001420.1_pt1 | contig 21276 bp, 17 predicted proteins | sample 1672361 | NCBI WGS metagenome assembly OLPI01 (sample SAMEA3136675, study PRJEB25190) | human gut metagenome
CAAGCATCTGCTGCCCAAGCAGCTCAAGGCCTGCGGTCTGACCGGCAAGGTCACCATGAACCAGAGCGCACTCTACGGCATCATCGACGGCTACACCCGCGAGGCCGGTGTGCGTAATCTGGAGCGCACCATCACCAGTGTGCTGCGCAAGTGTGCCCGCAAGATCGCTGCCGGCGAGGTGGAGAGCGTAGCTGTTACCGCTACCATGCTGGAGGAGCTGCTTGGCCCCCGTATCGTCAAGCCGGACTTCCTCAACCGCACCAACGCCGTGGGCATCGCCAACGGTCTGGCATGGACCAGCGTAGGTGGCGAGACCCTGCCCATCGAGGTGCAGGTCATGGACAACGGCACCGGCAAGATCACCGTTACCGGCTCTCTGGGCGATGTGATGAAGGAGAGCGCACAGCTGGCCATCACCTACGCCCGGGTCCATGCCGCTGAGTACGGCATCGACCCGGAGCGCCTCAAGAAGTGCGACCTGCACATCCATGCCCCCGAGGGCGCAGTGCCTAAGGACGGCCCCTCGGCCGGTGTCACTCTGACCACTGCTCTCATCTCCTGCCTGTCCGGCATCCCGGTGCGGGGTGATGTGGCCATGACCGGCGAGATCACCCTTCACGGCAATGTGCTGCCCATCGGCGGTCTGCGGGAGAAGAGCATGGCAGCGTACCGCGAGGGGATGAAGACCGTCCTCATCCCGAAGGATAATCTGTCCGACCTGTACGAGGTGGACGACGAGGTCAAGAAGAACATCGAGTTCCTGCCCATGTCCAATCTGTCGCAGGTGCTCGCCGCCGCACTCCTCAAGCCCAAGACAGTATCGGCGGGCCATCCCCGTGCCAAGAAGGGAAAGCCCGCTGAGGCTGCGGCCCTGCCGCAGCCGACTGAAAAGCCGCAGACGGGCGCGGTCTGCTGAGACGAAAGGAACGCAGCTATGAACTATAATAAAGCGGATTTCATTGCAAGCTACGGCATCTCCAGCCAGCTGCCCGAGAGCGATCGCCCGGAGCTGAGCTTCTCCGGCCGCTCCAACGTGGGCAAGTCCAGCCTTATCAACAAGCTTTGCAGCCGTAAGAACCTCGCCCGCGTGTCCAGCACGCCGGGCAAGACAGCGACCATCAACTTCTACGCCGTGGACGACTGCTATTTCGTCGATCTGCCCGGCTACGGCTATGCCAAGGTGAGCAATGCGGATCGTGAGCGCTGGGATGACCTCATCAACAGCTACTTCGAGGCGCAGCGTCATCATACCCTGCTCGTCCAGCTCATCGACTGCCGCCACGCCCCCAGCGCCGACGATTTTCAGATGCTGCGTTATCTGCATTACCATAACATCCCCTTCGTCGTGGCGCTGACCAAGGCCGACAAGCTCAAGAAGAGCCAGCTGGCCAAGACACAGGAGGAGTTCGAAACGCTCTGCCTGCCGTATGGCTGCCAGAAGGTCGTGCTGACCAGCGGCGAGAATGGCTATGGCATCCCGGAGCTGCAGGCAGTGCTGGATGCTGCCATCGCAGCCGAGTACAAAGAAAACGCAGAGGACGCGGAGTGACCCAATGGCCTACAACGAATTTGCTTATTTCTACGATGAGTTCAACGGTGAAGCGGATTATGATGCGCTCTATGCCCATATCCACAAGGAGCTGGATGCTCACGGGATCCGTGACGGCATCCTCGCCGACCTCGGCTGTGGGACAGGGGAGCTGACCCTGATGCTCACACAGGCGGGCTATGATATGATCGGCATCGACCAGTCAGAGGAGATGCTCTGCGTCGTCCGGGACAAGGCCGAGCAGCTCGGTCTTTCCGGCGGGCTGCTTCTGCTGCGGCAGGATTTGCTCAAGCTTGACCTCTACGGCACCATCCGGGGGGCAGTGTCTACCTTTGACACCTTTAATCATATCCCTGATCTGGACAAGGCCATCGCCAACGCCGGTTTCTTTATGGAAAAGGGCGGTGTTCTCCTGTTCGATATGAATACGCCCTACAAGCATCAGAACGTGCTGGGGGAGAACGTCTTCACCTTTGAGGAGGAGGACGCTTCCTGCGTCTGGCGTAACCACTACAGCGCCGCCGACCGCCGCGTGGAGATCAGCGTGGACATCGACTACCGCGAGACGGGGGAACACTTCCACGAGCAGTTCTACGAGTACACCTACGACCTCGAGACCATTCGCACTGCGCTGGAAAAGCACGGCTTTGCGCTGGAGAGCGTCTGCGACGGCGAGAGCTTCGGCTCGCTGACCGATGAGAGCGAGCGCTACTTCTTCTGTGCAGTCAAACAGTATACCCAATTGGAGGATAAATAATATGTCGAATCTGATCCGCGGCATTTCTGAGAACGGCGGCGTCGTGTTCTGTGGCGTGGACTCTACCGAGATCGTCCGCAAGGCGGAAAAGCTGCATACCACCAGCGCTACCTGCAGCGCGGCTCTGGGGCGTCTGCTCACCGGAGTGTCTCTGATGGGCGCAATGCTCAAGGATGACGGCGATTCCATCACCCTGCGCGTGTCGGGCGGCGGCCCGGCGGGTGTCGTCATCGCCTGCACCGACGCACACGGCAATGTAAAGGGCTGCATCGACCATCCGCTGGTCGAGCTTCCCGCAAAGGAGAACGGCCATCTGGATGTCGGCGGCGCCGTCGGAAAAGACGGTGTATTGACGGTCATCCGGGACAACAAGCTCCAGAAGGAGCCAACCGTCGGTCAGGTGCCGCTGGTGTCCGGCGAGATCGCCGAGGACATCACCAGCTATTATGCCTACAGCGAGCAGATCCCCACGGTCTGTGCGCTGGGCGTTCTGGTGGACAAGGATCTGTCCATCGTCTGCGCGGGCGGCTATCTGCTGCAGCTCCTGCCGGGTGCGACCGATGCCGAGATCACCCGTCTGGAACAGAATATCGCCGCCATGCCCTCTGTCACCGAGATGCTCCACGCAGGGAAGACCCCGCAGGATATGATGGAGCTTGCAATGGCAGGCTTCGACCCGCAGATTCTTGACACCCGCGAGGTGCAGTATCAGTGCGATTGCAGCGAGGAGCGCACGAAGAATATGCTCCTCAGCCTTGGCCGCAAAGAGCTGGAAAAGCTCCGGGACGAAGACCCCAGCTGCGAGGTGGTCTGTCATTTCTGCCACACCAAGTATGAGTTCGACCTGAACGAGCTTCTGGCAGAGACGACGCCGGACGAGAAATAAATGCTTCAAAAATCCATATTATAGAGCAGTTTGCATTTCTGATGTACAAACAGAATCTGCGAACGGCATACCGCATTGTCGGAGCGGAAGTGCTCTGGGCAGTGCGGTATTTTTATTTGCAGATGTTTGCCACGATGGTATAGACGACCCGGTAGTGGAGCGTGCTTTCTTCGACAGAAACGTCTTCTTTGCGGGCCAGAAGCTCAAAATCGGGCCAATTTGCCTGTAAAGCTTGTTTGCTTTGCAGTCTTGCGATGGCCAGAGCCTGCTCCTCTGTCCGCTCCAGATAGACAGCTTCTTTATAATAATAGCTCGTCTCTTCGATAAAACACGGCAAAGGGATGCCAAATGCTTCCGGCTGGTCGTGCCGGATGACGGCCTTGGTCTCAGATGCGGTGGGAACAGGATGAAGGGAGGGCAGAACGATCGACTGCCCATTCCAGAACAGCGTCCGGCGCACGGTCTGCCTGCCGGTGAGTTGCTCGGTGGGTAGTGTAAGAGCCGCTTCCTGCTCGTCTTCCCACTCGAACTGCGCCCGGACGATGCCTGCGGCAGGCTGAAAAATGAGCGTTCCGTCCCGTTCGGCGCGGGCAGTCCCGATAAGGCCCTGACCGGCTTCTACTGCCTGCCCGGGGACGACCAGCATCGTGCCGCTGACAAGGTTCGTACTTACCACAGTGCCGGACACTTTGGCACGGAGACCGTGGAGCGTTCCGGCAGCAATGTCGGGCACAGGCTTTGCGACCGCTGCTTCTGCCACTAGCTTTCCTTTTGTAAAGTTGAGGCTTGCCCAAGAGAACTCGCCACTCTGGAGCAGGGCGTATTCTCCGGCTGTGAGTTTGTCCTGCGTAACGACATTTCCCGGGAAAAGCCCGGCCTCCCATAGGACGACGGCGGCGCGCGCCTGCTGGCCGGGCGTCAGCCCCACCGGCTCGATGAACCAGACAAACCCTTGGAGCCAAAGCAGGAGCGGGAGAAAGACAAGACATCCTGCCCAAAGCCCTCGGCGCCGGAACAGAGGGCGGAGACGGAAAAAAAGACCGCAGCGTTTCTGGATGCGCAGCCGCACCCGCCGCTTGCGAGCCAGAGCAGCCAGCTTCCGGTAATGCCATGCAACGCACCGGGCCGAAAATCCGCCGGGCCGGGGGACGACATCTGAAAGGGGAAGACTTCCGGCTGCGGCGGCCGTCAGCAGCCCCTCGGGATCACCATTCTGTGCGGAAAAGGAGATGCCTGCCCAGTGTTGGATCAGTTCCATGATAAAAGCTCCTATTCTTTCGAGAAGTCCGTCCGAAGGATCTGCCCACAAAGGGTGAGCCGCCGGGCAGAGAGCGTTTCGATCTTCAAATCGTCGCCGTAAACGGTCAGGATGCCCCTGCCCAGCTCGAGGCAGAGCTTGCCTTCCTCATAGGAGCGGATGCGCCGGAACTGTTCGATCTCCATCCGTCCTCCGCACAGGTAAAACGAGGACCGTCCGTAGAAGTTCTGGGGCGGCTGACGGAACAACCGCCGGAACCAGCCGCGCGGGGAGCATTTTTGCTTTTGTTTTCTTCCCACGCTGCTCCCTCCCGCCGTGCAAAATGCTGCCAATTACCACATATATATGGAAATGGAGGGTGCGCGTATGATTCAGAAAGAGAAAATCCGGGACATGGGATATTTTCTGGCGGCATTGGCAGCGGGGCTTCTGCCCTTTGCCGCACCAGAGCGTTGCGCGCAGGCTTTGCGGGAGGGGCTGGCGCTTTGCGGCGGTTCTCTGCTGCTCTCGCTGTTTCCGTTCCTTATCGTATCCACGCTGCTGATCCAGTGCCCGGCAGCGGGTGTACTGGGCTTGCCGTTTTATCCTGCGGCACGGCTGATCGGGGTGCGTGCTCCGGCAGCAGGGAAGGTGCTCCTCGTTGGATTTCTGGGAGGCTTTGCCCCGGCGGCCAGCGCAGCGGCTGAGGCCGTCCATTCCGGGCAGCTCACAGCCCAAGAGGCGGACGCCATCCTTCCAGCCTGTGTCTGTTCCGGCCCTTCCTTTGTGATACTGACGGTAGGACGATCGATGCTGGGCAGCGCAGAGCTGGGCGTTCTGCTGTTCCTTGCGCAGGTGATGGCGGGTTATCTGTGTGCCGCTCTTCTGGCACGGCTGGGGCCTCCACTCGCATCAAAGCGGTCGGAAGTCAAGCTTTCCGAGGCTCGTGTTCTCCGGCTGGACAGCATCATTGCACAGGCCGCACAGACTTATGTAAAGCTCTGCGCCTTTGTCCTGTTCTTCCGGATGCTGGCCGCAGGAGCAGGGGAAGTGCTGCCCTCCGGCGCGGGAGTCTTCTGCGCGATGCTGCTGGAAGTCTGCTCTGGCTGTGACCTGGCGGCCCAAAGCGGTCGGTTTGCAAGTATGCTGTGCTGTGCGGCATTGAGCGTACAGGGACTTTCTGTTCTGATGCAGGTGCGTACCATCTGCCCGCCGGAAATGACGCTCCGCCCACTGTACCGCGCCCGGCTGCTCCATCTGCCGCTTTCCCTGCTGCTGTTTTACCTTCTGCTTCCTCAACGGGCGCAGGAGACCTTCAGCACCCTGTGCGGGCAGGTCATAACGATGCGCCGCCTCCCGCCAGACTGTGCGCTGCTGATCTTTGCCGGATGCTGCTTTGCAGTCTGTGAGCTGAGTCGTACCGTTGGAAGCGACAGAGAAGATATGAAAAAATCGTCCGATAAAGTTGCGAATCAATATTGACAGCTCCCGGCTTTTATGGTAAAATACTACACGTTGCAATGAGTGCAATGTGCTACTGTGGCTCAGCCGGTAGAGCAGCTCACTCGTAATGAGCAGGTCGTGCGTTCAAGTCGCATCAGCAGCTCCATTAAAAGCCCGTTTTTACGGGCTTTTTTGTATTTAATAAGCTGTTGTGTTTTACACAAGTTACTCTCGTTATTTTCAAGAGGAATTTCCGTATGCGTACTCTCTAACCTAACCTAACCTATCCTAACCTATCCTAACCTATCCTAACCTAACCTGTGTATCCAAATTGTATACATCTTGTATACATTCTGTATCCAAACTAAATACATCAAGTAAATTTTTGGTATAATATACTCCGCTTTCAAGCGTAATCATAAACTGTGGCTTTTATAATAATTAAATGCAAGATATTCCTTTGCGTATAATAATATAAACGACGAAAGCTCGCTGCGTCCCTTTATGCATATGCGCCGCTTTGAAGCGTCTGAAAAAGCCGAATTTTTGCATATTACAACATCATAGTCGCAGATGTCGGGCACGGGGTCTCTTACAACAAGGATTTTCGGAACGCCGTCGGGGACATCCCACGTGCGGACAGAGTTTTCTATATTTATGTAGCCGATGTTTTTCGGTGTGTATTCGGCAAGCTTATTTGCGTTTTTAAGCGATGATACTGTGCTTGGCGACAATGGTATATCGTTTTTTGATTTGTCGCAGTCAATATAAAAATGCGTTTTTTTAAGGTAAAATTCGCGTCGGAATTTGTCAAATTCCATCAGCTTGGGGCGCGATGAGGTTATGCCCATTTCTTCATCGCGGGAGGTTAAAGAATCGGGGTGCATACGATATTCGTAAACAGGTTTTTTATATAAAATATGTTTTATGCAGAAAAGATTGTTTATCCGCATAAAATAATCGTAATCTTCAAGTGTAAAAAGGTCTTCATTATAGGGCTGAAGAATAAAATTTATACCTGCACGGTACAAAAATGCCGCACCTATTGTATTATTTGCGACTACATTAAGATTATCAACGGAATCGGGAAGAATAACGTTTCCGCTGAGAGGCGGAAACTCGTACCACCCTTTTCCGCGGAGAATCTCGCCGTTTTCGTCTATAAGACGCATATTTCCGAAGACCATATCACAGGTTCTGTCGCGCTCAAGCTCTGCCGCAAGAATCTCAAGACAATCGGGGAGCATAATATTATCCGCACTTGTCCAGGTATAATACTCGCCCGACGCTATTTTAAAACCGTTGTTGAGAGCCGCGGGGAGCTTCATATTTTTTTGATGAATGACTTTAACCCGTGAATCCTTTTTTAAATAAGAGTCCGCAATCTCGCCCGAGCGGTCGGAAGAGCCGTCGTCAACTATTATAAGTTCGATATTGGGATACGTTTGTGACAGGACGGAATCTGCCGCTTCGCCGAGATATTTTTCGCAGTTGAAGACGGGAAGTACAACTGATACCATTCCCTGTACGGAATTGCATTTTATATCCGCGCTGAAAAGCGGATAGTGCTTTGAAATCTCGGATTTGAATTTTTTAAAGGTCTTATTTTTGTTAAAAAGAAATGACATATACAATGCCCCCGTCAGTTAATTGAATTTCTTAATTCGCAAAAAGAGTCAAGCTCGCATTTTTTGTAAAAGTATAAAAGCGAAGAACTGTCCTGTCCGATATTTTTAAGCTCTGCCGAAATTATTTTTATTCTTTCATCGATATAGCTTTTTGTCCATCCGTTTTTTGAGTAGCCGTCAAGATAAAGACGGTATGTGGTGAGGATTCCCGCACGGATTGTCATTTGAATGTGTTTTTTGGTAAATCTTTCGGCGGCGACATTATGGCAGACGGACGCGTTTGGTTCTATGCCTATTTTCAGGCGGCTGTTTTTAGCCATAAAGCAAAGGGCTGTTTCCTCGCCTCCGGCATAGTCTTTGCCGCATCTGCCGTAATCCTCGGGAAAGCCGCCAAAGCTGTCAAGAACAGAGTGGCGTATGCCGAAGCAGGCTCCGTACGGAAATTCGTATTGCTCACAGACTTCTTTAAACTTTTTATATGGGACCGTATATCCGCTCCACAATGCTTCTTTGCCCTTCAGAAAGACGGCGGGGGTTGGCTCGGGGAGCCTTAAAAAAATCTGACCGCCTATAATTGCATAATTTTTATGGTCTTCAAAGGCGTTAAACATATTAAAAAGAAGATTTTCATTTGCAACGGCATCGTCATCGATATATAAAAGATACTCACCGTCGGCGCGCGCCGCACCTGCATTCCTTGCCTTTGAAAGACCCTTTGAAGGTTCGTTTACCACTTTTATTTTGTGCGGAAGTTTGTCTGTATCAATCGGTGTATCGGAATTGTTTACAACAATTATTTCATATTTATCCGCGGGAAATTCCTGGTCTAAAACAGATTCCGCCGCTTTTAAAAAGGATGTGCCGATATTTAATGTGCATATTATCACCGAGAGAAGCTTTGAATAATTCGGGTTGATTTTGTTTGAAGTACGTTTAAGGCGAACATCGCTTTTATCTTTGTTAAAAACCTCGTTTAAAAGCTTTAAAAGAGAGATTTTAAGTCCGCCGTCTTTTACTTCGGAAATATTTTTTAAGGTTATGTTTGGCTCGGATAAATTCAAGTTTATTGCTCCTTTATTTCAAAATCGGCATCGGTGCGGAAGAGACCGAAGTATTCATTGGGCGAAATAACATTAATTACGGCTGCACCCTCTATATAGTCATAGTATTTTATGGGTCTTTCGGCTCTGTCTTCAAGCGCCGTATTTAAAGAATATCTCCCCGGGCACAGCCTGCATCTGTATCTTAAAGTAACCTTTGCTTTTCCGTGCTTTTTAAAGCGAATATTTGTATCGGCTGTTGAAATAACAGTTAAATCAAGCCCCGATATATCTTTAAAAGAGATGGATAAGGCAAGATTGTTTAAATCCGCTCCGGCAGGAATGTTTATATAAATATTGATAATTTGCTCGCTGTCGGTTATCTGTGTTTCGGAAACTTCAAGCGAGGAAACAGAGCCTTTGGCTGAACCGAATCTGTTGATAAACTTAATATTATTAAAAGATGCCTTGGGGTGGCAGTCTGCAGCGGTTTTTGCGTTACCGGTAACGGATTCCATATATGCGGCGCTGACCTCTGAAATTGAACCGTCCATACGCACAGCTCCCTTATCGAGCCATATGGCTCGGTCGCAGAATCGGCGCAGAGTGTCAATATCGTGACTGACGAGAATTATTGTTGTTCCGCGGTTTTTCATCTCCTCAAGCTTTTTAAAGCATTTTTGACGAAAGGCAAAGTCACCGACCGAAAACGCCTCGTCAATTATCAGAATATCAGGGGTAACCGAGACAGCGCACGCAAACGCAAGCCTCATAAACATACCGTCCGAATATGTTTTGACGGGGCGGCTGATATAGTCGCCTATATCAGCAAAAGCCGCGATTTTCGGGACAAGTTTTTTTATTTCGGACTTTTTAAGTCCCATAACCGTCCCATTTAAGTATATGTTTGAGATTCCCGTATATTCCGGGTTAAACCCCGTGCCGAGTTCAAGCAGAGCCGAGATTCTTCCGTTTGTTATTATCTCGCCGTCGGTCGGGGAGGTTACGGAACAGAGAATTTTTAAAAGAGTGGATTTTCCCGAACCGTTCTTTCCTATTATGCCGACGCTTTCGCCCGAATTTATTTCAAAGGAAACATTGTCAAGCGCAGTAAAACTTTTCTTCATACCAAACAAGCCTCTGATGCCGTTGCATTGAGGCTTGTACAATTTGGTAATGTTTTTAACGCATATTTTCATATTTAAATTACTCGGGCTTAATCACTTCAAGACCGCCCATATAAGGACGCAAAACTTCGGGAACGGTTATAGAGCCGTCCGCGTTCTGATAATTTTCCATTATTGCGGCGGTTGTTCTTCCTATTGCCACGCCCGAGCCGTTGAGTGTATGAACAAGCTGAGCCTTGTCCTTGGGGGAATTTTTATACTTGATGTTTGCACGGCGAGCCTGAAAGTCTTCAAAGTTGCTGCAGGAAGAGATTTCAACATATCTGCCGTAGCTTGGCATCCATACCTCGATATCATATTTCATAGCCGCTGTAAATCCCAAATCGCCGATGCAGATTTTAACAACGTGATAAGGAAGCTTAAGAAGCTGAAGAACGGATTCTGCGTCATTTACAAGCTTTTCAAGCTCTGCATATGAATCCTCGGGCTTGGTGAATTTAACAAGCTCTACCTTGTTAAACTGATGCTGGCGGATAAGACCTCTTGTGTCGCGTCCCGCAGAACCCGCCTCTGCACGGAAGCAAGCCGTGTATGCACAATATTTAAGCGGAAGCTTATTTCCGTCCAAAATCTGGTCTCTGTGCATATTGGTAACGGGAACTTCTGCCGTCGGAACAAGGAAGTAGTCGGTATTTGCAACTTTAAATGCGTCCTCTTCAAATTTAGGAAGCTGTCCCGTGCCTATCATACTGTTTCTGTGAACCATAAACGGAGGGAAGATTTCTTTATATCCGTTTCTTTTTGTATGAGTGTCAAGATAAAAGTTGGTTATTGCGCGTTCGAGGCGTGCGCCCGCGTCTTTATATACAGTAAAACGTGCGCCCGTTATCTTTGCGGCGGTTTCGGGGTCAAGAATCCCGAGGTCGGCGCCCAAATCCCAGTGAGCCTTGGGCTCAAAGTCGAACTTTGTGGGCTCCATAAACTTACGAACCTCAACATTGTCGGCGTCGGTATCTCCGTCCGGTACCGTCGGGTTCGGAATATTCGGAATAGAGTACATAACAGCTGAAATTTTTTCGTCCAGCTCGCGGATTTTATCGTCGTTTTCTTTGATTGAAGCCGAAAGCTGCTTCATTTCTTCAAAAACGGCTGTTGTATCTTCCCCTGCTTTCTTCATTGCGGGAATCTTCTTTGAAACGGCGTTTTGCTCTGACTTCTTCTGCTCAACCTCAAATGTAAGCTGTCTTCTTTCTTTGTCGAGAGCGATAAGACCGTCGATATCTACGTTCTCTTTTCTGCGCGAAAGTGCTGCCTTTACCTTTTCGGGCTCGGTTCTTATTAATTTAATGTCTATCATTTTTATTTATCCTTTCTTTATATAAATGTTTTTCTGCTTAGGTTTACTTTTTGTCGGCTTGTGAATCGGCTGCCGAAGCATCTGTAAGAGACTTGATTGATGAATATAAATCCTTCAGATTATCGGGGACAGAAGCTTCATCGATACCTGCAAATTCATTTTTTGCCTCGTCCGTGTTGCCTGCCAGATACAGCTTGCAAATATCCGAAAGCTTTGTGCACAAGCTGTCGGAAGCCGAAAGCTTGTCCTTTTCCTGTTGAAGCTTTTCAAGCTGATTCTTTAAATCGTAGTTTTCGTTTTTCAGACGTACAACCTCTTCCTGAATGGTGGTGTTTGCCTGAGTCGTTTCTTCGATTTGATTCTGAAAGCTTTCTTCGCGGTTATCTGCCATCGCGGCTATTATAATTACTATGATGGCGGTAAGCAGCATAATTATTGCATAGGTAGCAAGCTTACCCGATTTTTTCTTCTTTTCTTCCAAAATAATATCACCTCTTTGCATAAAATGATTAAATGCGCCTCAGAGAGCCAAAAATGCGTCTGAAATCGATTTTGCGTTATTTTAATGTTATATCATTAGCAACGCCGATAAAAGCGATTACAGCTTAAATTTAAACTGTCGAATTGTGTCGAAATATAAAATTATCTTTTTAATTCAAATAAAATTCTCTCCAAATCGTCCTTGCTGTAATATTCAATCTCGATCTTTCCTTTTTTTGAACCTTCGCTTATTTTAACTTTTGTACCGAATCTTGAGGACAATGAACCTTCCAAATCCTTATAATACTTTTGTGTCATAGGATTTATTGACTTTGTCTGAGACGTTTTCTTTTGGGTTTGTGATTTTTGAGCCAAAGCTTCTGCCTGGCGAACATTTAAGTCCTCACTGATTATTTTTTCAGCATACTCAATCTGTAAGCCTTTGTCAAGGGTAAGCAAAGCCCTGGCGTGACCCTGTGTGAGCTTGTTATCGCGAAGAAGCTCTTTCACTTCGTCACACAAATTATTTAATCTGAGGGAATTTGCAACCGCGCTTCGGCTTTTTCCCACTTTTTTTGCAATTTCGTCCTGAGTGAGAGAGAATGTTTCCAAAAGATAACGGTATCCCTCCGCCTCTTCAACGGGATTTAAATCATCTCTCTGAAGATTTTCAACGAGAGCCAATTCCGACACCTTTTGATCATCAAAGTCTTTTATCAGACACGGAATTTCACGCAGACCCGCAAGCTTTGACGCTCTCCAGCGCCGTTCTCCGGCAACGATTTTGTAAGTGCCGTTTTTTGTGGGGGTTACAAGAATCGGCGAGACCAAGCCGTGCTCGGATATAGAATCCGCAAGGGCTTCAAGCTTGTCGCGGTCAAAGTTTTTTCTGGGCTGATTTTTATTCGGTTCGATATCCGCAAGCGAAATTACCTTTACGTTTTCGCCGCTGTCATCGGTAGAATTTATTTCGTCAAGAATATTGTCCGATTCAAACAGAGAGTCAAGACCCTTGCCCAACGATTTTTTTGTGTGTCCTGCCATACAAACATTCCTTTCTTAATATTATTTAATAAAACGGATATTTAAGGTTTATTTCTGTTTATAACCTCTGCCGCAAGCTTTTTATAACACTTTGCACCTTTAGAGTTTTTGTCAAATGCTATAACGGGCTGACCGTAACTCGGTGCCTCCGAAAGCCGAACGTTTCGCGGTATAACCGTTTTGTAAACCGCCGCACCGAAGTATTTGCGGACCTCTTCCTCTACCTGACCCGAAAGCTTTGTTCTGCCGTCGTACATTGTTAAAAGTATTCCCTCTATTTTAAGGCTTGTCTTAAAGGTCTGCTTAACATTTTTAATGGTTTTTGTCAGCTGGCTTAACCCCTCAAGCGCATAATATTCACATTGTATGGGGATAAGAACGCTGTCTGCGGCACACAGTGAATTTAAGGTTATAAGACCGAGAGACGGCGGACAGTCTATAATTATATAATCAAAGCTGTCGCGTACTGCGTTAATCTTCTCTTTAAGTCTGAACTCTCTGTGAGGTAAGCCGACCAATTCAACTTCTGCCCCTGCAAGAGAAATTGTTCCCGGGCAAACAGAAAGGTTGGCATAATCGGTTTTGATTATCGCGTCGCTTATCGGTGTATCACCTGTCAGGCAATCATAGGTGGAAAGGTCATTGTCACTTGCCGATATACCAAGGCCGCTTGTCGTGTTTCCCTGAGGGTCAGCGTCTATAACAAGAACATTTTTCTTTTTGTCACCCAAAAAGGCACTTAAATTGACAGCGGTGGTGGTTTTACCTACTCCGCCCTTTTGATTTGCGATTGCTATTACCTTGCCCATAGTACACCTCGATTCTTCTTGTTTTATTGTCCTATATATAATATCACAATATAAATAAAAATACAAGGCTTTAGACCCTGTATTTTAAAAAAATATTATGTTTCACGTGAAACTTAAAGTTAAAGATGCGTTATAATGTTTCATATGAAACATTATACGTCTTTCATTGTCAGACTTATTCGTTTCTTTGCGGGGTCAACCTCTAAAATTTTAACCTTTACGATATCACCTATCGCTACAACGTCCGTAGGATGCTTAACATATTTGTCCGAAAGCTGAGAAATATGAACCAATCCGTCCTGATGAACGCCTATATCTACAAACGCCCCGAAGTCAATTACATTTCTTACGGTTCCGGTCAGGGTCATTCCCTCTTTTAAATCCTCAATGCTCATTACATCACTGCGAAAAACGGGCTGTTCGATATTCTCGCGCGGGTCACGCCCGGGCTTGACAAGCTCGTTTACTATATCCGTAAGGGTAAGAACGCCTATTTCCGCTTCGGCGGCAAGCTTTTCCTTGCCGTACTTCTTAACCTTTGAGGGCAGCTCGCCAAGCTTGTTTAAGTTAATATCTGCGGCGCTGAATCCGCACTTTTCAAGAATAATTTTGGCTGCGCCGTAGCTTTCGGGGTGAACCGAAGTGTTGTCAAGCGGGTTCTTCGCGTTCTTTATGCGTAAAAATCCCGCACATTGTTCAAATGCCTTGGGACCGAGTTTGGGAACCTTTTTCAGCTGTGTGCGTGAGGTAAAAGCGCCCTCTTCTTCCCTGTAGGTGACTATATTTTTTGCAACAGCCGATGATATCCCGGAAATATGAGAAAGCAGCGGTGCCGAGGCGGTGTTTAAGTCAGCACCGACGCTGTTTACAACATCTTCTACCACTCCGCCCAGAATCTCGCTGAGCCTTTTCTGGTTCATATCGTGCTGATACTGACCTACACCTATTGCCTTGGGTTCGATTTTAACAAGCTCTGCCAGCGGGTCCTGAACTCTGCGTGCAATCGATATGGCAGAGCGTTTTGTTACGTCAAAGTCGGGAAACTCTTCCGCGCCGAGCTTTGAGGCAGAGTATACAGAGGCGCCAGCTTCATTTGTTATAATATACTTTGTTTTGCAATTCGGTACAGAGTGAAGAACTTCCGCGGCAAACATCTCTGTTTCTTTTGAAGCGGTGCCGTTTCCGATTGATATTAAATCAACATTGTATTTTGAAATAAGTTCTTTAATATACTTTGCGGCAGAGTCTTTTTGATTTTGAGAATGCGTTACAAATATTACTCCCGTGTCCAGAACCTTGCCTGTTCCGTCAACCACGGCAACCTTGCAGCCCGTACGGTAGCCGGGGTCAAGACCTATAACAACTTTATTCTGAATTGGCGGCTGCATAAGAAGGTTTTTAAGGTTGACCTTAAAGACGCTCATCGCCTGCTCTTGGGCGGCTTCGGTAAGTTCGTTTCTTATCTCGCGCTCGATTGAGGGCGAAATAAGCCGGGCATATGCGTCGCAGACTGCTTCTTCCACATATACAGATGCAGCCGTCTCTTTTTTTGAAACTTCCTTTCGCTTTAAATATGAAATAATTTTATCGCTGTCACATTCGAGAGAAACCGATAAAAATCCCTCTTTTTCACCGCGGTCTATAGCCAAAGTCCGGTGAGACGCAAGGGTTTTGCAAGCCTCCGAAAAGTCGTAATACATTCGGTACACGCTGTCCTCTTCTTTGGCAGCCGTGGTTTTTATTATTCCGGAGTTGAAGGTAATTTCGCGAACCTTTTTCCTGTAGTCTGCGTTGTCCGAAACAGCTTCTGCTATTATATCCATTGCGCCGCTTATTGCATCTTCGGCAGAAAGAACTTCTTTATCCGCATCGACAAATTCTGACGCAATTGCCGCAATATCAGTGTCCGCAGGACTTTGAGAGAGTATCCGTTCTGCCAGAGGTTCAAGCCCTTTGGCTTTTGCAACGGTTGCGCGGGTTTTGCGCTTCGGTCTGAAGGGTCTGTAGATATCCTCAACCTCCGTCAGTTTTGTACAGGCGTCAATCGCGGCGGAAAGCTCTTCGGTGAGCTTCCCCTGCTCTTCTATTATCCGTTTTACATCCGCTTTGCGCTCTTCTATATTTCTGAGGTACGCAAGGCGTTCCTCAAGCGTGCGCAGAACCTCGTCATTCAGACCGCCCGTCTCTTCTTTTCGATATCTGGAAATAAATGGAACTGTGTTCCCGCCGTCAAGAAGAGCGACAGCCTTTTCTGCCTGCCATATTTCGATATTCAGCTCGGCGGCAAGTTGTTCTGTTATATTCATAAAATTATGTCTCCTTTTGTAAAATAATGTATGTTTTAAATGTTAAGCATATCCATAAAGTTAATCTGGCTTGTCTCCGAAAGTCCGCGAAGAACGCCGTTTTCGTTCAAAACCTCCATAACGGCTTTGGTTATTCCGGCGCGGTTTTTAAGGTCCTCCTGCGACAGGAACTTGCCGTCTTTTGCGGCTTCCATAATTGATTCTGCGGCTGCCTCGCCCACGCCCGCAAAGGCGTTAAGCGGCGGAAGTATCGAGTTTCCGACCTTTTTAAACTTGCGCGCGTGCGATTGATAAAGGTCAACCGGCAGAAAGTCAATGCCTCTTTCGTACATTTCAAGGCAGATTTCAAGAATGGTATAAAGCGACTTTTCGTTCGCGGTAATAGATGTTCCCTTAAGGTTAAGGCGATGCATCTCCGCCTTAACCTTAGCTGCGCCGTGCGTCATTATCGCCGCGTCAAAAAGGTCGGCACGGACAGAGAAATAGGCGCAATAAAATTCCACGGGATAGTAAACCTTAAAATATGCGATGCGAAGCGCCATCATTACGTACGCCGCCGCGTGTGCCTTGGGGAACATATACTTAATTTTTTTACACGATTCGATATACCAGTCGGGAACATTGTTTTCAAGCATAGCGTTTTCAAAATCCTCGGGCATACCCTCTTTTGCGGCGCGCCCCTTTCTGACAAACTCCATAATCTTAAAGGCGGTCCCGGGCTCAAGCCCGTGCTGAATCAGATATACCATAATATCGTCACGCAGACCGATAACCTCGGCAAGAGAAGCCGTACCGGTGCGAACCAAGTCCTGGGCGTTGTTAAGCCATACATCGGTTCCGTGCGAAAGACCCGAGATAATAAGCAGCTCGACAAAGGTCGAGGGCTTTGTGTCCACAAGCATACCGCGGACAAAAGAGGTTCCGAACTCAGGGACACCAAAGGTTCCGACCTTGCTTCCTATCTGCTCGGGTGTGACGCCCAGAGCCTCCGTCCCCGAGAAAAGGCTCATAACCTTAGGATCGGCAAGCGGAAGCTCGGAGGCGTTAAGTCCCGTCATATCCTCAAGCATACGAATCGTCGAAGGGTCATCGTGACCGAGAATGTCCAGCTTAAGCAGGTTATCGTGTATCGAGTGGAAGTCAAAATGCGTGGTAATAATGTCCGAATCCTTTTTGTCGGCAGGGTGCTGAATCGGGCAGAAATCGTGAATGTCCATTGTTTTCGGGCATACGATAATTCCGCCGGGGTGCTGACCCGTTGTGCGCTTTACGTCAACCATCCCGCGTGAGATTCGGATAAGCTCTTCCTCGGGGGCGTCGATTCCCTTTTCCTCATAGTATTTTTTTGCAAAGCCGATGGCGGTCTTTTCGGCGATTGTGCCGATTGTTCCCGCTTTAAAAACGTACTTGTCGCCGAAGAGCTCTCCTACATATTTATGAGCGGTCGCCTGATATTCGCCCGAAAAGTTAAGGTCAATATCAGGAACCTTATCGCCCTTAAATCCAAGAAAGGTTTCAAACGGTATCATCAGTCCGTCTTTTTTGTATTTCGTTCCGCAGACGGGGCAGTTCTTGTCGGGCATATCGATACCCGTCGGATATTCGCCGTTTTCAAACCACTCGCTGTTTTTGCAGTTGGGGCAGACGTAATGCGGACAAAGCGCGTTTACCTCGGTGATGTCGGACAGAAACGCCGCAAACGAAGAGCCGACGCTTCCGCGCGAGCCGACAAGGTACCCTGCATCGTTCGACTTTTTAACCAGCTTATGAGCAATCATATACATAACCGAATATCCGTATTTTACGATACAGTCAAGCTCTTTGTCCATACGCTCTTGAACGATTTTGGGCAGAACATCTCCGTAGATACGATGTGCCTTTGCGTGGCACATATCAACAAGGTCCTGTTCGCAGTTTTCAATTGACGGCGGATAAGAGCCGTCTTTAACGGGCTGAATTTTTTCGCACATATCGGCAATCTTGTTGGTGTTTGTTATAACAACCTCCTTTGCGCGGTCGCCGAGATATGAAAATTCTTCAAGCATCTCTTCGGTTGTGCGCAGATAAAGCGGAGCCTGCTCGTCCGCGTCCGAAAATCCCTGTGCGCCAAGCAAGACACGGCGGTACATTGCGTCCTCGGGGTCCATAAAATGAACGTCGCAGGTCGCAACGGTCGGCAGATTCAGCTTGTCACCAAGGCCGATAATCTTTCGGTTAATATCCTGAAGCTCAGACTTTGAGGCAACTGTTCCGTTGCGAAGCATAAAAGCGTTGTTGCCAAGCGGCTGAATCTCAAGATAATCGTAAAAAGAGGCAATGTCCAAAAGCTCTTCGTTGCTTTTTTTGTCAAGAATGGCGCGGTACAGCTCTCCCGCCTCGCAGGCAGAGCCAATGATGATTCCGTCGCGGAACTGTTCTATCACGCTTTTGGGCATAATCGGTTTTTTATAAAAATATTCAAGATTAGACTTGGATATAAGCTTGTACAGGTTTTTAAGACCGACATAGTTCTTTGCCAAAAGAATTATGTGATACTTTTGGCTTTTAAGAAGCTCGGGTCTGGTCGAAATGTTGATTTCGCTGTTTTCGGCGCGGTTCTTGCACGCCGCATCCATAAATTTAAGAAAGACTTCGGCGGTCGCGGTCGCGTCATCAACGGCGCGGTGGTGATTTTCAAGGCTCACGCCCAGACGTCTGCACACGGTGTCAAGCGAATGTTTACGCTCGTTCGGATAAAGCTCGCGCGAGATGCGAAGAGTATCGATAGCCTTGTTGTGGAACTCAAGGCCAAGCTCGGTCGCGTTATATCTGATAAATCCGCAGTCGAATGAGGCGTTGTGCGCAACAACCGCACAGCCCTTGCAAAATTCGAGGAATTTCGGCAAGACCTCGTCGATTTTCGGCTTGTTCGAAACCATTTCGTCTGAGATTCCCGTAAGCTCGGTTATATTCGGCGGAATGGGAATCTCGGGGTTTATCAGCTGCGAGAATTTATCGGTAAATTCACCGTTTTCGATTTTTATTGCGCCGATTTCGGTAATGCGGCATTCCTTGGGCGAAAGCCCGGTTGTTTCGATGTCAAAGACAACATAGCTGCCCGAGGGGCAAAGGTCGGCGGTGCAGGGATTAAGGCGCGTGTCGTTTATAAGATACCCTTCTATTCCGTAGATAACTTTTATATCCGTGCCGGACTTAGAAAGAGCCTTAGCCGCGTTGTGCGCATTGGGAAATGCCTGAGCCACACCGTGGTCGGTTATGGCAATGGCTTTGTGTCCCCACTTGGCGGCACGTTTTACAAGGTCGCTTGCCGAGGTCACCGCGTCCATAGCGCTCATCTTGGTGTGAAGATGAAGTTCGACGCGTTTTTCATCGCTGTTGTCCATACGAATGGGCGGCGCCTCCAAAAGCTCGACAGACCGAACCTTAACGATAGCCTTGCGCGCATATTTGTCTGCCTCATAAGTGCCCGAGACTTTAACGCGCTTGCCCGTTCCGACAGAGGCAAGAACTTTGTTTAAGCGGTCGCTGTCGGCAAAAAGGTTGCAAGAGCAAGCCCAGTCGTCATCGCCGAGGGCGAAGGTGATTGAACTTCTCGTACCGCTGCCGAATTTGGGATTTCCCTTTATCTCGCGGACATCATAGGTCAAAACCTCCCCCGCGATAATATATGTCTGCGGCGAACTCCCGTCGGGCGAAAGCTCCATAGACGAAATGGGGACGGGCGGCCCGGGAATGGGTCTGCCGTATAAAAGCCCCGAAGTATAAGCGGGCGAGGTCGGAGCGGAGACGGGCGCCTTCGCCGCCTCTGCGGCAGAGATTTTCTGCTGTTCCTTTTCGCGCCTTTCAAGATACTCCGCCTCGTTAAATTCCTTAAATTCAAGATTTACTTCAAATTCGCGGCATAATTCGCCGAACAGAGCGCCGCACAAAAATTCTTTAAAATGATTTTGATTAAGCAGAGTTTCGCCGCCGATTATGTTGGAAACGGTGACGGAATTTCCGTCAACAGACGCTTCGGCGTGCGACAGAAAGGGTCGGCAGCCGCCGTGCTTTCTGACAAAGCCGGATATAAGTCCGCCTATATACTTCGCGTCGGGGGTAAACCCGGGCGAATAAAACGAGATTTTTATATCGTTTAAGTGATAAGCGGCTTTAATCGCCTCGGCGTAAGAGTAAAGCAAATCGCGCGAGAAGGGAGAGCCGCACGCAAGCACAATTTCAACGGTGTTTGCGTTTATGTCCAAATGACAGGTCTTAATCTCGGTCTGTTCAAGTAAAACGGCAAGGCTTTCTTTAATTGTCAGCTTGTCAAACAGGTCTAAAATTCCGTTTTTCATATGTATTGTCCTTTCAACTTTCAATTTCTTTCAAAAGCGTGTCAATAATTTCGTCCTCGCGGATTTTTTTCACAATATTCCCTTTTTTAAACAGAACGGCGCAGCCGTCGCCGCCGGCTATTCCTATATCTGCGTCCGCTGCCTCTCCGGGGCCGTTCACAACACAGCCCATAACGGCGATTTTAAGCTTTTTATGCATATTGGCGGTCGCGGCGGTTATGGCATTTGCAATGGGAATCATATCGATTTTTGTCCGTCCGCAGGTGGGACACGAAACAACGTTGACGCAGTCGCCGTAAAGGTCAAGCGATTTAAGAATAAGTATGGCTGCTTTGACCTCTTCAACGGGGTCATCGGTCAGCGAAACGCGAATGGTGTCGCCTATTCCGTCGGCGAGAAGAGAGCCGATTCCTACAGCGGATTTAACAATCCCCTCCTCCGTTGTCCCCGCCTCGGTCACGCCGAGGTGAAGAGGATAGTCAAATTCCGCCGCGGCAAGCCGATAAGCGGCAATGGTCGTCTTAACATCCGAAGACTTCATAGACAAAACGATGTCGTCAAAATCACAGCGGTTTAAAATTTCAATGTGTCCGCGCGCGCTTTCAACCATTGCGCGCGCAAGGTCGCCGCCGCACTTTTCAAGCAGACCGCGCTCAAGCGAGCCGCCGTTGACGCCGATGCGAATGGGAATCCCCGCCGCCTTCGCCGCCTTAGCAACCGCGGCGGCGCGATCCTCTCCGCCTAAGTTCCCGGGATTGATGCGTATTTTGTCAACTCCGTATTCTATGCATTTAAGCGCAAGCCGATAGTCAAAGTGAATATCGGCAACAACGGGCAGGGGCGATTTTTTGACAATGGTTTTCATCGCCTCGGCAGAGTCGTTGTCGGGTACGGCAAGCCGAACAATATCACAGCCGGCATTGGCAAGCCGCATAATCTGAGAAACAGCGGCGTCCGTATCGATTGTCGGTACGTTAAGCATAGACTGAACGGCGATTTTTGAGCCGTTTCCTATAATAATATCCTTTATTTTAACAGCTTTCATAAGCAGTGCTCTCCTTAATATAATAAAACGCTTCATATTATTATAGCATAACAAATTAATCGGTTCAAGTCGAAAGCCTAAATTTATAATTATAATTTTCGGAACTCTCCGCTCACATTCCGCCCCCTTGCCTAAAGTGGCAAAGCCTCCCTTGCCTAAAGGGGCGATGGTTGCCGGTGGCAACCGCTTATCGCCGACCGAAGCGGACAGCGGAGACGGGGACCGCGTTAG
>OLPI01001422.1_pt1 | contig 21272 bp, 14 predicted proteins | sample 1672361 | NCBI WGS metagenome assembly OLPI01 (sample SAMEA3136675, study PRJEB25190) | human gut metagenome
TGCGCCTCGCCAGAAACGGAAAAACCCGCCGCTTTCCGCGATGGCGCAGCATTCAGCGTTTGGGACAGCGCCTGGGAATCTAAATTCCCGTCCGATTATCCCAAGGGCGATTACCTGTCGACCAATACCGCCGAGCAGCTTGAAATTGACATTGAGGCTGGCACTATTCACAAGGCGGATACTCTTGAGGAGCTTGCGGAAATCGTAGGGTTCGATAAGGATATCTTTGTCGCCAACGTCGAGCGTTATAACGAGCTTTGCGAGAAGGGCGAAGACCTCGACTTCTACAAGAGCCCTCTGTGGATGACCACGATCGACACTCCTCCCTATTATGTTTCGAAGCACATCGTGAGCGTTACGAGCACCCGCGGCGGCTTGAAGATTAATGACCAGATGCAGGTTCTCGACAAGAAGGGCCTCGCTATTCCTGGCCTGTATGCTGCGGGCAATACCGCCGGTTCGTTCTACGGCAACGTGTATCCGCCGAACATCATGGGCACGGGCATCGGTCACGGTCAGTGCTTCGGATGGCTTGCCATTAAAGACATGCTTGGCATGGAAGTCCTGTAGTCTAAACGCCAAATGAACGGAGGAGCTGAAATGAGAGCAAAAGCGAAGCTTGTAACGACAACCGCGCTTTGCGCCCTGGTCGCATGTCTCTGCGCGTGTGCTCCGTCGGGTGGCGACAATGCCGGTTCGGGTGCATCGTCTGGTGATGCCACGGCGGGAAGCTTGAAAGCTACTCATACGGAGGAACAATGGGAAACGATTTCGGCAAACCCCGTCAAAAAGACGTGTTTCGGCTGCCATACTCGTGATGCCATTGTTGATGCGACAAAGGATTTTGAGGGAATCGAGGGGCTTAACCCCCATGCTTCACATACTGAATCCTATGATTGCCTGAAATGCCATTCGCTTGAGGGAACCAACGTTTTGGTATGCAACACGGCATGCCACGGAGGTTATCATGGCGACGGCCAAGGGTGGCCGCTTCCGAATGAAAGCTGGTCAGACCCAACGGATGAACTGCCTGCAGCAGACGGTGTTGCGATTCCCAACAACGTTTAAAAGCTAGCACTTCCCATAAGACCCGCTCGAATCCCTCCGAGCGGGTCTTCTTTGCATTGTTGGCCTATTGCCCTCGAGCGCTATTGCCGTCTACGCTGTTGTTACCGTTGTCGTTCCTGCCCTCGTTCCCACTGCCGTGGCCTCCGGCTCCGTTACCGTTGTGGGCGCCTCCGTCTTTGCCATGGCCTATGCCAGCGTGTTTGTCTTTTTCTTCGTTCTCGTCAATTCCGTTCTCCGCAAGTAAATCGCGCAGCTCGCGCATGCTCATGGAGGCGCACTCTTCGGTCGAGATATCGATACCGACCTCTTGGAGGGCCTGGTAGGCTCGGTATTTCGCGACGCCCATGCCTAAATTGTGGGCGGCCTGGCGCTCCTCGGCGTTCGTTCGGTTGCAGTGCGCCTCGCCTTTGCAGCCGAAGCAATTGTTGCTTTGCGCGGCGAGCGCGGCGTAGCGATTCTCATTGTCGCAGTCGATGGACACCTCCGCGACGGCGCCCTCGCCGGCTATGGCGCGCATGGCGCCATCGAGGTCGCGTGCAGCGTCGTCGAAGGGGCGCCACATGCAGGACGCCTCGTCAAGCGCCTGCTGGCCATCGTCGTTGAGCGCGTGTGCTCCCACCACAATGTCGAAACGATTCAGCGTTAACTCGACCGACGGATTCACGTCGATTCCCACATACGCCATGGGTCGCAGGAAATCGGCAACGCCGCCGATGAGACACGCGATAAGCGCCAAGCACGCTGCAATTGCGGCGATGCGTCCACCTTTGGCGAAACGCAGGGCTTTGCGGCGCTTCTGAGGGATGGCGCTCTCCGACCCTTTTGATGTTTCGATTTCATGGTGGCTTGCTGGCGAGGTTGAGGATTCTTCGGCGGCCTTGTCTTTTTGGCTTGCGTAATTGTTTGCGTGGACGCTTTCCTGCGCGGATAAGAGCTCTTCGGTGCGCTCGTTTTCTTGCTGCTTGCGTTTCGCCTCGATACTCGCGAGGGCGCGCGCAGCGATATCGTCCGGAAGGTGAATGGCTTCAATTGCTTCTTTTACCCGGTGTTCTTCATTATTCGCCATTAGCTGAGCACCTCCCGCAGCCGCTTGCGTCCGCGCGATATCCATGAATAGACGGTGTTTTCGGGCATGTTGGTCATTTCGGATATTTCGGAAGCCGTGTAGCCTTCGACGAGCGACAGATAGACCTGTGTTTTCGGCGGATCGCCGAGCGCGTCCATGGCTCCAAGTATGCGTTTAACGCCGATTTCGGTTTGGGTCGAGTCGTCTTGAATGCCGAGCAGATGGTCGTTGTACGCCTCGAGGCGGCTTTCGAGCGAGATGTTTTTCGCGCGGGCCGCCTTCAGGGTGTCTTTGCATTCGTTGATCGCGACGCGCAAAAGCCAGGCCTTTTCGTGTTCAGCGCTTGAAAAGGCCTGGTCATGCATAGTAAATTTCAGGAACGTGTTCTGCAGCACGTCTTCGGCATCGTGCGCGGGCATGTATGCGACGCACGCGCGCCAGACGGCATCGCCGTGCTCGCTCATGGCGCGTGATATGTCTTCAGAAGATCTCATGCTTTTGTGCGTGTGTTCCTCGAGTCAATGCTGTTTAGCGGTTGGGGCAATTTTGGGCGCGCTGGCAACCGCCGACGAAGCCGTTGCAAGCGCCGTGGCCGTGGCCATGGGTGTAGCCGCAACCGCCGCCATTGACGCAGGTTCCGTAGCCATTGCCGCTGCCGTATCCATAAGCGCTGCCATTTTGGGTGCCGGAACCGTTACCCAATCCATTGCCGTTCCCGTAGCCTAAGCCGTTACCTGGGCAAAGGCCGTTTTCGTAATTATCGCAGATGCCGTTGCCATTTTCGTCGATGAAGGCCGCGCCATTGCCGCTCAGGCAACGTTGCGCGCAGAGCCTCCCTTCGATTGCGGAGCGCATGCATGCCATGCTGTTGCATAGCGAATGAACGTTGTCGGCGGCGTTGGCGTTGGTGTTGACGCTTGCGTAGCAGGGCCCATTTCCGGTGCAGAGGGGCTTCGCGAACGCCTCCGCTGGATGCATGGCGAGCGCTGCGATTCCTGCAACAAGAATCAGGATTGCGAAAAGCGCTGCTGCAGTATGGGTCGTGCGGGTTTTGGAGTTTTGGGAAGCGGTGTATGTCATGGCGTCCTCCTGTCGTTTTGGGCCTTCAATAAAGAAACGATTCAGGTGGAGGAATCCTTGCAAGGTTTTTTGGAAAAATGCGACCGCCTGTCGAAAAAATGCTTTGTTTGAAGCCCGAACTTGGTTTCTGCGCGCGAAAGCGCGGTGAGTTTTCGCTTGCCGTCACAGCTGTAGAGCGCATTATTCATCGAGTCATATGAGGCGCACAATACAACAGGGGCCCAGATAACCTGGGCCCCTGCATGGCGCGTGGGAGGGATTGCGTCTGAGAGAAGATTATTTCTTTGCCGCGTCGGCTGCTGCCGTGTTCACGTCAACTTCGACGTCGCGTTGCTCCATGGCGGAGTCGTCCGGCTCCTTGTTGAGCTTCGGGTCCACCGTGATAACGAAGTTCGGCTTCGTTCCCGAGTTCTCGTCGGAAACGATATCGGCCTGGTGGTTCTTTTGCAGGTCTTCCATCTCCCCAACGGCGATGTTAGCGCCGGGGCAAGCAGCGACGCATGCGGGCAGCTCGCCGCGCTGTTGGCGGTCATAGCACATGTCGCACTTGTAGGTCTTGCTCTCCTCCTCATCGTAGCAAGGAGCGTTGTAGGGGCAGGCCTCGATGCACATTTTGCAGCCGATGCACTTGTCGTGATCCTGCTTGACGATGCCGTTGTCGAGCTTGGTGTAGGCCTCGACAGGGCACGCCTTTACGCATGCGGGGTCTTCGCAGTGGTTGCACGACATCGAGAGGAAGGAAACGTCGACGGGGCTATCTTGACGAATGCACGATACCTTGCGGAGCAAGACGCCTTCATTCAGCTGTTTCTCGCTCTTGCATGCAATGGAGCACGTTTTGCAGCCGTAGCAGTTCTTGTTGTTCATCCAGAAACCGAGAGCCATGACTACGCCTCCTTCTTAACTTCGATAAGGGTCTGGTTGCAGCAATGGGTACCGCCGAGGGTCTTCCATTTGTCGTTCGTTATATAGCTGCTTGAGCCGCCCTGCTGCTCCCACCAGCCATTCTGAAGGCCGACAACGCCCTGCTTGATGCGCTCGCCAACCTCTGCGATGCCATGGTGTTCGCCGCGGTCGTTGAACACGACAACCTTATCTCCGTCTTTGATGCCGCGTGCTTCGGCGTCTGCGGTGTTAATGAGGACAACCGGCGCCTGATCGCAGACCTCATTCATCCATTCGAGATTGTTGAAGGTGGAATGCACGCTGCGATAAGTTTTGCGCTGTACGCTAAAGAGCGGATACTTCTGGGCGAGCTCGTCTCCATTGCGCGCATCTTCTTCGGCGCGAGCATAGGTGGCGATGGGGTTGAATCCGTCCTTCTTCCAGGCCGCAACCCAGAATTCAGCTTTCTTGGACTTGGTCTTGAATTCGCCGTCTTTGAACGGGATGTAATTGTCATCGACCACGCATACGGCATGCTTTTCTTTAAGCTCGTCGAGCGTAACGCCAGTGGGTTCGAGAACGTTTGAAATCATTTCGTCCATGGGCTTGCTGAAAGCATCGCCGAATCCGAAGCGCGTAGCAAGTTCGGAGAAGATTTCGAAGTCGCTCTTCGATTCGCCAGGTCCGTCAACGGCTTTTTCGCACAGCTGAATCCAATGGCTGCGATGGTTGGCCAAGACGCCTTCGGTCTCGAACACTCCCGTTACAGGAAGAACGAGGTCGGAGTAGAGGGCGGTAGAAGTGAGGTATTGATCGGCGGTAATGACGAATGGAATCTTTTCCAGAGCTTTCTTCACCATATTGGTGTTCGGCCACTGCGTCATCGGGTTGCCCGTCATGGAGTACAGAACGTTCACCTTGAGTGGATTTTCGTTCAGGATGGCCTCACCAAACTTGAAGCGCGGAATGCTCGGCGCGGGATCCTCGACCTTCGGAACCTCGATGGGGGATCCGGTCTTGACCTCGTTAACGCCACCTGCGTCGCTGATGCCGTCACCTTCGTGGCCAACATGGCCGCACAGGGCTGCAAGGTACAGCTGAGTGCCGACGGCGTTCGTGCCATTTTCCGTGCGCATGAAGCCGCCCATGTTTTGAATGATCATTGCTTTATCGGCCTGTGCATATTCGCGGGCGATGCGTTCAATGTCGGCTGCCGGAACGCCGCATTCTGCTTCGGCTGCAGCGGAATCCCATTTCTCCGCTTCGGCGTAAATGAGTTCAAATTCGGTGTTGTATGCATCGGCGGCAGAAGTTCCGTCGAGCTTCAGCGCTGCTTCGATGCCCTCTTTGTCGTGACGCACGATTTCGTTGCTCTTAGTATCGAAAACAACGAAAGAAGTCGGGTCGTCTTTATCCTGCAAAACGGGTTCGCCGGTCGTCTTGTCGACGAGGCATGGCGCGCAGGTGTGGGCAAGGGTGAACTCCTTGTCAAACAGGTCTTCGTCGATGACGATTTTGATCATCGCAAGGGCGAGCGCGGCATCGGTGCCGGGCCAAGGTTGAATCCACTCGGACGCTTTGGCGGCAGATTCAGTGCAAATGGGGTCAATTACGACGAACTTGCCGCCGTTTTCCATCATCTTCTCGAAGCGCTGGAAATAGCCCTGTTTGGAGATAGCGGGATTGTTGCCCCAGGCGATAACGTAATTGCTTTTCTCGATTTGGTTGCGTGTGTCAAGGAAGCGCTGTCCGTAAATAGGCACTTCAGCGGCACTAGTTCCAGCGCAGCACAGTGAGCCAACGGTCGTCGAGGCTCCGCCCAGGTGAGCGAAGAACGCCGACGCGATGGGGCCGTGCATTGCGCCGAAGTTGCCCGATCCGGTTACATAGCAAATAGAATGAACGCCGTCGGTGTCGATTGCATCCTGGAATTTCTCCTGAATCAAATCGAAGGCTTCGGACCATTCGATTTCTTTGAATTCGCCGGATCCCTTGTCGCCAGTTCGCAGCAAGGGCTTAGTAAGACGGTTGGGGTCTTTCGTCATGAATCCGCGAGCTATGCCTCGGGCGCAAGCCGCGCAATCATTGAGTTCGGAAGATTCGACTTTGGCGATTTTGCCGTCGATGACATATGCCTTCAGGTTGTGGTGCTGGCACTCCGGCGGACAGGTTGAATAGAAAATTTGCGCGCCCTCGTATGGATCGACTGCGGCCTCTTCCTGTTTGTCGGTCTTTTTGCCCCCTGTGCTTCCGCATCCGACAAGACTTGTTGCAGCAACTGCGCCAGCGGTGACGGCCGCAGTTCCCACGAACGCCCTGCGAGACAGAGCGGGCATGGTAGTTTCCGCATGCTCTTTCATATCTTTCCCCCTTTTTCCTTAAAGATTTGAAAGGATGCTTCATATTTTCTTCATTAGCTCTGGTTAACTCAATTGAACGGGCTGTAATATTTCATTAAGAAATTGCTCTAATTCTTAAGAAATTATTAACATTGGACCAATCGTAAAATCGCTCTATTATTCAGGGATACTAGGCATAAGACTATGCTTGCCAGCTGGCGAATGGGGGTTCGCGTTTGGCGCAAGGGGGATTAATGTCCGACAGACTGAACGAGCGAACGAACGGAAAGCAAGCCAGGGCGAAGTTTTGGGAGCTTGCACCCAAAAAGGCAAAGGCCCCATCTCGCCATCGCGGCCTGCGCAGTAAAATGGCGATAATCGTAATCGTTCTGATTGCTGTGCTCATGGGCGCCGATGCGTTGTGGAATTACAGTCTCCAACGCACACAGGCCGAAAACGAAGCTCGGGAAAAGGCCGAGGTCCTTGCTTCCGAGATGCGCGCCATGTGGGACTTCATTGACATGAACCAAGATGTCATCAATCGAGACGAGAATGGCAACTTCCGCACGAAAACGCTCGTATGCGTAGTAGCTGCTAAGTCTGTGAGCACGTTGTTCACAAGCAACACCGACTACATTATTCGCTTTACAGGGGAATCTCCCCGGCAGAAAGCGAATGCGCCTGACGCCTTCGAGCAAGAGGCCTTCGATGCGTTCCGCGCCGATTCGAGCCTCGCTTCGTATAGCGGTGTTCGAACCGACGAGGAAACGGGCCAGCGCGTGTTCCGCTATACCGAACCGCTGTATGTGACCGAATCGTGCCTTGAGTGCCATGGCGATCCGGCTGGAGAAATTGATCAATATGGATACCCGAAAGAGGGCATGAAAGTGGGCGATATCGGTGGCGCTATGTCCATTACCGAGCCTATGAGCATCTATGAAGAAGGTATTGCGACATCCGTCACGCAGCAGGCTCTTATGGTGCTCATTATGGTTGCGGTTGCGGGTCTCGGCATTTTCCTTGCGGCGAATCGTTTGCTGCTGCGTCCCATCGAGAGCCTCTCGCGGGCGGCGCATGATATTGAAGCGGGAAATTTCGACTATAAGCTTGACACGTCGCCGCGTGTTGGAGGCGAAGACGAGCTTTCCGAGTTTACGCGCGATTTCGATTCCATGGCGCGTCATCTTGAGCGCTTGTGCACCGACTTGAATAGCGAGGTGAAGAAGCAAACCGAAGAAACGCGCGTGCTCAACGATATGCTCATGTACCAGCAGCATGAACTGAAAAAGGCACTTGATAAACTGCATGAGGAATCGGCCTATAAAAGCGAGTTTTTCGCCATCGTGAGTCATGAATTGCGCACGCCGCTCACTTCGATTCTCGCCTTCGCGCGTTTGCTGCTCGAGAATCCGAACCTCGATGAAAAAACGCACGAATCCATTGCCGATATCGAGGCAAATGGAACGCTGCTTCTTAATTTGGTGAACAACATTCTCACCATCTCGAAGGCCGAAGCTAACCGTAACGAGTTGCTTGTCGAACCGGTCGACTTAGTCGACCTGCTTGGATTCATTAAGAAGACGCTCGACCCAATAGCCGCCAATAAGGATATTGCGCTTTCCGCGAAGGCCGATGCGAACGTGCCGATATCTATGGCCGATTGGGAAAAGCTGCGCCGCGTGATCGAAAACCTCGCCGATAACGCCATTAAGTACACCCATCGCGGTGGTCGCGTGGATGTTCGCGCGACGTTTATGGCGCCGCTCGACCCTCGCGCGTACGATGATGGGGTGTTCGCAGGGGACGAAGGCGAGCTTGCGTACGGCGATGGCAGCAACGTCGCCGCGCGTTCTGATTCCAAGGCGGGATTGGACTCTGCGCGTCACGATTGGGAAGTCCCCCTCCCCTGTTCTTCTGCCCCGCATGGCACTATTTGCGTCACGGTTGCAGACGATGGAATGGGTATTGACGAAAGCGATATTTCAGATATTTTCGAGTTGTATAAACAAGCTGGTCAATCGCCTAATCGTCGTTATCGTGGCACGGGTTTGGGCCTTGCCGTTGTGAAGGAGCTTACGGAGTTGCATGGCGGCGTGGCGACCGTCGAATCGCAACGAAAGGTCGGCAGCACGTTCTGCGTGCGCATCCCCTATGTTCCCTTGCCGGATGAGGAGGAAGATTTCGATGAAGATTCTGCTTGCTGATGATGAGGTGAGCATCCAAAAGCTTATAAGCGGATTGCTTGAGGATGAGGGTCATGAATGCGTCTGTGTCGAAGACGGTACCGATGCTCTTGAGGCATTCGAGAACGCATCGTTTGACCTCGTGATTCTCGACGTTATGATGCCGCGGATGGATGGGTTCGCTACGTGTCGCGAATTGCGCACCCGGGGCGTAACGGTTCCGGTGATTTTTCTTTCTGCAAAAGGCGATATCGTTGACAAGGGCATTGGGTTCGCCGCTGGTGGGGACGACTATATGACCAAGCCCTTCGACCCTCGTGAGCTGCTCATGCATATCGAGGCGCACCTGCGCCGCGCTCATATGGATGTTGCGCCTGCTAAGCCGGAGCCGAAAACGCTTATGCTTGGCCGATTTGTTATAGATACCGCAAAACACCAGGTCACAAAAGAGGGAATCTCGATTAAGCTCACGCCGAAGGAATTTAAAATCTTGCTCGCGCTTGCTCGCACGCCCGATACTGTGCTTTCGAAAGAACAGCTCGTCGAAGACGCTTGGGGTGCCGAATTCGTCGGTGAAACGCAAAGCATTACGGTGTTCATAAAGAAACTTCGTAACAAAATTGAAGACGACCCGAGTGACCCTCGCATAATTGAAACGGTATGGGGAATCGGGTATCGCCTGGTCGAAGGTGCTTGCTAGCAACCTACTTAGCTAGCAGACTAGCGGCCTGTTAAATGCTCGTAGCATTTAACAGGTTTTGCCCATTAAGAAGGCTCTGAAGGTCGAAGGCTAAATCTCTCAAATCACTTTCTAAAAAGTATCAAGTTCCTAAGAGTAATCAAGTAGCAACTTGCATATAGGTTTCCGAAAGGTCAGCCATGAATTCGATCATCGAAGTTAAAGACGTAACGTTCACGTATTCGGGCGCGCAACGTCACGCGCTCGAACGGGTATCGCTCGCCGTTGCCGAGGAGCTGGCTTGCCGTGCTTAGCGTTATCGACTATATGCCGGGCGACACGTTGCTGCATAAGCTGAACCTCGTGGCGAAGGTGGCGCTTGCCACGGACTGTCGTAACGACCCGTGCGCACAAAAAGGGAGCCGATTGCTCGACTCCCTTTGTGCATGTGCGCGAATGGCGCGTTTGCAAGTGAGATGCGCGAATTAGAAGCGCAGGCTCAGGCAGCTCAGGCCGCCGTCGATTTTGCGGTACTCAGACGTGTCAACGGTGAGCGTTTTGTAGCCCAGATCCTGCACGGCCTTGAGCACGGTGGGGTAGCCCTCGGGCACGATGACGGTGCCGTTGACCCAAATGCAGTTGGCGGCATAGGCCTCATCTTCGGGGATTTCAACCTTGTTGTACTTCTCGAAGTCGGGCTTGGTCTTGAACTCGCCAGAAACGAGCATGTTGTTGTCTTCCAGATAGTTCACGCCGGTCTTCAGGTGCAGCACGTACTCCAGCGGCACCTCGCTGCCCGAAAGGCCCCAGCCCTCGAGGATCTCGATGAACTGGCGAATGCCTTCTTCGTTGGTGCGAGCGGAGCGGCCCACATAGAAGTGGTCGCCGACCATCATGACGTCGCCGCCCTCGAGCGTGCCAGGAGCGGTGATGTGGGCGATGTGATCGTCGTCGAAGAACTGGCGAATGGTGGGCTCCATTTCCTTGGCCTCGCCATTGCGGGTGCCAGCGCCTGGGTTGTCGATGATGGCGCCGCAGCGGGTGATAACGGCGGTGTCCTCGACGAAGCAGCTGTCGGGATACTCTTCCATTGCGGGAAGCACGGTAACGTCCACGCCACACTGCTTCAGGGCCTCGATGTAGGCGTCATGCTGCTCAATCGCCTTCTCGTAAATCGGCTTGCCCAGCTCGGGTGCGCTGGTGATGCCGTCGCACAGCGATTTGCCGGGGCGGCGGACAATAACGTGGGAAAACTTAGCCATGGAAAGTTCCTCTCTCTGCGAACGTGGCTATAGTCGCGCGTTGCGCGGCTTTCCAAACGACCCCCATTGTACTCCCTTTAGGCGAATACGTCTCGGAGGGAGGGGGTGAGTTTACTCATGCTTGACTGAGGCTATTTTCCCATGAACTCTTTCGTGAGCCCAGTGCGCGTTTGCGTGTCTGTTTTCTCGTAGATGTTCGTGAGGTGACGCTGCACCATGCGAAGCGAAATTCCCAGATCATCGGCAATTTGTTTGAGAGGGCGCTCGTCGCAAGTCACGGCGCGCAGCACGTCGGTCTCGCGTGGTGTGAGGCTGTATCGGGCGATGAATTCCGCCTGCAGCTCTTCGGCGGAAGGCGCGCTTTCGGCGGCGAGGCCGGCTTCGATAACCTCGCGTTCGCGCGCGGTCGAGGGCAAGCGGAACAGCCCGGCTCCAATGAATGCGGTACTGGCCAGCATAAACAGTACAATTGAGGCAATCATGACGGCAACGACGCCCGCCTGCGTCAGTGCGAGCGATGCGCCTGAAATGGTGAACGCGCACACGTTGTTCGCAGCGCGACCCATGCCCGCCCACAGCTGCGGCGTGCGCATGCGCGGCGCGAGCTGCAGGAACATGGTGGTGAAGAACGTCACGAAGAAGCCCGAGCTGAAGAAGAACACGATGAGCCCAATAACGGGGCTTGCGCCAGCCTCGACGGCCAGAATGGAAATAATCGACAGCAGCATAACGCCGAACATGACGAATCCCATATAGCGGCGTTCGCGAATGTCGAATACGATGCCCGCTACAAGGCCGCTTGCCGCCAAAAAGAGGCGCGGCCATTCGTCGACCGCGATGGAGCCTTGCGCGTCGGAAAGCGTGGTTACGCCGTCGAGCGTTGAAAACAGGCAGGCCAGAATCGCGACCAAAGCAACCGACCAGAGCGCGCGGTTCAAGGGCTGGACATTTTCCGTTGTGCTGGGACTTGTCGTCGTGTTGGCGTTTTCCGACGTGCAAGCGTTTTCCCCATGGCGTTCGGCGTTGGCGTCGTCGCGCGTGAAGAAGAGCAGCGCTCCTAGCGCCGCGGCTCCTGCACACAGCATGGCGACTTCCCATGCGCCCGTGGGAATGAATTGGTTGTTCGCGAATTGCAACAGAATGCCTGCTGCATAGGCGGAACCTGCGCCCTTAGCGAGTGATGGGCTTCCCTCGAATGCGCGTGCCATGTTCCAATGGGCTTCCGCTCCTGCGCACCCCAAAAAGAAGAAGCCTGCGCATCCGGCAACTTGCAGTGCGGTGGCGTCATCGAGCATGAGGACGGCGATGAGGCACGCGATGGCGCCTGCGGTTTCGGTGAAGGGTACCCATGCCTGCGCGCGCGGAAGTTTCGAGAGCGCTGCGAAGGCGAGAAAGCCCACAACGCTTGCTCCCAAGATAAGCGCCTGCGCGCCTACGACGCCTTCTGCTGGCAGAAGCGTGCCCATGCGCCTGTCGAAGAAAAACTCGCTTCCCAGAAACGCGAAGGTGAACAGCGCGAGAGCGGCAAGCGATTCGAGAGATTTTCTTTCGATTGACAGCATGGATTTTCCTCAACATATATATAAAGCGCCGGTGCGCGAAGGCGCCGGCGTGGCAGGTGCTTTTGCGTGCTTCCTATTGTAGTGGCGGGTGAGGCGTTTCCGTGTAAAAAGACGCGAAACGCTTTGCCTGCGGCGCGGCGTTTCGCGCGTGCAATCGTGAACATGGGGTAAAGATGGGTTTTTCGCATCGCTTGCGCCGTGCCGGCAATGCGGCGAGGGGCTTTGCGCATGAGCTCGGTTTATCTTCCAAGTATGTTTTTGTGAAAAGAATCAAATCGTTTTCCCAGATAAACACCTAGGTTCGCATATACGAACCTAGGTGTTTTCTTCGTATTCGCGCAAAGTGCAGGATGGATTTTCAGCAAAAGGCACAAGAGAAGGACGCTGCCATGAAACGAAATGCAACGCAACCGAAAACGCGCGCGACGTTGCGCGCGGCGTGTCGAAAAGCGCTTGCCTGCGCGCTTTCGGCGGTGCTTGTCGTGGGGCTCGCGCCCACGTTCAGCATCGCTGAAGCAGCCGAGGACGAAGCCGATGCCGCGGCGAATGCTGTGGGCGATGGGGCGGCTGAAGACGCCGCCGATGGCTTCGTAGCGCCCGATGCCATGTCGGGCACTGGCTCGCAGGTCGTCTCCATTCCTGAAGATAGCACGACGATCCATGCCGCCGTCGCGCTTGAGGGCGACGATTCCGAAGCGGCATCTGCGCAAAGCGGTGAGGTGGGATTGCCCGGCTCGCCGGCGGAGAACGCAATCCGGGATACAACGAGCCTTTCCGCCAAGGGCGGCGATACTGCATCTTCCGCGGCAGTCGACGGTAATGCCGCGAAGGCTCCTGCTGCCGTTGCCGACGAGTCGAACGGCGATGGCGACGGCGCTTCCGCCAACGCCGAACCGACGGTTGGCCCAAACCCCTTCAAGCAAGGCGTCGACGCGCAGCCGCTGCTTGGCTTGGACAACTACGACAAACACGTTATGGTAGACAGCGAGGGCAACGTCGACAAAACCGAGACAGCCAAGCGCTGGAAAACGAAAGTCGGCTGCGAGGGTAAAAAGATGTGGGCAGGTACGCTCATCCAAGACAATGGCTACTGGGACCAGCCGGGGTGGAGCTTTGTAGTCGACTGGCCGCAGCCAAACCCCCTGCACGATGCTGAGGTGTATGCCTACATTGAAAAAAACTACAGCGATACAACTGACGGCGCGAAGCGCGACGTTGTTATTGCCGAGGGTGATGCTGGTCTTACGCCCGTCAACTTCCGTGATCTGTTTGACGGCAGCCATGATGTGTACATTGGCAACTTCGGCTTCGAATACAACCGCCTTAGCTCGCTTTCAATCCCCAGCTTCGTCAAAAAGATCGACATGAATGCGTTTATGCAGGATGGCACAAATGCGTCTTTGACCGACTTGCAATTCGAAGAGGGCATTGAGTGCATTGCGGGCGAGGCATTTGCCAATTGCAACGGCCTTGCGAAGCAGGACCTGATTGAGTTTCCAAAATCGCTTAAATACCTTGAAGGTGGAGCGTTTGCGACGTGCGGCGCTCTGAAGGTGCGGTTCGACAATCCCGACATTCGTTTTGGCAGCCAGTACGACAGCGACCTAGACGACCCTTCTCTGCCCTTCGACGACGGTACAACTGTGTATGCCTACAAGAAGAAGAGCGACGGCACCGATTCTGACCCGTACCGCCTTTCGCAGCAGGATACCGAATCCTCCAAGCACTATAACTACGTATGGCTCGATGATGAATCGTCGGTTGTCGCGGTTACCGGCAAAGTTGAACTTCCTGAAGGCGCTGATCCCGGCGACGTGTCGGTAGTTATGGAGCAAAACGGCGCATTGAAGAAACTGGCGCTAGCCGAAGACGGGTCTTTCACGTGTCCCGACGCAGCAATTGCTACTGAGTGTTCCATCACTGTGCAAATTGCTGGGTACTATGATAAAAACTACCTGCGCACCGCATCGCAGATGGGCTCCTCGTGGGATTTGGGAACAATTGCCGCGTCTGATTTCAAGAAAATCGCCGCTCAGCGCACGCTCCCGATAAGCGTCTATACAAAGAACGTCGCGAATGCGGAAGGCGAAGAAGCGCTCACGAATATTACGAGCAATCCTGGTTTATCGTTCAAGCTCAAGTGCGATGGCGTCGATCTGGCTTCGGGCGAAGACGCCGATTACGTCGTGCAGTGCAATTCTGTTGTGCTCTCCGAAGCGCTTGCGAACGAGGGCAACTTCGAGAGGCTTTCGCTCGAAGTTTCGACCAGCGATTCGCTGAAGCTTACGGGCACTACGGTTGCCTACAGCAGCGAACGGGGCGGTTTCGAGGCAACCCTTTCTTCATGGGGCAGCGTACGTGTGTCCGCGAATGCCGCGTATGAGGGCCGCAGTCACGTATTCCTCTTCAGCGGGACCGACGCGAATGCCCGTTGCGTCGTGGACAGCTACACGTCGGTTGAATGGCCAGATGGTCAGGAAAACCCCAATTGGATTCTTTCTACGGGCAAGCTGAAGGCGGGAACCTATGTTGTGGCGGCATGCAAGCCAGACACGGTGCTCTCTGCATCGAACCTGGGAGTGTTGGAGCGTTCTGGCGTTCCGTACGCGAAAGCCGAAGTCGAGATAACCGACAATTCAGTGTCTGAGGTGACGCTCGACGTGCCCGATTACGACAAAGAGCAGCTGCTGAAGAATGCGGGGGTGAAATCAGCGCGCGTACAAGCCCCGGGTGACGGTGTGGTTGCTGGGTGCGAAACAATAATCGAAGTGGCCTATGACCTCGATAAGCCAATGCCGCTCGAATTCACCTTCGGCATTCCTTCCGCTGATTATCACGGCATAAGCGCATCACTGAAAAGCTCAGGTAATGCGTCTTGCGGGGTGTATGGGGACAGCCTGGTTGTTAATGTCGATGCGCAAACGACCACTGATGTGCTCTATATTGCGTTTACGCCCGATAAGCAGCAGGTTTACTCGCTTCCCGTGTCGCTCGAGGCGGGCGACAAGGTGATTCCTTTGGGTGATGCGTCATTCCTCGCACGAGGAATGACGGTCAAGGTTGCCGACAACTGCGTAAAAGATACGGGCAATCAGGCCACGGTGTACAGCGCGCCTTCGTCGTTTATCGAGCTTTCCATTGCTGGCCAAACGGTGGGAACGGCATATACGAACGCGCTTGGTCATGCGCAGATTTCATTTGACATTCCCGAAGAAGTCACCCAGGGTCTTCTGTTCGGCGACTACGTAAAACTTGATGCTAAAAGTGAACAGGCTGATACTCATCTCAATTGCTTCTATCGCCCAGGTGCGAAAATCAAGACGTTCAGCATAACGAATGCGGGCAAAACCCAAACAAGAATCGTTGATGGGAAAGAGACCGACGATAATCTCACCGTTCTGTATCAACTCCCAAAGAAAAAGAATGCATATTGGACGTTTGATGTGACGATTGACAACGCCACTGCGCAGATCAACGCCGGCGATGTGCTCATGATGTACGCGAAGCTGACAAATGGGGAAAATGTTGCGGTACCTCTTGCCCTTGTATCGCAAGGAGACGAGGGCTCGCGTTACGTGGGCGAATACGTAGACCAAGAATACCTGGCGTTGCTTGAGGAAAACGAGGGCGAGGGGCATTTCTCCTCGGAATTGCTCCAGTCGAAGAATCTCTTCATTCCCGAAAGCTACAGCTTTAGCAACTTCGCGCTTTCCTACAAGGCAAACCTTGATGAAGATTACGAAGAGCGCGCGAAAAAGCGCATTGAAGATGAGGTTGCCGAAAGGCAGCAGCAATACAGTGCCTTCTGGGCGGACTACTGGGCGGACTACTGGGCGGGGTTTGAGGTGGATGACACCGTCAAGCAGCAAGCCCAGGAAGTCGATGCCGCTTTGGGCGAGGTTGTAGCGCAGCTCGCCGAGCGAGATGATGCGAGCAGCGAAAACGTACAGGCCACCATTGCCGAAATTGAAGCGTTGCGCCCTGATTTCCGCGACTTCGGATCTGCGCTCGCTCCCGACGACGACCTCTGGATTGCCTCGATCGATTCGCCTATTTTCACAGGGAAGCTTCCGGACGATATCAGCTGGACGGCTCCCACCGATGCCGAGCTCAAGGAGTGGTATGGCGACGAGATTCTGATGGACGACAACGGCAATGTCATTCTCGATGAGAACGGCAACGAGCAAAAACTCACCGACATTGCGCGCAAGTCCTTCGATGAAGTTCAGCAGGAAATTGAACAGAAAAACGCATGGGCGCGCAATACGCAAAAGACAATCGTGAACGGCCTTGACAAGTTGGGTCGCGAATCGGGCGTGGGCGCGCCGAGCGAATCGGGTTCGCCCTACACCCTGATAGACAACGTCATGAAGAAGGAGTGCGGCGATACACTCACCATTTCGGGGGGAGATAACGCGAAGGGCGAGCAGGTATCCTCTTCGACGAATGGTCGTTTTACGGGTGATTACTTCGTCACCGAAGAACAGAAGAATGGCAAAGACGGCAAAACGCCTGGGATTTACTCGGGGATCACCGCTCGCGTGACAGAAGAGGCACCCCAGGGTGTCGAGGCGCCTGCGCGTGTTACGACTTATACGTCCAATTTCGATGAAGCTCATGAACGTAGCGACGCCGCCAAAGCGGATATGTGGTCATCAGCGTGGAGCATTGCACGAGGTCAGGTGCTCGAACTGGCATCGGGGGGCCTCGATTATGCGAATGAGATCACAATCGTGAACATCATCAACAGACGTTTGATGAAGCATATGCCAGTAAGTGAGGTTTCGCCTCTTATGGAAGCATATGCGAAAGCGAACTTGTTCGAGAAGGAAATGGAGGAAATTGGTAGAGCGAACAAGATGATGCAAACGGGCAAGGGCGTAACGGGCGTGCTCGGCTTGGCTAACGATTACTTCGGTATGGATAGCGCGAAGAATTCGCTCATTGACAGCGGCAACGAGATTCGGCTCATCGAAACGGACATCGAGAATATCTACCAGCTCATTAAATACTGGCGTGCGTACAACCCCTGCGACAGCGATTGCCAGCGCTGCCTCGACGCGTTGTATGCCGAGCTTGAAGCCGCCGAGAAATACAAGGAATACCTTGTTGCCGAAGATGACAACAACTATTCGGATGTTATGAGGGGCTGTGGCACCTCAACGCTGAACGCCATGCTGGCAGTATGCAGCCTTTATGGTTCGGGCTCGTTCGGGGCGGCGGGTTCTGCGGGAGTGTACGGGTTTTCCGACCTTATTGGCAACTTCGTTTCCAAGGTTTCGCTGTGTGCCGATGTGTCTTCGACATCTGCTCACATGCTGCGCGCTCCTTGGGCTGACGTTGCCAAGAACGAATACGCCGAGGCAACGGCGTATCGCATGAGCGTATGCAAGAATTCCGGGAAGAAGAAAAGCGAGGACGATGAATACCGTGAAACGATCGATTGGGACCGTTTCTATGGGTCGGATGTTCGCTATCGCAATTATGGTGCGAATGTCATTCTCGACCCATCGGGCGTGGTGTATGAGGCGTTGGAGAGCAATCCCGTAGAGGGCGCAACGGCTACGTTGTGGACAAGGGGCTCCGCTTCCGGCGGGTCCGAGCAGGAATGGAACGCTGAGGCGTACGAGCAGCGAAACCCGCAAACGACCAGCGGCGATGGTTCGTTCGCGTGGGATACTCCCACAGGTCAGTACCAGGTGCGCGTAAGCAAGGACGGCTATCGCGATTCGGCGAGCGAGTGGCTCAATGTGCTTCCGATTCAGACAGGTGTGAACATCAAGCTAGAGTCCTCAAAAGCGCCCGAGGTTCAAGAAGCCTGGGCTGATCCCGACTGTATCGAGATCGCATTCGACCAGTACATGAAGGCATCGGATTCCCTTGAGGCGACCCTGGATGGAGTTGCCGCCGAACGCATAGAGTGGGTTGATCCTCAGGAGGCGTCCGAGGCGGATGGCTACGGCACGCTTTCTCGCGTGCTGCGGATATACCCGAAAAGCTCGCTTGCTGAAGGATCCCAGGTGAACCTCGCCATAAAGGGCTTGCAGAATTATGTGGGCACGGCTCTGGCAACGCAGGGGGGAAATTGGTCGCAGCAGCTGACGGTTTCCAAGCATCCCTCCCAGCTTGTGGCTAATTTCGAAAACGCTGTGGTGCTTCAGCAGAATGCCAGCGAGCCAGTGCAGGTTATCGCATATGTGCGCTATGCCGACGGGTCGCCTGTGGCTGGTCAGCGCGTGGTTGCGAAGCTGGAATCGGGTAGCCTTGCGTCGTTCAAAGGCGCCGCGGTTCAGAGCGATGCGGACGGGAGCGTGTGGGTTGAGGCCACGACCGACGCAGAGGGCAAGGCGAGCTTCCTGCTGACAGGCGAATTGCCTGGCATGACGACGCTTGAGCTTTCCGCAAGCGGCACCAATCTTACTAAGGAGATAGCCGTGCGTGTGACGTCTGATGCGGCGCAGCCCGCGCGTCCTGTGGCAACGATTGACGGCGCCGTATTCGATGCAGCTTCGCCGAAGGAGAATTCGATCGAGGTTGCGAAGGGCTCTCTTCTGGATCTTTCCTGCAGTACGGAAGGTGCAACTATCTACTACACCACCGACGACACGTGCCCGTGCATTGAGGGCGGTTCGCGCGTTGAGTACACGGCTCCTGTTCCTGTGACGCAGAATACGCGATTCCGAATTGCGGCGTACAAAGAAGGTATGGCGTTCGACAGCTACAGCGAGCGCTTGAACCTGAACGTTACGGTGGCCAATTCCACTGACCCGAGCCCCGATAATCCGGGCGGCGGCGCGACCGACCCCGAAAACCCGGGCGGCGGTACGATTAATCCCGATAACCCGGGTGGCGGCGTGGGCGGCAATGGCTCTGGCAGTGGCTCTGGCAATGGCGATTCTTCTGTGAATGGAGGCTCGGACGATGCCGCGGCGGGTGGTTCTGCGGTCTCTTCGGGCAGCGGCGCAGCAAGCGCTGTGGCGCAGAAGGCGGCATATGCTTCAACGAATGATGCTTCTATCTGGTGGTTTGCGGCGTTTGCTGCAATTGTGGCGTGCTTGGTGGCGATGGCCTGTCTTGCCGCTCGCAAGCGTGAACGTTAACGGGGCAGGATTGCGGCGATTCGTCATCCTTCCTTCAAAAGAAAGCCGAGCTGGCGCAGCGCTGGCTCGGATCGTATGATGGCTGCTTCATGGTGGTTATCGCGCTGTATGTTGTCGCTGCGGTTCTCGTTCCGTTCACGCTCAAGGCGGGCAATAAACTTTGGAAGAAGTAGGCCTTTCATTTGGCGTATGGTTTCCATTCGGAATGAATCGAAAGGCCAAGGGCTTCGGTCCTTGGCCTTTTCTCTATTATCGGCCCAACCTGTAGAAGCGTATGCAAGAGGGGCATCCAGCTTTTTGTGCCCTCGTCATATCGCCTATGCGCTTGCGACCTCAACCACATGCAGCGCATCGCCGTTTACGGTGAAAGCGACGTCATATGCGGCAAAGGCCAAATGGTAGACGCGGCTTGGGTCGTGCTTGCTTCCGGCGCGGCGCGGGTCTTGGCGCAGCACCTCCACGAGGCCCTCGAGCTTGTCGCCCTCGATATGCGCCTGCAGCGTTTCGGGGAAGTCGACGTCTAGTTCGTGCCAGGGCGCTTCGTCGATGAAACCGCCCGTCGCATCGGGGTGGCAGTCGGCGAAGGGAATATAGGGCTTGATGTCAAAGATGGGCGTTCCATCGCGCAGGTCGGCGCCCAACACATGGATAATCGGGCCGTCGTCGGTGAGCTCGATGTGGTCGATTTTGACGCAGGTCAATCCAATGGGGTTGGGGCGGAATGGGCTTCGAGTTGCGAACACTCCCATGCGCTCTGATCCGCCCAAGCGCGGAGGCCTCACCGTGGGCGACCATTTCGTGTTCGTGCCGCTTTTGTCGTCGGTGGCGGCATCTGCTGCAATGTCTTGCGCGGCTCCGCCCGGCGTGCCGTTTTCAAATTCCCAAAGCAGCCATGCGTGCGAGAAGCCGTCGAGTCCCGCGACGGCGCTATTCAGCGCGAACTCGGGCTCGAAAACGATGCGCCCTTGCAAATGTGGCGCCAGAAAGCTGTTGCGTGGAATGCCGAACTTCTGGGGAAGGTCGGTGCGAATATGCGCGATGGGTTTCATGCTGCGGGGTCTCCTGTGATGCTTGTGACGTCGGACGTTCTCTCGGTTCCTTCTTACCCCATTCGAGAGTGCGACTGAGCGCCCTCGAAGAATTTCAAAACTTCTGTGAGGCTTACGGGTGCATAGCTGTTTGCGTCAACGCCCACGTCGTATCGAAGAATGCCGCGCTCGCGGTTGCGCTCGTTGTTGGTGGGTCCTTTGGAGTGAACGTGGCCGTGCAGGGCGATGGCGTCGCGGCGTTTTCCATTCCAGCTCATGATGGGGTAGTGGAACAAAACGAGCTTATGGCCGCGCGCGTAGCCGGGGGCGATTTCGAGATAGTCCTGCTCGGTTTCGAAAATCCCCGCGCCCGCGCCCGTCGACCACGAATCGTCATGGTTGCCGCGAATGAGATGCGCGTGCTCGCAAGTGATTTGCTCTCGTAGGCGGCGTGCGTTTTCGGCAGTTGTTTGATACGCGAAGTCACCCAGCACATAGAGCGAGTCGCTGGGCGCTACCCGTTCATTAATCGCCGCAATGAGCCCTTGATTCATGCGTTCGATGGTTTCAAACGGGCGATTCATTTTCGAAAGAATGCTCGAATGGCCGAAGTGTAAATCGGCGGTGAACCACATCATGGGCGGCCTCCAGGGGAATTTATCGGGTTTGGATGTGGCTATTGTAATGGCCGCGCGGTTTATTGGCTGGTGGATGCCACGAAAAGCCGACTTCTTTACGAGGCCGGCCCCGAATCTACGATTCTGATGTAGCCGCTTTTCTCGGGATCGATTATTTCCGAGTTGGTATCGTAGAGAAAACGGCATTCTATTTTGTCTCCGATGGCGATGACGTCGCCGCCTTCGATAGGCGCGTTTGCGTTGAGATATGCAGTGTCAAGAATGAAGCCGCTTGATTGGTCCCTGTCGACTTTAATCTTTGCGATGCCGGCGCCATCGAAATCCTCAACGGTGCCTACGAGTGCCCAGGGGACGGCGAAGGGGCCGCCGCCGCTTCCTTCAG
>OLPI01001449.1_pt1 | contig 21047 bp, 14 predicted proteins | sample 1672361 | NCBI WGS metagenome assembly OLPI01 (sample SAMEA3136675, study PRJEB25190) | human gut metagenome
GAAGATTGGCTTACGCTTCTGATTGCGCGGTTGTATCTATTGATTATCATTTGGCTGATGTTGGTCATTTAAAGGATTATACACAATTTGATAGGTTGAGAGAATTGGGAAGATATAATATTATTCCGTTTTATGATCAAAAAAGTTTTGATAGAGCTCGTAAAATTCGTAATAAGGCTGCTCATAGTGATGGTGAATCTACTATGGATAAAGCATATGTTATGCATAGGATGTTGTATAATGTGGCAGTTTGGTTCTATAAAAATTATGGTGAAGATCCTGATTTTGTTTCTAAAAAATATGAAGGCCCTATTTATGAAAAAGAAGAGTTATCTAAAGATACTATTGAGGATATTGTGAATAAAGCAATTTCTTCTAAAATAGGGAAGCATGCTCAAATGTCACTTTCTGAAGATAATTCATCTATTGTTAACTTTCGCCAGGGTATTGGAGGGCGTGATAATGGTTATTTATTACATGATTTCTCTGAAGAGTATAAGAAAATTAAAGGTAGTTATTTGTTAGGTGAATTATATAAATTAAGAAATTCTTCTAAAGAAGCTGTTGAAGATGCAGATAGTTTAAATTCATTTAAAGAGTATTTGCATGTTGAAAGGGGAATTCAAAATGAATTTATAAAAAAACTTAAAGAAGTTGTGAATGATAATTCTGCTCATTTGGTAATGCTGTGTGGTAATGTGGGGGATGGTAAGTCTCATTTGCTCGCTTTTTTAAATAATCATTATCCTGATTTGGCTAATCAATTTAAAATTCACAATGATGCAACAGAAAGTTTTGATCCAAATAAAAATTCTATTGACACATTATCTGAAGTATTGTCAGCTTTTAAAGATAGTAATATCAATAATTCTAATGAAAAATTCATATTGGCTATTAATTTAGGTGTTTTAAATAATTTCATTGAATCTGATTATGCTAATGAAGAATACACAATCATTAAACAAAATTTAGTTGATTCCAATATTTTTGATCCAAATAACTTTTCTCAAAATTATGATTCTGAGCATGTGAATATAATTAGTTTTGCAGATTATAATATGTTTGAATTAAATGGTGATGACTATGAAAATAGGGTTTCATCAACTTATATTTCTTCATTAATTCAAAAAGTGGTCGATGATAGTCAGAATAACCCATTTTATCAAGCATATCTTAAAGATAAAGAGTTGGGGATTGAGACACCTGTTATTTATAACTATGAAATGTTATCAAATAAGAAAGTTCAAGATGTTATTTTAAATTTGATTATTAAAATTTCAATTAAATATAAAAAAATTATATCTACAAGAGATTTACTGAATTTTATTTATGAAATTTTGGTTCCTGCAAATATTGAAAAACCTAGTGAATCATATGAAACTTTTGATTATTTAAAAGACTTTTTACCTAATTTACTTTATACAAAGGTTAATTCATCAGATCTATTAAAACTGTTTAGTTTTGAAGACCCAATTAATTTAAGAAAAGAAACTTTGGATGATTTGATAATTGCATTGAATATTAGTGATGATATTTTAACTCCAATCAAAGAGTATATTGATGATGATGCATTACCATTACTTGAAAAATGTTTTAAGGAATATGGTGCTCTTAAAGATGGTTTATTAAATAATGAACATGAAATAATTAGTTCTTTAATTAGATTCGCATCTATTTTTGGAAAAAATAATATTGAAAATGTATTTATTAATGATGATTATTTAGATTATTTAGATTATTTGTATTATTATAATACTAAAAGCCCGGAAAAATATCAAAAGTTATTCAATCAAGTTAATGATGCGATATTTAATTGGAAGAAGTATATGGGTTCGGATATAATTAATATTGATGAGTTAAATAATTTTCAAGTAGGTCGCCGATTAAAATTACATCCTAAAATTAGCGAAGAAGATAAGGGTTTAGTTGGTTTAAATTATGATGAATTAGGTAACAGATTCAAAACAGATATCCGAATTTCGTTTAGTGTAAACAATAGTTCTGATTTAATTTCTATTAATATTGATTATCCATTGTATTCATCTTTTGTAGCATTAAACAAGGGTTTTAAACCGAATAAAACAGAACGAGAAAAATTAATAGTTTTTAAAGAGTTTATTAATTCAATAATTAATCAAACAGAATCAGATAATAGGTTGTTTGTTAAAACTATTTATAATGATGAAAATTTTGTATTTGAGTATGATGAATTGTTTAGAAAATTTTCATTTAAAGAGGCATAATGATGAATTTTGAAGCGAATTATAGAGATTTACAAAGTAAAATGTCTTTTAAAGATGGTAAAAATGGGGGCAAAAAGGGTTTAAAAAATCAAATTAATATTAATGCAGTTTTTTTACCATTTGTGTCAAGGAATCCTGAGCGTGCAAAATTTAAAAATGGTTTCAAGGGAGTACTTGGTGAATTTGCAAGATTGGCGTTAGATAAGACATGGGATGATGAATTATCTGCTGATGAAATTGTTAAAAAAATAATTTCTGAAGAACGTGTTGATTGTTCTCTAGAAAATGAAAAATATCTTGAAAAATTAATTGCAGATTATCTTTTTGATGATAATAATGATTTAAATATTTTAAAACCTTCATTATTTTTATATTTGCCTAGAAATGAAAATAATGAGAAAAAGGGTGAATATGAAATTGCATTGTTTATAAGAGATGTATTTTTCAATAAAAAGGATGATTTTGAATTTGATGAAAAATTTAAAGATTTTTTCAAAGACTTTAATTCTAACCATATTCTTATTAAACTTATTTTAAAAAGTATTTTTGAATTGCCTGAAAAAGAGATACCTCTAAAATATGATACAATTTCAAATGGTGTTGTTAATTTATTTAAAGAGGATATAAATTTTTTATTAGATAAAAATGAGACATATCTGTTAAATAATATGGAATTAATTTTCGCATATTATTATTTCTTTTATTCTTCTCAATGCACTTTATTAATTGATAAAGATTTTAAAGGGGACTTTGATGGGGGTATTGAACCATTATATTATGTATTAGATTGGGAATCTATTAGTAAAAATAGAAAAACTATTAAACAAGGTTTTAATCTAGTTTATGATGCAAATGCATATTTATTTGATAAATGTTGTTTACTTTCTCAATTGAATACTTATATGGGTGTTGAAGGTAAGCTTTTATTTGAGCTTAATGATGAATTTAATGAGTATGGTGATGAGGATAAACAAGAATGTTTAAAATGGTTAAAAAAGTGGATTGACGATTATCAATATGTTAAAGACATTTCTACTTTAAGTAGAAATTCAAGGATTGATATTCCAGAAAATGTTGATAATGAGTTTGGAGATGTAGTAAATCTTCTTTCTTCAACACTGTATGAAGGTGTTGACCAAGCAGTTAGAAGTAGATATTCATTAAACATTAGGGAGATAGCTAAATTATATTTCCTTAAAAATAGGGGAGTTCATGGTTCTATTCTTAATTTAACTCAAGATATGTTTCTAGTTATTACATCATTATGTATTAAAGAGGATAAAATTAAATTAAATCATTTATTTGGAGAATATGAAAAAAGAGGTTTATTTTTTGACAAATATTCTAAAGAAAAAATTGTTGATTTGTTAAATAACTTAAATTTAATTGATAAAAAAAGTGATAGTGGGGATGCACAGTATGTCAAGTCAATTTTATAGGTATTTATCTAAAAAGCTTATTAATTATTTTAAATCTAATTTGCATGCTGGAGATAAATTCTTTGTACAATTTGATGAAGAAAATCAAGTTGAAATATTTTATAATACTTTAAAAAATTCAAATAATTTTGATCTTTCTGTTTCTGTTGAAGAATTTGTATATAAGCATGATATGGGTAATGAATTTAAAACATATACATTATCAGTTGGTAATATTAAATTAGTTGTTGCAAGCAGTTTAGATGTTAATGTTGATTATTTGGTAACATTAAGAAACCAAGTGGTTACTCAGGAGGGTGTTTGGAAAGATTGTGCTCTTTTAATCATATGTTATGAATCTATTGATAGTATCTGTGAAGGTATGAGGGATTTAGAAAGTAAAGGCCTGCCTTTTGATGTTAATTTAATTTCAAAAAATTTAGTTAGTGAAATAGAAGAATCTAAAGAGTTATCTAAAGTAAATAAAGAAATAACTAAATTTTATTTATCAAAAAAAGAAGAAGATTTGTTTCAAACTAATTTATGGGATTATGAAGAAATTTTGAGTATTTTAGATAATGGGAAAATAGATCGTGAAGATTATGTTAAGTTGGGTTTGTTTCCAGATGAGGAATTAAAGGAATTTCCTAATGTAAGATCAATAAGGTCAAGACTTTCTGAAAATTCTGATATGTATGAAGATGTTAAAATAATTAAAAATTCTGGAGATTCAAAAAGCAAATTAGAGAAGAAATTTGATTCAATTGGTGTTAAAGCACTTAATGATGATGAAAATTGGTCTTTTGTTGATTTTAAACTATTAAAAAAGTCTGCAGAAAGTTTAAAGAAAAATAAAAAAACTTTACTTTATATAGAAAATAATAATAAATTTACTAATGAAGGTTTAACATATTGGGAAAAAGCTAAATCTCACACTGCTGCAGGTCAAAGAACCCGTTATATTTTAATATTTAATAATCAAGATTTGGATTCAGTTTCATTAGATTTTAGTTTTGATGGGAGGGTTTATGCAGCTAATCTGATTAAAAAACCAGATTATGTAACTGTGGCTGGTAAAAAACTTAAAGTTGCATTTAATTTAAATTCTGAAAAATTAACTTCTAAAAAATTTGTTTATGAACACAATAAATCTAAATTTACTTTTTTTATAATTGTTGTTCCTGCAAAGGAATCTTTTTTTGAATCAATTAAACATAGATATTCAATTACTGGTTCAGCGAAAAAACTAAAAATAACTGTTACTAATGATGAAAATGATGAGGAAGTAAGTTTTGGTGAAGGACATATTGTAAAAGAAATGGAAGTAGATTCTAATGATAATTTAATTTTAAATTCTCATGAATTATCTCAATATAAAATAATTATTTCTGAAAATTCTCCTGGATGGAAAGAAGAAGATTTAGGTTTTTATTTGGTGATTAATGATATTAGTATTCCATTTATAATTAAAGAAAGTTCTAAAAAAACATTCCCAGTTAAATCAATTGTGATGTGGAAAAATAAACGTGAAAATAAAGAAAATATAGTTTTCAATGGCATAAAAGCTTTCCAAAATTCTAATGTTTTTTATATTGAAGATGCTTTTAAAGAATATCTTGCTATGGAATATCAAATTATTAATGAGAATATTTTCTATGGAGTTAAAGATGTTGGAAACAACATTGAAAAAGAGGATGTTTTATTAAGTGATGATTTATGGGAAGCTTATCAAAATATTTTTGATTATTATGAGCAAATAAACAATGTTCCTAGTTTAACTTATTTAAATAATGATTTAAAAGATCTTTATGAAGATTTTATAAATATATTTAATAAGGAAGTTAGTGAAATTCAAGAGGGTTCTATTTTATCAAATGATAAAATTAAATTAGATTTGCTTAAATTAGGTGTTATCAAGGATAATAACAATATTTTATTGTCTAGTTTGTCTCCTTTGAATATTGCATATCAATTAGAAATTAGTAATCAATGTGAGGATGAAGTTTTAAAAGAAAATATTCTTGAGCGTTTAATTCCTAATAATTTATTGCCTTATTTATTTGATGGTAAAAACCATTTGTATAAACCAATTTATCAAGTAGATGCTCATGAATGGGTAATTTATGAAAAAAGTGAGGATGTTTCAGTTGGTACGACAAATGCTTTTTTAGCTAATCTTGTAAAAGAAAAATTAGAACAATTTGTTTCTCATTTTAATTACTTATTTGATATTAATAGTAAATCTCCAATTAAATTAAATGTAATTAACATTAATGATGATGCAGAATTTGTAAAAGGTATTTTCAATTTTATGATGGCTAGGTTGCTTGATAAATCTAAATCAATAATTCCTGTTGAAATCAATATTTATTCTAATAAAAGAAGTACTTTAGAAAAATTCTTTGAATGTACGAACAAAGATCAATTATCTGATTTATTTGGTATTAAAATAAGCACTGGTAAACTTGATCATTCTGATATTATTAGATTGATTCAAAATAATATAACTTATTTTAAGCATGAATCTGCTCATGTTGAAGATTATGAATATGCTCACATTTCTTTTTATAAATCTGGGTATGGTGATCAGGCTGCAGAGGATAATATGGACCAAATAGAAACAGGATTATCATTGAATGGTTTGGTGTCTGATATTTCTTCTATCACTATTCATTCTGATTATAGGTCTGGATTTGGAACTAAAAATATTCATGATAAATCAAATATTTTGGTTAAAACAGCCATTAACTTAAATGAATTATCTAAAAACAATGGAAATAATGGTATTAATGCATATTCTAAAGGTAAAACAATTATTGCAAAACCTATGCCTATTAATGACAATACAATTGAGTTATTATATAAAAAATCACATTGGGTAACATTTATTGAGCCTAATTTTGGATTAGATTATTTCAATAATTCTTCAGATATTATTATAATTCATTATAGTGATCAATATACTTCATCTAATCATTATGATACTATTACAGTTACTAATAGATCTAATCAGTATGAAATGATTATAAAAGAGTTTTTAAGGATCCATGATATTGAAATAACTTCTGAGGAGTTAGAATCTTTAATTAAAATGTTTAATACAATTAATGGAGAATGGTTATTAAGAACAATAGTTTCTAATAATAGTAATTATGATCGCGAAAAATTAAGTATAATTTCAGCTATTAAATATGCTTTAGCTATTTTAGACCATCCTGAGATTATTTGGATTCCAATTTCTATGGAAGAAATTTTAAGAATTGCTGGAAATATTAAATTAGACAAAAATGAGGGTATTTTCTCTTATAAAATTAAAAATGAACCTGGAGTCCATAGTGATGATTTATTGTTTATAGGGGTTCACGAATCAAAAATAAATGGTGATTTAAAAGTATATTATCATCCTATTGAAGTTAAAATAGGTCACAATTTTAGCCCAGTTATAAATAAAGGTAAAAATCAGTTAGATAACACATATAATCTTTTAAAAGAACAATTAAACAAGCATTCGGGGAATCATCAATTTAGGAATAAATTCTTTAGAAATTTTTTTGTTCAATTATTGTTAGCTAATGAGCAAAAGTTATTTATAAATGATATTTGGAAAGATAAAGGATTTAATAAACTGGATAACTATAAAGCAAAACTTCTAAATGATGAATATGAAATTGTTGAAGATTTAAAAGATATTATTGGTATTGGATCTTTAATTTCATTTGAAAAAGATAATGATTTTTTATCAATTAATATGGAAGAAGATAAACAGATTATAAGATTAACTGAAGATTATGCATTTATGGGTTTGGTTGATTCAATTGAAAATATTCATGAAAAAATCCATTCTAATAAAACAGATATTTCTGCAGATAAATTATTATATTCTATTGAGTTAGATTTGGGTTCTGAAATCTCAATTGATCCACCAATTGATCCACCAATTGATCCACCAATTGATCCACCAATTCATGTGCCGGTTGGTGGCAGACAGAATTCACCAATTGATGTGTCTGGGGATGTTAGAGCATATATTGGAAATGTTGAAAGCTCAAATCATAAAGTATTTTGGGAGTTTGGAAATCCAAAGTTACCAAATAGGCATATGTTAATTCAGGGAAAATCTGGTCAGGGCAAAACTTACTTTATTCAACGTATAATTAAAGAACTTTCACAACAAGGTGTTTCAACATTAATTATTGATTATACTGATGGATTTAAGAAAAAAGAGCTTGAAGATGAATTTAAATCAGATTTAAAAGATAAACTTAAAATTTACAATGTTATTAAGGATAAATTTGCATTAAACCCATTTAAAAGAAATTTAATTGAGCTTGATGAAGATGAATATTATCCAGAAGATAATAATTCTATTGCAAGTCGTTTTAAATCAACTATTAGTTCAGTTTACTCTAAATTAGGTCCTCAGCAGTTAAATGTTGTTTATCAATCAGTTTTAAATGGTATTGAGAAATATGGGGAAGATATGAATTTAAATATATTGAAAAATGAGTTAATTGCAGATGATACTTCCCAAGCAGGAACGGTTTTAAACCAACTTAATGAATTATTGGATAAGAATCCATTTGATGCTGGTGAAAAGTTTGATTGGAGTTTGTTAAATAAGGGCAAGGGTAATGTTATCATTGTTCAATTGACTGGTTTATCTAAAGATATTCAAAAAATCATTGCAGAATTTGTTCTTTGGGATTTATGGAATTATAAAGAACAAAATGGGGATGTAGATAATCCATTTGCTATTGTATTGGATGAAGCACATAATTTAGATTTTCGTTCTTCTGCTCCGGCTGGTAAAATTTTAATTGAAGGAAGAAAACATGGATGGGCAGGATTATTTGCAACACAATCTATTAAGGGGCAAATGAATAGTGAAGAAATTAGTAACTTTGACAATGTTGATGAAAAAATATTTTTCCATCCTACGGATAGTTCTATTAATGATGTTGCTGGACAAATAAGTACTAAAGAAAAGAAAATTTGGACAGATAATTTACGTAAACTTAAAAAAGGACAATGTATTGTTTATGGGTCAATGTTGGATAAAACGGGGGATTTAAAACAATCAAACCCAGTTGTTGTTGATGTTGCTGAAATAATTTCTGAAAGGGAGCATGATTCTCAAGAAAACGATTTTAATTCCAGTTAAAAGATGAATTAGCCAGCGCTTTAAATGAATTTGAAAATCAAACATTGTTAATATGGTGAAAACATGGAAAATACAGTATCGTTTCAGGAATATCTTTTAAGCAAAGGATATTTATTTGATCCGAAAATAATTGAAAATTATTTATTGTCTATAAAAGTAAAACCGTTTGTAATATTTACAGGAAATTCAGGAACTGGTAAAACAAAACTTTCTCAATTGTTTGCAGAATATATTTCTGATTCCACCCAAAATTCTGGAAATAATAGTTCTTTAATTAAGGATAATGAATTTTTGTCTGTTAAAGTGCCTGTTAATAAATCATCCTTTGAAAACACTGGATGGACCCTTAGTAATAAATATCTTTATGATGTTTTGCCAATTAAAGAATCACAATGTGATTGTGATATATTGGTAGACAATATTCCTGCAAAAGCATATGTTCGTGTGCAAATGCAATTAGAATATGATAAAAATAATGAAAAATTAAAAAATTATTTTAAAAATTTATTTTCTCAAGATTCTGCCAAAATTGTTGATTTAAAAATAAATATTGGGGCATTTAAAGAGATTTATGATCGTAAATCTAATAATGAAGATTTTATAATTTTGGAACAAAATTCAAACAAAACAGCATTTAATGAAAGGCAATGGTTTATGAATAATAATATTTTTAATTATTTGCCATTTAAATCAGGTTATGTTAATTGTAATATTGTAGTTAAAAATATTAAATCTGCTGCCAAAATTAGGTTGATGCCTAGGTTGTATTTTAAGAAAAATAAAGAACTTCAAGACTATTTAAAAGAAAATGAAGGCAAAAAAGTTGAAGTAAAAATCAAAACAGACAATTTCAATTTTGAAAATTTCCATCCAATATGGGAAAAAGAAGATTCAACAAACCATAAAAAAGATCCAAATTATAAAATAGTTCCGGTAGGCGCTAATTGGACTGAAAATAGGCATGTTTTAGGGTTTTATAATGTAATTACCGGAGAATATAATGAAACACCTTCTTATTCTTTAATTAAACTTGCTAAAAATGATATTGATTCACCATATTTTTTAATTTTGGATGAAATGAATTTATCTCATGTTGAAAGGTATTTTGCTGACTTTTTATCAGCTATTGAAAGTGGACAACCAATTCCATTGTATTCCAATGATGATGAAAATTATGAATTAGATATTCCAGATAATTTATTGATAGTAGGTACTGTTAATGTTGATGAAACAACTTATATGTTTTCACCTAAGGTTTTAGATAGGGCAAATACCATTGAATTCCCAACAATGTCTGCTAAAGAATATATGAACTCTGATTTCAACGAATTTGACTTTAAAAACATAAACTATCTAATGAATCCTCTTGAAGATTTGGATGTGAGAAATATGAATGTTCATGATTTAAAAGATATTTTTATGTTTATTAATTGTTCTAGAGGGAATTTGTGGGATGTTTTATCTATTGAATTGGATTTATTCCAAAGCATTCTTAAAAAAATAAATTTTGACTTTGGTTTTAGGGTTATTAATGAAATTCTCAGGTTCATGTTTGTTTCATGGAGGTATGAAGGATCTCCAAAAAATTGGGAAAATTGGGAGAGATATTTTGATGCTCAAGTCAAACAAAAAGTTCTTCCAAAATTACACGGTTCACAAAAAGCTATTGGTCAAACTATCAATGAATTATTTAATGCATGTTTAATTGAAAGAAAGAATAATGCCGATGCAAGACTTGTTGATTTAACTAAAAAAGATTGCAGGTATTATACTTCTGCAGTTAAACTTCAAAATATGGCTAAAATATTATCTAATCAAAGATATGTATCTTTCATTAATTAAATTTAGATTCAAATGATCGAGCAAAAAGTTATTATTGAATTGAGAAATAATCTGGGGGGAGTAGGTACTCTTTATATTAGTGCACTGAATTCCCAGATGACTAATCATTCTAAACATATTATAAATGATTATTTAACATTAGAAAATATTGATTTAGTTGAAACTCCGGATAATTTAACTCCTATTCAATATTGTGTTGATGCATCAACTCATTTTGCAAATTTGATGCTTTTAGAAGAAACTGATTATCAAATTTTATTTGAATCAAAAGATGTAAATTCATCTTATGATATTTTATATTCATTAGTTAAAATGAATAATGATTTTTTTAATGAATTTAGGTTTTCTTTAACTGAATTTGAAAAATATAAAGTTGTTGGAACTCTAAATTTTAGAAGTTATGTTGGTAAATCATTTTTGGATGTTAAAAAGAATGGTTATTTGTCTAATAAGGTTCCAATTGAAGTTAGATCTAAAAAAATAGATTATTTTAATCAATATTCTGCCATGATAGCGGAATTATCTCAATATGCATTAGGTTTGATTTTTGAAAGTGATTCTCCTCTTTATCAGGAATTCGAAATTGATTATAAAAATAAAACAACATATTATGAAGATTTCATGTTTTTGGAATATTTGTTCAGGCCTGAGAACTTGCCGTCTATTTTTGAATACCTGTCTAAGAATTTATATTCTAGGTTGGAAGAATGTGACGATGTGGTTCCAACTTCTTTTGCATCAAATACTGGTGAAAAGGAATTGATTAATATTTTAAACAATCCTGATAAGTTGCAAAAAACAGATTCTGATATGAAATTGGCTAATTATCTTGGAGGGTTTTTACCAATTGAAGTTGAGGAAATAGACTATAATGATTCAATTGATGTTGCTGAAAATAGATTTTTTAAATATTTTTTAGAATTGGTAAGAGATTTGATTGAAAAGTTGTTAGACAATTCAAAAGAGGGTTATATTAAGGATAAATTAACTTTTTTCAATGAAGAAATTGTATATTATCTTTCCAATAAATTATTTGCAGATATTGGTACTTTAGATTACATTCCATTTAATTCACAAGTTTTACAAAAGAGGGAAGGTTATAGGGATATTTTCCAATTCTTTTTAATGTTTGAATTTTCTTTTAAATTAAGTTGGGATGAACTTAACAATCAATTCAAAGGTTTTGAAAAGAAATTAAGTGAATTATATGAATATTGGTGTTATTTCAAAATTTTAAAAGTTTTAAACGAAATGAGTGTTTCTAAAGTGGATTTTGAAGATGTTTTTGAGATTAATAAGGATAACTGGTCAATAGATATTAAAAGAGGACATAAATCAATTAAAAAATTTAAATTAAATTTATTTGATCAGGATATTTTCATTGAATTATTTTATAATAAAACATTTTCAAATAATACAAAATATAGGTCATATTCTTTAGCTTTTAGGCCAGATTACTCATTACTTATTTATTTAAATGGAGAAAGATATTTTATTCATTTTGATGCAAAATATCGCTCTGAATTGGATGTTATTAATTTTTATAACAAAATTCAAGATAAAACATTCTCTGAAGTTGAAAATGAAGTTAATAATAGGGATTCTAATGAAAATAAAGATAGAATTTTTAAAAATGGGGATATTTATAAGATGCATACTTACAAGGATTCCATTTTAAAAACTGAAGGATCATACGTTTTATACCCAGGTAATGTACATAAATTGTTTAGAGAAGATAATGATCTAATTATTCCTTCTGTTGGCGCTTTTCCCTTAGCTCCTGGAAATGGTGGCGAGGAGGAGTATAATCTATCTATTTTTATTAAAAATGTAATAAGAAGTTTAATTGTTAATTAATTAATTTATAAACTGAATTAAGAATATTTAAATACAAAGCAGCCAATATATTCAATTAATATTTTAATTCAGGTGTAAAAAACATGAAAGAAATAAAAGTAGTGGCAGCTATTATTAAAAATGAAGATAAAATTTTAGCTACTAAAAGAGGATATGGCGAGTTTATAAACATGTGGGAGTTTCCTGGAGGAAAAATCGAATCAGGTGAAACCAAAAAGCAGGCTTTAGTTCGTGAAATTAAAGAAGAATTAAACATTGAAATTAATGTTGATAAATTCGCCTTAGATATTGAGTATCAGTATCCTAACTTTTATTTATTCATGTCCTGTTTTATGTGTTCAATTAAGGAAGGTTCAATCGAACTTTTAGAACACAATGACGGTAAATGGATTACAAAGGAAGAATTAAACACTTTAAATTGGCTGCCAGCGGATATTGATGCAGTTAATTATCTAAAAGAAAACATGTGATTTTTATGGATAATCAGAATGATATTTTGGAGGGAGCTAAAACTGCTTTTATTAATGAAACTTATAATCCTGCAAATGATTTTAAACCTAAATTCCTTTCAAACAACTTTAATCATAAGGTTTTAAATTCCATTAAGGAGGAACTGCAGAATTGTGATGAATTTTTTATAAGCTCTGCTTTTATTACTTTAGGTGGTCTAACCCCTCTTTTACAGGATTTTCTGGAACTTGAACAAAGGGGTATTAAAGGTAAGATTCTTACAACTGATTATCTTAATTTTACAGATCCTAAAGCTTTAAAAAAGCTTCAGTCTTTAGATAATATTGAAGTTAAGCTTTATGCTCAGGAAAAGAATGGTTTTCACACTAAAGGTTATGTTTTTAGAAAAGGCAGTATCTACAAAGGTATTGTAGGCAGTTCTAATTTAACTTTAAACGCTTTAACTGTTAACAAGGAGTGGAATGTTGAATTTACCTCTTTACATGACGGTGAAGTGTTAAATAATTTATTGGATGAATTTAACAATCTGTGGCAGGAAGCAAGCAATCTTGAGGATGTTCTTCCTGCTTATGAGAAATTATATGATTCTCAAAAGAACTTTACAAAGCTAAAAGAAAACTACAAAAAACTTCAGTCTGAAGATTTGGTTCCAAATTCTATGCAGATTGGTTTTATGGAAAGTTTAAGGTCTTTAATTCAAAGTGGTGAATCAAAGGCACTTCTGGTATCGGCAACTGGTACTGGTAAAACTTATGCTTCTGCTTTTGCTGTTCAGGATTTCAATCCTAAAAAGTTTCTTTTTGTAGTTCACAGAGAACAAATTGCTAAACAGGCTATTAATGCTTATAAAAATGTTTTTAAAAATACAAAAGATTTCGGATTGCTGACTGGTAATTCTAAAGATTATGATTCCAATTTTTTATTCTCAACAATTCAGACATTGTCTAAAGATGATGTTTACACTAAATTTGAAAAAGATGAATTTGATTATATTGTGATTGATGAAGTTCATAAAGCCGGTGCTTATTCCTATCAAAAAATCATGGATTATTTTGAACCTGAATTCTGTTTGGGAATGACTGCTTCACCTGAGAGGCCTGACGGTATTGATATTTATGAACTCTTTGACCATAATCTGGCCTGTGAAATCAGACTTAAGGACGCCTTGGAAGAGGATTTGTTGTGTCCTTTTCATTATTTTGGAATATCTGACTTGGAAATTGACGGAGAAACTGTTGATGATTCAACAGAATTTAATCAGTTGGTTTCAGATGACCGGGTAAATTATTTGCTTGAAAAATCAGCCTATTACGGATATTCTGGAGACAGAATTAAAGCTTTGGTATTTTGCAGCAGAAAAAAAGAAGCAAATGAGCTTTCAAAAGCTTTCAATAAAAGAGGCCATCCGTCAATTGTCCTGACAGGTGATGATTCACAGCAGACAAGGGAAGATGCAATTTACAGACTGACTAATGATGAGGCTAAAAACAAGTTGGAATACATTTTTACAGTTGATATTTTTAATGAAGGGGTAGATATTCCTGAAATTAATCAGGTTTTACTTGTAAGGCCAACACAATCTCCAATTATATTTATTCAGCAATTGGGAAGAGGCCTTAGGAAATTTAAAAACAAAGACTATGTTGTTATTCTGGATTTTATTGGAAATTATAAAAACAATTTCATGATTCCAATAGCTCTTTCAGGGGACAGATCTTATGATAAGGATAATATTCGCCGTTATCTGATGGAGGGAAATAAAGTGATTCCTGGAGCTTCTTCAATCAGTTTTGATGAAGTTTCTAAAAAGAGAATTTATAATTCTATAAACAACACTTCATTTTCAAGAATAGCTCTTTTTAAGGAAAAATACAATAATCTGAAGTTTAAATTAGGCAGAATTCCAATGCTTTTGGATTTCTATGAAAATGGTGAAATGGATCCTTTATTAATCTTAAATCATACTGCAATGGATTGCTATTATTCATTTTTAAAAAAGGCAGATAAAGATTATGATGAATACCTTTCAGAAGAGGAAATTTCATCTTTAAAATTCATATCCAAAAACTTGGCCAGTGGAAAAAGACCTCATGAGTTGCTGATTTTAAAATCTTTAATTTATAATGGTTATTTCTCAGTTGAATCAATTGAACACTTATTAAAAGCAGAATATGATATTCAAAATGATGTAAAATCAATTAAAAGTGCAATTGATGTTTTAAATCTTGATTTCAGTAAAAAAGATAAAAAAGATTTTTCCGAATTGTCTTTCATGAATGAATTTTTAATCTCAAATGATTTTAAAGAGTATCTGTCTCATGAAACTTACAGAAAACATGTTTTGGATGTAATTGATTATGGATTGCTTAAATACAAAACAGAATACAATGCTCAAGTTGAAGGTGAAAATTTAACACTATACGCCAAGTATTCAAGAAGGGACGTTTGCAGATTACTTAATTGGCCAAATGATGACAGCTCCACATTATACGGATATAGAGTAAAACACAATACCTGCCCTATTTTTGTAACTTATGATAAAAAAGAAGACATTTCAGATAGTACTAAGTATCTAGATGAGTTTGTAAATAAGAATGTTTTCAGCTGGATGACTAGAAGTAGGCTTAAATTAGATAGTAAGGAAGTACTTGCAATTAAAAATTATCAGAAAACTAATTTGAAGATACATTTATTTATTAAGAAAAGTGATGATGAAGGTAAGGATTTCTATTATATGGGTCAGGTTGAACCATTTGATTTTATTCAGACAACTATCAAAAGCAAAGACGGAGACCTGCCGATTGTTAATATTAAATATAATCTCCATATTCCAGTTAAAGATGAGCTGTATGACTATTTTGAAGATAATATGGATTAGCTATTGCCAGTATCTGCATTATAACAATAAAATACTGATAGGTTTAAATGATAAGGAAATTTATTCCCTATCACTTAATAATTCACCAGCTACTCCGATGCTTTCTTTCGGATAAGCTTGAACAAGTACTGTTATTGCTTCTATTGGTAATCCGTAACTGTCAGCTACTATTTCACTTACTTTTTTTACCATTTCTCTTTTATCTTCAACACGGATTGTGTCATTTCCGGCTATTGTTATTACTGGCATAATTTTTTCCTCCCTGTTTTTAAAATTTATTAATCAGATATAATAAACTATCTATTAAGTGATTATTATGCTTGGTGAAAATGAACTTGTTAAACTGTTTCCGGATTTTAAAGATTTGGTTCAGCCTTCAGGAATTGATTTGGCTTTAGATAAAATTTATACTCAGGAAAGTGAAGGTTCCCTGATTGACAATGAAAAAAACCTTCCTGAAATTAAAGAATTGGAAGGCCCTGTTTACACTTTAAAACCCCATACTGCTTATCTTGCTTCAATTGACAGGAAAATCAAAATTCCGAAAGGATACTCTATGTTATACTTGCCGAGATCCACATTACTGAGGTCTTTTGTCTCAGTTCAGACAGCTGTTGGAGATCCGGGGTTTTTCGGAACTTTAATGTTTATGATTTATAATCACGGAGATTATGAATATAAAATCAAAAAAGGAGACAGAATAGCTCAGGGAGTTGTTTTTGAAGTTGAAGGCTCCGGCCAATACAGCGGATCTTATCAGGAAGAGGAATAATAATGAATGTAGCTGCTTATTTAGTTAAAATCCTTGAAGAGGAAGGTCTGGAAAATATTTTCGGACTTCCGGGAGAACAGATATTGCCGTTTTATAAGGCTCTCAAAGATTCCAAAATAAATCATATTCTGGTAAGACATGAACAGGCAGCTATGCATGCAGCAGATGCATATTACAAATCATCTCATAAATTAAGTGCATGTGTAGCTACTGCAGCACCTGGAGCACTTAATTTCACAATGGCTCTGGCCGGAGCATACAAAGACAATGTGCCTCTTCTGGTTTTAACAGGAGACAATCCAACAGATTTAAGAAATAAAGATGTTTTCCAGTCACTTCCGACATCAGAGATTTTTAAAAATATTGTTGATGAATCATTCAATCCCTTAAACGGAACTGAAGCAGTATATGCACTAAGGGCAGCTATTTATAAAATTAAACACGATCCCAAAGGTCCTGTTCATATAAATTTGTCAAGTGATGTTCTGTTAAGCGAGGACTTTCAGGACTTTGATTTATGTTATTTATGTGAAAATGACCTGTCAAATGTTAAAAAAGCTCAGGAATTAATAAACAAATCTAAAAAACCTCTCTTTGTATTGGGTTCAGGAGCCATATCACAAAGGGAAGTTTTAAAACTGATAGCTGAAAGTAATGGAATTCCGGTAACAACTACCTTTAATTCAAAAGGAATCATAGATGAAAACAATCCTTTAAATCTGGGAATGGCCGGTACAAGAGGAACTCCCAGAGCAGATTATGCTCTAAAAAATTCTGACTGTATCATAGTTTTAGGTGCAAGAGCTTCTGAAAGGACATTTACATCATTAGAAGAAATTGAAGACAGATTAATTCATGTAAATATTAATAAAAAGCATCTTAAAGGAGATTATCCGATTCAGGGAAGTGTTGAAGACTTTTTATGTGAAGCTGACTTTAAAAAAGCAGACTGGTTAGATGAAATATTGGAAATTGACAATAAAATAGCTGTTGAAGGATTGGGAGATAAAACACTTCCGTTAAGACCGCAGGTAGCTATTAATGAAATTTTAAAGCAATATAGGGATAATATTGTAATCGGTGATGCTGGAAGTCATATTACGTGGGTAACACTGCTTAAAAAATCCTCTGACTTTGGCCAGCTGCTGTTTCAGTCAGCACTTGGACCAATGGGTTACGGAATTCCTGGAGCTATTGGAGCAGCAGTTGCAAATCCTGATAAAAAAATAATTGTAATCAACGGAGACGGAGATTTCCAGATGAATATTCAGGAGTTGGCTACAATAAAAGAGTATGGTTTGAATATTTTAATTTTCATAATAAACAACTCACAATATGGCATTATAAGACAGCATGAAGTTAATAAATATGGTATGGAACCCTATCAGACAGATTTAAAAAATCCTGACTTTGTAAAAGTAGCTGAAGCATACGGATTAAAAGCAAAAATAGTAGAAAAGCTTGAAGATTTCCAGGATGCAGAGGATTATGACATTATGGATGTTGCTGTAAGGTTTGAAGATATTCCTCTTCCTAAATAAGGCATTCTTCAACAAATTTTTTTACAATATCTTCATACCCCTGGCAGTTGCCGTCAAATGAATAGTAATAGTATTCATCATCTGTGTTGTGGATAAATCCGAGGGGTATCAGTTCATAACTGGCTATTTTATCTTTTAAGATAACTGCTTTTGATTTATAGATAAAATAAAAGTTATCCTCTCCAACAGCTATTTTTTTAAAGGTTAGCTCTTCATCCTTTTTGAAGTATTTGTCAAGCTTTTCCTTTTGGTGTTTTGCAAATCCTGTAAAATCATTTTTCATTTTTATCACCTCTAAAAGCCTTAATCAAAATTCTGATTTCTTTTTTGGAGATTAGTCTAATTGCCGGCAGAAACAGCTTTAAAAGATTAATATCAACATCTAAGCATCCTTTAAAATCAATTACAGGATCTCCAAAAACAGGTTCAGCACTTACTTTAGAAACAGGATAGAATGTTTTAATAAATCCGTTAATTGCCCAGATATATCCAATATATTGTGCAGTATCTGCATAGCTGGCCAGTCCAAATTTAAGATGATTTTCTAATTTTGTAACTTTAATGGATTTTGCGGTTTTTTTTAAAAAATCTGTAATGTAAGGCAGAGCATTTTTAAGAGGGTTCATTAAATTTTTAGGCCCTTTTTTCTCGTCTGCTTCTTCTTCGGATTCTTTTTCTTTTGAAGAATTATAAACAGTTATTTTTTTAAAAATATTTATTTTAACAATAGCTGAAAGCTTGCTTCCAGTTTTTTCAAAGCTAAGTGATATTCTAAGACCCATATATAAAAAAATAATAATGATTAGAATGATTAAGAGTAAAATCATTCCTAGGATGTATATGGTATTCAAAATATCCCTTTTTTAAAAAATTTATTGGTCTTCTTCGGTAGTTGTAAACTCAGGTTCAATATATTCTGATTCATCGTAGTCGTCTGAAGATTGTGAAAAATAATTTTTAACAAGGTCAGATACAATCAGTCCTAAATCAGACAATGCTTTGTTGGTTTCAGTTCCTTTAGTTAAGTTAACAACTTTAACTCCTTCTCCGCTTTTAGCATTTTTTGGAATAATTACCATGGAAACAGGTTCAACACCAGCACCTGCACCTACAGTATCATTTCCGTCATTGCCCAGTATGTTTTCACAGGCTCCAAAACCTACTCCCATTCTCATTACCGGAATTAAAAATTGGTCTCCTGCATCAATAGGTTTTCCAACAACATTTTCAATACTGATAAGTTTACGTAATTCTTCTACACTTGTTTTAATATTTTCAGCCATATTTTGACACATCCATTTTTTTAGTTAATTATAATATTAGCTATCAAATATTAAATATTTTGTTTATTTAAAAAAATTTCAGGCTTAATAATTTAGCTATTATCAAGCCTATTTTATGAATCATTTTTATGTTTTTAAGGAAGTTATTTTGTCTAAAGTGTCTTTAGGCAGTTTTCCTTTTTGAATTAGTGTTGTTATTTCGTTTGTTATTTCGTTTGTTATTTCGTTTGTTATTTCGTTTGTTATTTCTGTTTTCCCTTCTTTTATTCCTTCTTTTCTGGCTTGGTCGTATAGTGTGTTTCTCATTTTTGTTTCCTCTGTTATTGATTGCTGGTGTTTTTTTACATTTTTAAGGAATGTATTTGGTTTAATGTGTCTTGGGGTAGTTTTCCTTTTTGAATTAGTGTTGTTATTTCGTTTGTTATTTCATTTTTCATTTCATTTTTTCCCTCATTTCTTCCTTCTTTTATTCCTTCTTTTATTCCTTCTGTTTTTCCTTCTTTTATTCCTTCTTTTATTCCTTCTTTTATTCCTTCAGTTTTTCCTTCGTTTCTGGCTTGGTCGTATAGTGTGTTTCTCATTTTTATTTCCTCCATTATTGGTTGTTGGTGTTCTTTTTTTATTACTTTGGAACATACTGCCTGTTGAATGTACTTGATGTTGTTAAGTTCGTCTATGGTTAATGTTGTTATTTTATTGGTTAATTGAGCAGTTTTCAATGTTATTTCTTCTGTTGTTTCCTTATAGCTTGTAAACGGCATTAATTTCAAAGCAAGTATTTCTGTTGGTGTTAGTTTTTCGTTGTTTTCTATTTTTTTACTTATACTATTTATTTTTTTATTTCCGTCAATGTTTTTTAAGGACATGATGTTAATTTTAAAAACATTGTCTTTACTGTACTGATGGATAATCTGGTCGTTCGGTATTGCTTGAACACAAATGATGTAGGTTTCAACAAAACAGCCGGTGTATTCATGTAGTAATGCGACATAAGCGAAGATTCTTTGCAATTCCTTTTTTGTTGGAAATCTTGCTTGAAATTCTATATGAATATAAATTTTGTCTTTTGTTTTACCTACGTAGTCCAGATGATATCTTTTATTTTTTAATTCGCTGAATTCTGTTTTGGCTGATTCTACAATTTCATAATCGATGTTCATAAATTCTAACAGTTCATTTATTGAGGTATTTGCTATTTCTTTTAATGTTATGTCCAGTATGTGATAGTTGATGATTAAAACCCCCTGTTGTTTTTATTGGATATCCAATATCTCATTGGTTTTTATAGTTTATAAATTGGTCAGTTTTTTCTAAAAACAATTTTACATTCTTAAATCAATAAAATAATGATTTTAATGTAATTTTGAAATCTTGATTTTTATCGAGTATAAAAGAAATTTCTGCTATTTTTTAAAATTTATCGAGTATAGTCGATAAAATTTTCATAGCTGTTGAAAAGTGAAGCAGTTATATTTTGATGATATGCAACTCTAAAAATAAGGATTTGATATAATATCAAATTTAAAAAGAGGATGGGAAAAAATTAACTTTTTGAGTTGATTTGTTTTTTAATATTTTTTG
>OLPI01001451.1_pt1 | contig 21029 bp, 24 predicted proteins | sample 1672361 | NCBI WGS metagenome assembly OLPI01 (sample SAMEA3136675, study PRJEB25190) | human gut metagenome
CGCAGCTTTCGGCTTCGCCGAAAGGGGCTGCGCCCCTTCCGCCCCCTGCAATAGCTTATCCCTTCATCCGCTCCGCTACCTCCGCCGCAGTGGGGATGGAGGGCGAAGCACCCTTGCGGGAAACGGCGATGGAGGAAGCAGTCGAGGCCGCCCGCAGCGCCCGTCCGGCGTCCCCGTGGGCAAGGTATTCGGTGAGGAAAAACCCGGTAAAGGTATCCCCCGCCGCCGTGGTGTCAACGGCCTTGCAGCGAACGGCGTCACAGGCATGGCGGCTGCCGTCTGCGCTGCGCAGAACAGACCCCTTTTCCCCGAGGGTCAGCACCACCGCCGTATCGGGGCAGCGCTGCTCCAGCACCCGCAGCATCGCCTCCGGCTCGCTTTCCCCGGTCAGCCCCTGCCCCTCCACCTCATTGATGAGCAGAAAATCCACATCGGTCAGGCGGCAGGCGGCAATGGCGTCATTAAAGGGCGAGGGATTAAACGCCACGACCATCCCCTTTTTGCGGGCGGCGGTGATGGCATAATCCACATGGGGCACCTCGTTTTGCAGCACGATCAGGTCCCCTGCCGAGAAACGGGAAAGCACCTCGTCAATGTATTCGCAGGTGACCTCCCCGTTGGAGCCGGCCACGATGATGATGCAGTTTTCCCCCTGCCGGTTCACCTCGATCACGGCATGGCCGTTGGGGGTCTCCGACCGGCGCAGCAGCTCGGTGCGGATATTTTCCCGCTGCATGGCCTCCAGCAGCATCCCGCCGTCGGCGCCCAGCACCCCGGCGAACCAGGTCTCACTGCCGGCACGGGCCAGCGCCACCGCCTGGTTAAATCCCTTTCCCCCGCAGAACCGTTCAAAATGCAGGGCGGAGATGGTCTCCTTGGGTCGAACAAAATCCTCCACCTGGTAGGTGCAGTCGATATTCAATGAACCGAGAACCAGCTTTTTCATGGCGTTCCTCCTTGTGATGCGGGGCATTTTCCCCGCCGATAGACGTTGTTTTTCCCCGGACGGCCGTTACAGGCAGGCCTCCAGCCGGCGCAGCAGCTCCTCCTTATCCGCCTGCGGCAAAAAGCTGGCGCGGACGGAATTCATGTTCATCCGGATGAGATCCTCACGGGTAAAGCCCATTTCGTTAAGGCAATGGTCGTATTCATCCTCCAGCCCCACCCCTGCAAAGGTCATGTTATCGGTATTGATGGTGACCGCAAGCCCCATATCCAACAGCTTTTTGGCGGGGTGCAGCGCATAGGAGGGCTGGGTGCGGCACTGGATGTTGCTGGTGGGGCACACCTCTATGGTGACCCCCTCCCGGATGGCCCGCTGCACCAGTGCGGGGTCATCGTATATGTGGTGGCCGTGCCCGATGCGCCGTGCGCCGAAATCCATGGCGTCCCGCACCGTTTCGGGGCCCTGGCTGTCTCCGGCGTGGCAGGTAAAGGGGATGCCCAGCTCCGCAGTCCGGTAAAACAGCGGCGCAAAGGCGGAAAGCGGGTCGAAGCCCTCGGCGCCTGCCAGGTCCAGGCCGACCACCCCCTGCCCGAGATACCGCCCCGCGACCTCCACCGTTTCGGCGTTGGCGGCATGGTTCACCGCCTCCGGCCCGATGCACATCATACACAGCAGAATACCGATCTTTATATCGGGGCAGGCGGCAAGGCCCTGCCTGCGGCCCTCCAGCACCGCCCCCGTCACCTCGGCCTGGGTCAGCCCGCGGCGGGTATGCAGCTGCGGCGCCATGCGGATCTCGGCAGCCGCCACCCCCTGGGAGGCCAGCAGCTCGATGAGCTCCCTAGTAATACGGGTGATGGAACCGGCGTCCTGCATCACCGCAACGGGATGCTCAAACACCTCCAGATAGCGGTTCACGCTGCCGCAGCCGGTGGCCTCCCGCACATATTCCAGATAGCCCTCCGGGGTATCGGCGGGCAGCGGCACGCCCTGTGCGGCAGCCAGCTCCACCATGGTGGCGGGCAGCAGGGAACCATCCAAATGCAGATGCAGGTCGATTTTGGGAAAAGGGTATCTGGTCATAATACGGCCTCCGTTTTGGCATTTTGTTATAGATTTATCAAAGTAAAATCGCATTTTCCGTACATTCAGCATATTACATTGGCCGGAACTTGTCAAGATAAGGGAGAGCCGCCCGCTTTGCAATGATATTGCCCAAAAAGGCCGCCCCCGCTTTGTAAACCCCTCCAAAATCCACGGGGAAAAATTGACAAACGCCCGCCGCCCCTGTAAAATATAAAAGGCCGGATGACATTCCGGCACTCATTTCTATCTGGGAGGAGAAAGCTCCGGCGCGGCTGTGCGGGGCTGACCGCAGGGCTGTTTTGCAGCAGCGGCGGGCAGCGGTACCGGCTATGGCTGCCGGAGAAACAAAAGAACAGAACAGATAGAAACATATTATTAAGGAGGAAATCCGAAATGAAGAAATTCCTTGCACTCGCGCTGGCTGTTATCATGGCTCTCACCCTGATCGCCTGCGGCGAAAAGCCCGCCCCCACCCCCGATCCCGACCTCGGTCCCGTGACCGATCCCGTCACCGAGCCGGACAATACTCCCACCGACCCCGATGTGAAGAAGTACTTTGAGTATTTCCAGAACCCCTATAATAACGCCGATATGTTTTTGCTGTATCCCGCCGCCAACCAAAAGGAAGCCGCCGATAGCCGTGCCGCCTATGTACTGGTAAAGCTGGCTGCCGAGGAATTGGCCGCAGGAAAAGAAGCGACCTACTCCTACCCCAAGGCGGAATATGACCGGGCCGCCATGGAATACCTGGGTGAGCCCATCACCCAGTATGAAACCCGTAAAACCACCCTGACGCAGGCCGGGAATGTGGAATCTACCGGTTGGGGCGGCAACATCCCCGACTTTATGGTACTGACCCATCTGGAACAGCTGGGGGAAAACCACTACAAGGGGGTTTTCTCCGTCTACGGCAACGGCTATGGGCAGGGCGACGATCCGGCTGAAGCCTACGAGGACTGCTGCAATCGGTTAATGCATGGCAACATTCTGCCCACCGATTACCTGATGGGCACCCGAACGCTGGAGTGGGAGGAATGGGAAAGCCCGCTGCTGGGTCTCCAGCTGCGGTACGCCGGTGTGGAGTACGTCCCCGCCGACTGACCCCCCGCACAAACAAATGCGCCCGCCATACGGCGGGCGTTTTTGCGCTTATTTTATCACATCGCAGCACTTCAGGGGCAGCATTTTTTGCAGGTCGCCGGGGGAAAGCTGCACCTGATAGCCGATCTTCCCCGCGCTGACACAGATGCTCTCGCAGTCTGCGGCGCTCTCGTGCAGCACGGTGGGGAACGGCTTTTTCATGCCGATGGGGCTGCACCCGCCGTGGATATACCCGGTGAGGGGCAGCAGCTCCTTTTGCGGCAGCATGGCGATGCTTTTCTCCCCCACCGCCTTGGCGGCTTTTTTCAGGTCCAGCTCCTCCGCCACGGGGATAACAAAGACATAGTGCCCGCCGGAGGCGCCGGTGGTCACCAGCGTCTTAAAGACCCGCTCCGGCGGCTCCCCGAGGGCGGCGGCCACCTCTACCCCGCTTACCGCCCCGGTGGCAAGGTAATCGTGCGGGGTGTAGGGCAGCTTTTTCTGCTCCAGCAGGCGCATTACATTGGTTTTTTCGGTTTTATCCTTTGCCATAACTATTTCTCCCCCCGGAACATGCCGACCGCCGCCAGCACCAGCCCGGCAGCACCGCAGATGGCAGCGGGGAAATCGGGGTAGAAGCCGTTTCCGCCGCTTAAAACGCAGATGCCCAGCAGAAACAGCCCCGCCAGCATCAGCACGATGCCGCCCAGCACCAATCTTAGGTTATCGCTCATTGATTATCCTCCTCTCGCTGTTTTTTGATCTTCTCCTGCCAGCACTTGTAGCACATGGCCACATAGCTTTCGTTGCCGCCCAAAAAGACCTGCTCGCCCTCGGTGACGATGCGCCCGCCCGCAATACGGGCGTTGACGGTGGCCTTGTGGCCGCAGGCGCAGACGGTTTTGATCTCGGTGAGGGAGTCCGCGACCTCGAAAAGGCGGCGGCTGCCGGGGAACAGGTGGGTCAGAAAGTCGGTGCGCAGCCCGAAGCAGATGACCGGCATATTGCGCTCATCCACCAGCGTGCGCAGCTGGTCGATCTGCTCCGGCGTGAAAAACTGGCACTCATCGGCAATGATGACATCCATGCCGGGGTGCTGGTCGAATTTTTCGATGATATTATCACCGGGCAGGATGACATCCGCCTTTTTGGCAAGGCCGATGCAGAAGCGCGTCGCGCCGTAGAACGCCTCGGAGGCGTCAAACTGCCGGTCGTCGATCTGGGCCGCGACATCCGAATAGCGGACGATAGGCCCGGCGATCAGCTGCGGGAAGAGCGAAATGTAGAGCAGGAGCTTTGCAAACGAGCGCTGCGCCGGAACATCGCCGCGCCAGACGTCGACCGTATAGGAAAGCGCCTGAAAGGTATAGAAGGAGATGCCGATGGGCAGCGCGATCTGCGGGACGGGGATGGACGCGCCGAAAACCGCGTTCAGGTTCTCCACGAAAAAGCCCGCGTATTTGAATACCGCCAGACAGCCGAGATCCAATACCAGCGCAAGAATCAGAAAAATCTTTTTCCGCCTGCGCTCGATGAGCAGGCCGAAGTACCAGTTGACCGCGGCGGAGGCGATCATTAGAAGCAGATAGACCGGCTCGCCCCACGCGTAGAAGATCAGGCTGAACAGGATCAGCACAGCGTTCTTCGCGCGGATGCCCGGGCAGAAGAAATACGCAATGAGGCAGACCGGCAGAAACAGATACAGAAAGATCAGATTGGAAAAGACCATGGCACAAACGCTCCAGCTTCGACATTGATTTACATAATTCGACTTCTTTAATTTATCAGATAGCAGCGCATTTTTCAAGCGGAATCGGCTGCTTTGCGCAACTTTTTCTTCCATTCCGCGAAAAGCTCTGCTTGCTTTCCCACACCACACGTGCTATACTGATGTTGTTTTATGTGGGATTGCCACAGGAAAGAAGAGGGATCCTAAAATGCTGGCTATCGAGAGAAAAAATGAGATCCTCGACAAGCTCCGCGCCGAGCAGCGCGTCCTCGTCAGCGACCTTGCCGCCTATTATCATGTCACGGAGGAGACGATCCGCCGCGATCTGGACAAGCTGGAAAAGGAAGGATACGCCACCAAGACCTACGGCGGCGCGATCCTCGGCAACAGCACGAAGACAGACCTGTCCTATACCATCCGGAACAAGACCAACGTGGAAGCGAAAAATCAGATCGCAGCCATTGCCAGCCGCCTCATAGAGGACGGCGACCATCTGATGCTCGACGACAGCTCCACATCCTTATATCTGGCAAAAAAGCTCAAGGAAAAGAAAAACCTGACCGTCATCACGAATTCGGTCGAGCTGGTCGTGGAGCTGAGCGACGTGGAGGGCTGGACGATCCTCCTGACCGGCGGGCGGCTCAAGCCGGAATCGCTGGCCCTCGTCGGCGACCAGACGCAGCAGGCACTGCGGCGCTACCACGTTGACAAGGCCGTGATGAGCTGCAAGGGCATCGATCTGGAATCCGGGGTCACGGATTCCTCCGAATTCCACTCACAGACGAAGCAGTCCATGCTGCGCTGCGCGAAAACGCGGATCCTGATCCTCGACAGCAGTAAGTTCGACAAGATCTCGTTCATCGACATCGCTCCGCTGGACGTGTTTGACACCATCGTGACCAACGCCGCGCCCAGCAAAGCATGGCTCGATTATTTTGCCGAGCACAGCATTGAATGCCTGTATCCGGGCGCGAAATAAAACAAGAACAGCGCGGCTGTCCCTTCAACCGGACAGCCGCGCTGCTGCTTGTTCCGCACGCGGATCGTTACTTTTCTTCAGCTGCAGTCTGCGCCTCTGCCGTTTTCTCCTTTTCCACCAAGGCCATACCGGCCAGAATGAGGAAGATGCCGACGGCGCGCAGCAGACTGAACGTTCCGTAAAACACGTAATCGAGCGTCAGCGACATCCCCAGATTGCCTGCCAGCATCAGGATCGACGAAACGAGCGTGTTCGAGCGCAGCGTCCCGACGATCTGCAGAAGCTGCGCCAGCAGCCCGCAGATGCTTCCGAGATACACCCACCATGGGACGGATACAATATAGCCCCACGACAGCTCCTTCCCGTTTTTCAGCACGAGCATCAGCAGCAGCGACAGAACCGTCGCCTCCACATAGTTGATGAGCGCACCGTTTGCCGTGCCGAACAGCTTTCCGGCGCGGACGTTCGTCATACGGTTGACGGAGTTGAAAAAGCCGTTGATCAAGGCGGTCAGATAATAGATCATTTTGCAGCCCTCCCTCAGTTCAGAACGACCAGAAGCACGCCCAGCAGCACCAGCGCGTACCCCGGCAGCTGCCGCTTCCGGATGCGCGTGACTGGCATACCGAACAGGCCGAACCGGTCGATCAGCGCGGAGGAGACGAGCTGTCCGGCAGTCGAAAGCGCCATGAACGCGCTCGCGCCGACGTGCAGTGTGCACCAGCTGGACGAGGCGACGATGGCGATGCCCATCACGCCGACCAGATACACGTACCACGGCGCACCCGCGAACCGCAGCGTCTGCCGCTTTGCCAGCAGATATGCAAGCAGCAGCACGAGCGCGATCGCGTGCACAAAAAAGCAGATGCCGAACAGACTGAAATAATTGCCCATCTGGCCATTGAGCGAAACCATGACGCCCTGCAAAATACCGGCCAGAAGCAGCAGCCCGAGATACAGCAGAACAACCCCTTCTTTCTTATCGGTCTGCGCGTATCTTACCACGGAACCGCCGCGTTTTCCAGCCCTGTTTTCTGCCTTGACAGGCTGAATGCACGCAGATATAATCACTGCATCAGAAAAACAGGGGGGACGCCATGGCAACGACAAAGGACTATCTGGATTTTGTCTGTACGCAGCTTGAGGGGATCCGGGGCGTCGACTATAAGCGGATGTTCGGCGAATATCAGATCTAGGGTGTATCTGAAAACTCCCAACGCACCCGGACAGCGGGCCTTTTTGCGGTGCGCCGCGTCATTTTTCCTTGAAATACGTCAGTATTCCTGCGAAAAAATGTCTTGCGCAACGCAAAAATCCCTCGCTGCCGGTCACATCATGAGTTTTCAGATACACCCTACGTCAATGACAGGCCTGTCCTGCTGGTCTGCGACAACACGGTGTTCGTCAAGAATCACCCGGCGCTTGCGCACCTGCTGGCCGAAGCGCCGGAGGGCCTTCCGTATCCGGGCGCGAAGCCGCAGAAAATTCTGGACGTGGAGGACCGTGCGCTGACCGCGCAGGTTCTGGAGATCCTGGAGCGCGTCACGCCCGTCTCCAGACGCCGGGCGCAGAAGACCTGCGGTACGCTTTAGCATAATCCATAATTTGTATATTTTGCCTGTGCGCGTGATTGCAATTTCTTCGCGATTGTGGTAAAATCAATTCCATTCCAATTTGGAGCACGGTTAATGATGAAGAAAACAAAGCTTATCCGCGGCGGCATCATGGCACTTTTTGTGCTGGCGGCGCTGCTGCTGGTCTATCTGGTGGTGCGGCAGACGATGCCGGATATCATTCCTCTGCTGCGCAGCGGCGACGAAGAGGCGCTGGAGGCGTATCTGAGCCGCGATATGTCGTTCACCGGCATTTTGTATATGGCGCTTTTGCAGATGGTGCAGGTCTGGTCCATCGTCATTTCCGGCGTGATCGTCAATGTGGCCGCCGGCGTCGTCTATGGCGTCTGGCGCGCGTTCGCCATCTGCCTCGTCTCGTCCTCCCTTGCGCATGGCATCAGCTTTACGCTCTACCAGCGTCTGGGGAAGTACCTCGATAAGCTCCTGCCGGACAACAGCTCGGACAAACTCGACATCGTTGCGAAGTCTGAGCATCCGGCCTATATGGTCGTGACGCTCTGCTTCCTGCCGCTCATCCCGAACGGCTTTATCCCCATTGCCGCCAGCCGCTCCCGGCTGAAGCCGTGGGAATTTACGCTTGCCATGTTCTTCGGCAGCGCGTTCAGCACGCTGGTTTACTGTTGGCTGGGCAGCAATCTGATCCACGGCGACTGGATCGGTTCTGCTGTGCTGGTCGTGCTGATGCTGAGCATTGCGTTTTTGCTGTGGAAGTACCAGAAGCAGGTGCTGCATCTGGTCGGACAGCTTTTGAAAAAGAGGAAGCAAAGAAATGGAAACAAAAACGCTGACCTTTCGGAAAGCAGCCGCGTCTGACCTTGACGCCGTAACGGCGATCTATGACAGGCTCCACGCGCAGGAGGACGCGGGCCGCGTGACCATCGGCTGGGTCACGGGTGTATATCCGGTCCGATTTGACGCCGAGCAGGCGCTTGCGCGCGGCGACCTGTACGTCTGCGAGTCAGAGGGCCGCGTCGCGGCCTCCGGCATTCTCAATCAGAGGCAGGTGGACGTCTACACGGAGGGCCGCTGGGCCTATGCGGCGGAGGACGGGGATGTTTTCGTCCTGCACACGCTGACCGTCGATCCCGACCTCTCCGGCCGGGGCATCGGCTGCGCGTTTGTGCAATTCTATGAGGATACGGCGAGAGCGCTGGGCTGCACCGTGCTGCGGATGGATACCAACGAAAAAAACGCTGCCGCGCGGCTCGGCTACCGGGAGGCGGACATCGTGCCGTGCGCGTTCAACAGCATTCCGAATGTGCGGCTCGTGCTGCTCGAAAAGAAGCTATAATTTTTAATATGGAGGGCTGCGGAAATGGCAAGACCTGCATGGACAGCGCAATGCACGAACAGGAAGCTGATTGGGGAGCTGCTGCCGGTCCGGCGGCGGGAGAGCCACAAGGGTGATTACGGCAGAGTCCTTCTGCTCTGCGGCTCCGAGGGACTGACCGGCGCGGCAAGGCTTGCGGCAAAGGCCGCGCTCCGCACGGGCAGCGGCCTTGTGTATCTCGGCGTGCCGGAGAAAATCTATCCGATCATCGCCGCAGGCGCGGGGAGCGAGATCGTCTTTCCGCTCCCGTGCGACGAGGCAGGGCGGCTCTGCATGGCCGCGCTGCCTGCGATTACAGCGCGGCTCCCCGAAATGGACGCTGTGCTGCTCGGCCCCGGTCTTGGCCGCTCGGAGGAGCTGACGCGGCTGGTGCAGGCGGTCCTTTCCGTCTGCCGCGCGCCGCTCGTTCTGGACGCGGACGGCATAAACGCCGCTGCGCCGCATATAGATGTGTTGCGCGGATGTGCCTGTCCGGTCGTGCTTACGCCGCATGACGGCGAGTTTTTGCGGCTGGGCGGCGACCACAGGGCAGCCGACCGGACGCAGGAGGCGATGCGCCTCGCGGACCGGACGCACGCCGTCCTTCTGCTCAAGGGCAGCCGGACGGTCATTACCGACGGCCTGAATGTTTATGTAAACCATACAGGAAACCCCGGCCTCGCGGCCGGCGGCAGCGGCGATGTGCTCGCCGGGATGCTCGTGTCGCTTCTGGGCCAGCACATCATGCCGCTGGAGGCAGCTGCCGCAGCCGCATGGCTGCACGGCTCCGCCGCCGATCTTGCGGCGCAGGAGCTGGGGGAGTATGGCATGGTGCCGGAGGATCTGCTGCTGCGCATTCCGCGACTTCTGCCATAAGGGTGATATTTGTTGCGAAAAAAACTGGCACTTCTTCTCTGCGCATTTCCCATACTGCTGTCTGCCTGCTCGGCTAAAAGCCCTGCCCAGCCGCCGCTGACGTTCCGCACGGCGCTTCTGCAGTCCGGCGGCTGCTCGTTCAGCGCCGCCATTACGGCGGACTACGGCGAGAGCGACGCGTCCTTCACGCTGGACTGCGTATTTTCGCCTGAAACAGGCGCATCCGTCACTGTGACGGAGCCGGAGTCGATCGCGGGCATTCAGGCGCAGGTCAAGGATACTGCAGCGTCCGTTTCCTATGACGGGATGCAGCTCGGCCTTGGCTCGCTGGCAAATGGAAATCTTGCGCCGCTGGCCGCGCCCTATGTTCTGGGACAGTGCTGGGCGGGGGAGTACATCGACGCGACCGGCACGGAGGACGGCCTTCTGCGCACGACCTATCGGATGGGCTACGAGGAAAAGGAGCTTGTCGTCGACACATGGTTCTCGCAGGAGCCGCTTGCGCCCGTCCGCGCAGAGCTGAGCTTTGAGGGCCGGATGGTCCTGCGTGCGGATATCTCCGCGTTTTCGATGAAATCAACAGAGGAATAGATATGAAGACACTCAAAAGAACCTGGGCGGATATCTCGCTCGACAATCTGGAATACAATTACCGCTCCATCCGGGCGCATCTGCCGTCCGGTACGCGCTTTCTCGGCGTGATGAAGGCCGATGCCTACGGCCACGGAGCCGTACCGGTCAGCCGGGCGCTGGCCGATCTCGGCGCGGAATATCTGGCCGTGTCCAATCTGGAGGAGGCCGTGCAGATCCGGCGCGGCGAGGTGCGCCTGCCGATTCTGATCCTGGGCTATACGCCGCCGGAGTACGCCGCGAATATGATCTTCCTCGATATCACGCAGGAGGTGCATTCGCTGACCTACGCGCAGGAGCTGAACGAGGCGCTGGCCGGGACAAATTACATTCTGAACGTGCATCTCAAGCTTGATACCGGCATGACGCGCATCGGCTTCTTTGCCTATGACAACGACCGGACGCTGGACGAGCTGAAGCAGGCTGCGGCGCTGCCGCACCTGCACATTGAGGGTGTTTTCATGCACTTCTGCGTCGCCGACAGCCGGGCGGAGGAAGACGTTTCGTTTACAAAACTGCAATACAAGCGTTTCATGGATATGCTCAGCGCCATGGAGGGCGTCGGCATCCGGCCGGAGATCCGGCACTGCTGCAATTCCGGCGCGGCGATCCTGTACCCGGAATTCGCGCTCGACATGGTGCGCCCCGGCATCATCACCTACGGCAACGCGCCGTCGGAGGAGCTGGAGGGCGCGATCAGCCTGCGGCCCATGATGTCGCTGCATTCCATGATCGCGCAGGTGCGCACCGTACCTGCCGGGACGGATATCAGCTACGGACGGCTTTACAGAACGACGCATGATACCCGCGTCGCCGTCCTGCCCATCGGCTACGCCGACGGCCTGAGCCGTCTTCTGACCGGAAAGGCAAGCTTTTATCTGCAAGGGAAGCTGGTTCCCGTTATCGGGAGAATCTGTATGGACATGTGCATGCTGGACGTTTCGGAAGTGCCGGACGCGAAGCCCGGCGATATCGTCACGATCTTCGGCTATGACGACGACGGCACGCTCGTGCCGTGCGAACGCCTTGCCGCCGCGCAGGGGACGATCAACTATGAGCTGCTCTGCCAGATCAGCAAGCGCATTCCGCGTATTTGCCACCGTGGAGCAGAAACATCGCAGATACTTCAATATATCGTCTGAAAATCCGCCATTTTTCGCCGCTTTCTGCATAGTATGAAGTGGAAGCATCCGAATGTGAAAAGAAAGCGAGGTTCCTCTGTTTATTTTTGACCTCTGCGTGGGAGAATAGAAACAGCGGCGCGAAACGCGCGCGTACTTTTTCCGCGGAGTGTGAAGCAAATGGATACGAACGTCAAACGCGGCGACATTTTCTACGCCGACCTGAGCCCGGTCGTGGGCAGCGAGCAGGGCGGGTGCCGGCCTGTGCTCATCGTGCAGAACGACACCGGCAACAAGCATTCGCCGACAGTCATCGCCGCCGCCATTACCAGCCAGACCGGCAAGGCGCGCCTGCCGACGCACATTTCGCTGACCGGCCACGACGTGGGACTCACGAAGGACTCCGTCATTCTGCTTGAGCAGATCCGAACCATTGATAAGCGCCGCCTGCGTGAGCATACCGGCCATGCGGACCGCAGCGTCATGGAGCAGGTCGATTCCGCTCTTGCCGTCAGCTTCGGGCTTCAGGGCAGCTGAGCCGCCGCATGGAATATGGAAAGCACCTCCTGCATATCGTTTGCAGGAGGTGTTTTTATGCTTTCATATCCGATCACCGGCGTCCGCGAGGGGACGCTTCAGGCCGAGCGGGACGGCCTGTATTGGAACGTCAGCGCCGTATGCAGCAAGGACTGGGACTTTCCCATCCGTCTGATCGCCGAGACGGACGGCGCCCGCACCGTTCTGGGCGTCCCGCAGCCGGAGCCGGACGGCCTCCGGCTGCGGGCAAGGCTCTCCAACCGGAGCTGCCCGTTTTCCGGGCAGACGCGCATCCTGACCGACCAGACGCCGGAGCCGGAACCGGAGTCTGCACCGGCAGAGCCGGAGCTGCTCCCGTTCGAGCCGGAGAAGCCCTTTGAGCGCATTTCGGAGTTTTCCGTCATGAACGTTGCAGAACAGGGCGGAAAACCATACTGGAAAGTCCCCGGCTGACCAAAAAGGCTTCCCTTGTGCCAAAGGGAAGCCTTTGTCTGCCTCGTGTCAAATTGTCCAAAACAGCAGCAAATATTCAATACAAGATGTATATATCAACGAATATGATGAATATAATATTTTTTACTTGCATATTCATGCATAATGATGTATATTATAGCAAACAAAGCGCGATGGGCAGCATGGGAGGGGATCTGCATGAAAAAGGTATTTATCGACGGCAGCGCCGGGACGACCGGGCTTCGTATTTTTGACCGTCTGCATGGACGAACGGATATTCAGCTTCTGACGCTCCCGGAATCGGAGCGCAAGCTGGAGTCCAGCCGAAAAAGGCTGCTCAACGAGGCGGACGTCGTGTTTCTGTGCCTGCCGGACGATGCGGCGCGCGAGGCCGCGTCATGGGTCGAAAATCCCGATACCGTCGTGCTCGACACGTCCACCGCGCACCGGACGGCGCCCGGCTGGTGCTACGGCTTCCCGGAGCTTTCTCCCGTGCAGGAGGCAAGACTGCGGCAGGCAAAGCGCATTGCCGTTCCCGGCTGCCACGCCAGCGGCTTTATCGCGCTGGTCTATCCGCTCATTTCCGCCGGACTGCTTGCGCCGGATGTGCTTCTGAGCTGCTATTCGCTGACCGGCTATTCCGGCGGCGGCAAAAAGATGATCGCGGAATACCGCGCGCCGGAGCGAAGTCCTCTCCTGAACGCGCCGCGCCAGTACGCGCTCGGCCAGACGCACAAGCACCTGAAGGAAATGAAGGCTGTCACTGGTCTTGCAAGCGAGCCGGTCTTCTGTCCGGTCGTCGCGGATTTCTACAGCGGTATGCAGGTGACGGTTCCGCTGTTTGCGGGCTGGCTGAAGCCGGGCGCAGGCATGGAGGAGGTAAAAAACGCCTACAAGGCGCTCTATACCGGCCCGGTCGTCTCCTATACGGACGCGGTGGATGAGGGCGGCTTCCTGTCCGCTGCCGCACAGTCCGGTCTGGACAGCATGAAGATCACGGTCGCGGGCAACGAGCAGCGGATGCTCCTGCTGGCCGTTTATGACAATCTCGGCAAGGGCGCGTCCGGCGCGGCAGTCGAGTGTATGAATTTGGTGACCGGCGCGGAAAAAACGCTGGGTCTGGAACTGTAACAGGGAGGAACCACAAATGAAACAGATCGCAGGCGGCGTGTGCGCCGCGACAGGCTTTTCGGCCTCCGGCGTCCACTGCGGCATCCGGAAAAATAAAACGAAGCGCGATCTCGCGCTGATCTATTCCAGCGTCCCGGCCAGCGCCGCCGCCGTTTATACGACCAATCTGGTCAAGGGCGCGCCGCTCGTCGTGACGAAGCAGCATCTGGCCGACGGCAAGGCGCAGGCCATCATCTGCAACAGCGGCAACGCCAACACCTGCAACGCCAACGGCATCGAAATTGCAGAGCAGATGAGCAGTCTTCTGGGACAGGCCCTGCACATCAAGCCATCCGACGTTGTAGTAGCTTCTACCGGTGTGATCGGCCAGCCGCTCGACATTGCGCCCATCGCAGCCGGGATCCCGGAGCTGGTCAACTGTCTCGGCCCGCACTCCGACGAGGCTGCCGAGGGCATCATGACCACCGATACAAAACGCAAAGAGATCGCCGTCAGCTTCACTGCAGGCGGAAAGGTATGCAAGATCGGCGGCATCTGCAAAGGCTCCGGCATGATCCACCCCAACATGGCGACCATGCTCGTCTTCATCACGACCGACTGCGCTATTTCTCCCGCCATGCTCCAAAAGGCGCTTTCAACGGATATCGCCAACACCTTCAACATGGTCTCCGTCGACGGCGACACGTCTACGAACGACATGGTGACGGTCCTGGCCAACGGCCTTGCGGGCAATGCGGAGATCACCGAAGAGGGCGCGGATTTCACCGCGTTCATGCAGGCGCTCAATACCGTGACCGTCTATCTCTGCCGCTGCATCGCGGGCGACGGCGAGGGCGCGACAAAGCTGCTCGAATGCAAGGTCTCCGGCGCGGAAACGCTGGACATTGCCAAAACCGTCGCTAAGAGCGTCATCTGCTCGTCCCTGACCAAGGCCGCCATGTTCGGAGCCGACGCAAACTGGGGCCGCGTCCTGTGCGCCATCGGCTATTCCGGCGCGCCGGTCGACGTGAACAAAATCGACGTGCAGTTTGCGTCCAAGGCTGGAACCATTCTGGTCTGCGAAAACGGCGCGGGCGTTGACTTCTCCGAGGAGCAGGCCAAGAAAATCCTGCTTGAGCACGAGATCGAGATTCTGATCGACCTCAAATCCGGCAGCGCAGCCTCCACAGCCTGGGGCTGCGACCTGACCTATGACTATGTAAAGATCAACGGCGATTACCGGACGTAACAGGGGGGAGCGGCATGGATATCACAAATGCACAGCGGGCCAGGGTTCTGGTTCACGCGCTGCCGTATATTCAGGATTACAGCGGCAAGATCGTCGTCGTCAAATACGGCGGCAACGCCATGATCTCCGAGCACCTGAAGGATTCCGTCATCCGCGATATCTGCCTGCTGCAGCTGATCGGCGTGAAGGTCGTGCTGGTGCACGGCGGCGGGCCGGAGATCACCGATGTGCTCGGCAAAATGGGCAAGAAAAGCACGTTCGTCGACGGCGTGCGCGTGACGGACGAGGAAGCCGTCGGCGTGGCGCTCATGGTGCTGGCGGGCAAGATCAACAAGACGCTCGTGAATCTGATTGAGCTTAAGGGCGGCAGCGCCATCGGCCTGTCTGGCCTCGACGGGCATATGCTCGAGGCGAAGATCAAAAAGCCGGAGCTTGGCTACGTCGGCGAGATCACGAACGTGAACGTCAAGCCCATTCTGGACGTGCTCGACAAGGGCTATATCCCGGTTGTGTCCACGGTCGGCTATGACGATGCGGGCAATATCTACAACATCAACGCCGATACCGCCGCCGCACGCATTGCGGGCGGGCTTGGCGCGGAGAGTCTCATCGCCATGACGGATATCGCCGGGATCCTCAAGGACAAGGACGATCCGTCGACGCTCATCTCGTCCATCAGGGTCGATGAACTGCCGGAGCTTGTTTCCAGCGGCGTCATTCAGGGCGGCATGATCCCGAAGGCGGAATGCTGCCGCAGCGCCATCGAATGGGGCGTGAACCGCGTGTTCATCATCGACGGCCGCGTTCCGCACGCCATTCTGATCGAAATGCTGACAAATGAAGGCATCGGCACAATGTTCACCAGATAGGAGGAACGAACATGGATACACAAAAGCTTGACCAGACCTATATTGCGAACACCTACGCGCGCTTCCCCGTGACAATTGTAAAGGGAAAGGGTTCGCTCGTCTGGGACGATACGGGCAAGGAATATATCGACCTGTCGACCGGCATTGCCGTTGATATCTTCGGCGTGGCGGACGAGGAATGGATGGCCGCCGTCACCAAGCAGCTCGGCACGCTCCAGCATATTTCGAATCTCTATTATACGGAGCCATGCGTAAAGCTTGCGCAGATGCTCTGCGAAAAGACCGGCATGAAGAAGGTCTTCTTCGGCAATTCCGGCGCGGAGGCGAACGAGTGCGCCATCAAGGCCGCCCGGAAGTGGTCGGAAGAGAAAAAGGGCAAGGACTATTCCACCATCATCACCCTGAAAAACAGCTTCCATGGCCGCACGATCACCACCCTGGCCGCGACCGGTCAGGACGTGTTCCACCACGATTTTACCCCCCTGACCGAGGGCTTCGTCTATGCCGAGCCGAACGATCTGGCTGACCTTGAGCAGCTGATCAAGGCCAACAAATGCGCCGCCGTCATGATGGAGGTCGTGCAGGGCGAGGGCGGCGTCATGCCGCTGGACGAGGCGTATGTCAAGGGCGCGGCGAAGCTGTGCGAACAATATGATCTGCTTCTCATCTGCGACGAGGTGCAGGTCGGCAATGGCCGCAGCGGAAAGCTGTACGGCTATATGCACTACGGCGTGCAGCCCGATATCGTCTCCACGGCCAAGGGCCTTGCGGGCGGCCTGCCGCTCGGCGCGACGCTGCTGGGCGAAAAGGTGCAGGATGTGCTTTCCGCCGGAACGCACGGCTCGACCTTCGGCGGCAACCCCGTCTGCTGCGCAGGCGCAATCAACGCCCTGAGCCGTCTGGACGAGAAGATGCTTGAAGGCGTAGAAGAACGCTCTGCGTATATCAAACAGGAATTGGCCGGCGCGAAGGGCGTGCTCGGTGTGTCCGGCCTCGGCCTGATGCTCGGCATCCAGACGGAGAAAAACGCGTCCGACATCATTGCCGCCTGCCGTGAAAAGGGCGTTCTGGTCATCAAAGCCAAGGACAAGCTCCGCCTCCTGCCCGCCCTCAATATCCCGATGGAGCAGCTGCAAAAGGCCGTCGCCGTCATCAAGGCGTGCTGCGCGGAATAAGGCTTCTCTGAAAAGGGAGCTGGCGCGAAGCGCCTGAGGGGCAGCAGCAGGAAGCTGTGAGAAGCGAAAGTCTTCCGGCAAATTCGTATGCACTTCCATACTTCAGCGTAGGGGTCGATGCCCATCTTCGGCGCTAAGAGCCGCGCAAAGCGCGGTTGCGCCTCGAAACTATCCTGCGGGCATCGCATCGACCCGGCAGAACGCACAGGTTTTACGGAGGTTTCCGGCGAATTCGCAATTTCCCAATGGGCCGACAGAGTCGTCGGCCCCTACAGATTCTCTCGGAAAGGGGCTTCTCCATTATGGCCCGCAAAGCGTCCCACGCGATTTCTTACCGGCTGACGAAATTTGAAACGATTGCCGGGTGGCTTTATCTGCCGTTTTATCTTCTGATTCTGAATCTGCTTCTGCAGCTGGCGAACGTGAAATTCTCGCTTGGCATGACGGCACTGACGATGAATCTCGTCTATTTTGCCGTGAATCTGCTGGCCGTGCTGCTGATTTTCCATGGTTTCCTGCGGCAGTCGTTTTTCGGCGGCTCGTTCTGGAATTTTGTGCAGGCGCTGGTTCTGGGCTTCGCGATGTATTACGCGGGCACGTGGGTGCTGCAATTCGCGCTTTCCCGGCTGGCTCCCGGCTTTACGATCTACAATAACGAAACGGTCGGTTCGCTCATTTCCGATAACCAGTATGTCATGCTGGCCGTGACCGTTTTCCTTGCGCCGATCATTGAGGAGACGCTTGTGCGCGGGCTTGTCTTCGGCTCCATTCAGCCGACGTCGCGCGTCATGGCGTATCTCGTGTCCGTTATTCTGTTCACGCTCATGCACAACTGGCAGTATTTCATGCTCTATCCTGCCGGAAAGGTGCTTCTGAGCTGCATTCCGTATCTGCCCGCCTCCGTCGCGCTGGCCTGGACGTATGAAAAGGCCGGGACGATCTGGGCGTCCATCTCGCTGCACGCCATTGTCAACGCGCTGTCGTTCGGGCTTTTGCAGCTGAACTTCTGATTGGGAGGGGCTTTATGCCGAAGATCATTCAGCTTGACCGCCATGTCGCCGATCTCATCGCCGCAGGCGAGGTCGTCGAGCGCCCGGCGTCCGCCGTCAAGGAGCTGGTCGAAAATTCCATTGACGCAGGCGCAAAAAATATTACAATAGAATTACAAAACGGCGGCATGACTTTCCTGCGCATCACCGACGACGGCTGCGGCATGGAGCCGGTCGACGCCCGCACGGCGTTTCTGCGCCACGCGACGAGCAAGATCCGCAAAAAAGAGGATCTTGCCTGCATCGGCACGCTTGGTTTCCGCGGCGAGGCGCTGGCGGCCATTTCGTCCGTGTCGAAGATCGACCTGCTCACGCGGGCGCAGGGCGCGGAAAACGGCGTCCGGCTGCATCTGGAGGCGGGGCAGGTCCTGTCCGAGGAGCCTGCCGGATGCCCATGCGGCACGACAATTTTGGTGCGGGAGCTGTTTTACAACACGCCCGCGCGGATGAAGTTCATGAAATCCGACGCGGCGGAGTCCTCCGCTGTTTTCTCCGTCGTGCAGCAGCAGGCGCTCGCGCACCCGGAGATCTCCTTCCGCTTTCTGAAGGACGGGCAGGAGCAGCTGCACACTGACGGGCAGGGCGACCGCATGGCCGCGATCTACGCCATCTATGGCCGGGAGCTGGCCAACAATATGCTGCCGGTCGACGGCAGCTGGGAAAAGCTTCGCGTGCGCGGCTTCGTCACGAAGCCGACCGCCACGCGCGGCAACCGCGCCTGGCAAAGCTTCTTCGTCAACAACCGCTATATCAAGTCCCGTCTGCTCTCCGCCGCCGTGGAAGAGGCGTACCGCAACCAGATCATGGTGGGCCGCTTCCCGGCCTGCGTGCTGGAGATCGATATGCCCGTGCAGGCCGTGGATGTGAACGTCCACCCGGCCAAGACGGAGGTCAAGTTCCTGTCCGAGCGCGAGGTCTTCGATGCGGTACACTATGCCGTTTTGTCCACGCTCTCCAGAGCAGCAGGCCGCCCGGAATGGAAAACGCCGGAGAAAAAGCAGGAGCCTGCTCCGCAGCCGCAATCACAGCCAAAGGCTGTCCAGCCGCCGAAGCCCGGCTTCTATCAGACCATGCAGGCATCCGAATACCGCCGTCAGGCTGCGCAGCAGCCTGTGCAGAAGCCGGCCCAGCCCGTGCTGGCCTCGCCGGTGCAGCTGCCGCGCTCCGAGCCTGTGCCTGCGCAGCAGAGCTTTCCGCTTCCGAAGCCGGAAGCAAAGCCGGAGGTCAGACCGGAGCCGAAGCCCGAACCGAAGATTGAGGTCAGGCCCGAGCCGAAGCCGGAACCCGTCAAAGAGCCGGAAGCACAGCAGGCGCTTTCTGTCCCGGAAGAGCCCTTCCGCATCATCGGCGAGGCGCTGCACACCTATATCATTGTCGAGCAGGGCGAGGCCGTTCTGTTCCTCGACAAGCACGCCGCGCACGAGCGTATCCGCTTTGAGGCGCTCAAAAAGGAGGACCACCCCATCATGGCCCAGCTGCTGCTGGCCCCTGTTTCCGCAGAACTTTCACGGGAAGAGGCCGCTGCCGTGCTGGAAAACAGGGCGCTTCTGGAGCGCTGCGGGTTCGAGACAGAGGACTTCGGCGGCGGAGACGTGCTCATCCGGCAGATCCCGTCCGACGTGGACGTGGAGGACGCAAAGGCGCTTTTGCAGGAGCTGGCGGGCGATCTGCTGGCCGGAAAAACGCTCGACCCGGACAGCCTGCGCGACAATCTGCTGCACACCATCGCCTGCAAATCGGCCATCAAGGCCGGATGGCAGACGTCTGATGAGGAGCTGCGGCGGCTCGTGCAGGAGGTTCTGTCCCGCGACGATATCAAATACTGCCCGCATGGCCGCCCCGTCTGCGTGACGCTCACGAAGCGGCAGCTGGAAAAGCAGTTCAAGAGGGTCTGAGCATGGACAGGATCATCTGCGTCGTCGGCCCGACGGCCTCCGGCAAGACGAAGCTCGCCGTGCAGCTTGCGAAGCAGTACGGCGGCGAGGTCGTCTCCTGCGATTCCATGCAGATCTACAAACACATGGACATCGGCACGGCCAAGCCCACAAAAGAGGAGATGGAGGGCGTGCACCACCATCTGCTGGACATGGTCGAACCGGGTGAGGATTTTTCCGCCGGAAAATACGTGCAGCTGGCAGACAGCTGTGTGCAGGACATTTTATCGCGCGGCAGGACCGCCGTCATCGCGGGCGGCACGGGGCTGTATGTCGATTCCGTGCTGGACGGCTATCTGCTCTCCGATAAAGAGCCGGATCTGGCCTACCGCGCGGAGCTGGAAAAGCTGACCACGCCCGCGCTGTACGCGCAGCTCGTCGCGCTCATGCCGGATGTGCAGGTGGAGCGCAACAACCGCAACCGCGTCATGCGGATGCTTGAGCGCATCCACGACGGCGACGACGCCGTGCCCGCGAAGCAGGCGCGGTTTGACAGCCTGCGTTTGGGCGTGAGCTGGCCGCGCGATGTGCTGGCCAAACGCATAGACGAGCGCATCGACATGCGGCTTGAGCAGGGCATGATTGAGGAGGTGCAGCGCCTGATGGACGAAGGCGCAAGCACGGAATTTCTCCTTGGGCTGGGGCTGGAATACCGCTTCATCACGCAGTACCTCATCGGCGAAATCCCCGACAGGGACGATATGCTCGCTCAACTGGCACACGCGATCAAGAAATTCGCCAAGCGCCAGATGACGTGGTTCCGCCGCAACCCGAATATCGTCTGGCTGGATATGCAGGGCGACGCCTATGCGCAGGCGTGCGAGGCCGTCGAAGCCTTTCTCAAAAAATAAGCGGCAAAAACCTCCGACGGTTTGAGGCCGGTCGAAACGCCGAATGAGCGCTGTACTTTTTTGAAATTCTGTGATAAAATACCTTTGTTTGCGTCAAAAGCCGCACAGGGAGGTATGACCATGAAGATTTCAAAAAAAGATGCGCTGATGTGGTTTGAGTTTTTTGCCGCTCTGCCCGAGGAGGAAGAGCTGATGCCCCATCAGCCGGAGATTGCCCTTGCGGCGCTGGCTCAGATTGAAACCGCTGTGAACAAGCGGCGCGAAGCGATGGCGTCTCGGATCGACGGGCTGCAAAGCCTGTCCGGGCGGACATATTTCGTGGGCGATCGGGCGAAATTTCCGCGGGGCTGCTGCTCCTGCCTGCTGGGCACGGGGCTGAGTGCGGTTCGCAAGACGAACCGCTGCAACGTGC
>OLPI01001455.1_pt1 | contig 21001 bp, 16 predicted proteins | sample 1672361 | NCBI WGS metagenome assembly OLPI01 (sample SAMEA3136675, study PRJEB25190) | human gut metagenome
CTCCATCCTGATCATGAACTGCACCACCTGGCTGCTGGATAAGTACATCCGTCCCACCATCTATGGTGCGGTCAAGAAAGAAAAGAAGGAGGCGGCTAAGTAATGAAAATCTCCGGTAAGTTTATTCTCAAGGTCGCCGGCACCCTGACTGTTATTTCTCTGGTTGTCGCCGCCCTGCTGGGTCTGGTCAACAATGTGACCGCCGACAAGATCGCCGAGATCGACGCCGAGAACACCCGCATCGCCATGAGCGCCGTCGTCGCCGAGGGCAGCGAGTTCACCGACAAGCTGGAGATCAGCCAGGACGTGATCGACGCCGCTGCCGCTCAGGGCGGCAAGGTGACCGAGCTGTACGGTGTTAAGACCGGCGGCGCGGACAACGGCTATGTCATGAAGGTCTCCGCCTCCGGTTCTCAGGGCACCATCGTCATGATGATCGGTGTGGACGCCAACAAGGCCATCACCGGCATCTCCGTGGTCAGCCATTCCGAGACCTCCGGCATCGGCACAAAGGTCGTGGGCAACGAGCCCAACACCGCCGGTGTCCCCGTTCTGGATCAGTTCCAGGGCATGTCCGGCGCGGGCTCTCTGGTGGTGGGCAAGACCATCACCGCCATCTCCGGCGCCACCGTTTCCACCAAGGGCATCACCATGGGCGCTAATGCCGCTCTGGCTGCCGCGGAAGTTCTGGGCTAAGAAAGGAGGAGCTGCAATAATGAATTTCGGTAAGCAACTCAAGGAAGGCCTTATTACGCAGAACCCCGTGCTGGTGCAGGTGCTGGGCATGTGCTCCACCATGGCTATCACCACGTCGTTCTTCAACGGTCTGGGCATGGGCGTTTCCGTGCTGATCATCCTGACCCTCTCCAATATTTTCATCTCCCTGCTGCGCAAGATCATTCCCAATGAAGTGCGTATCGCCTGCTACATCGTGGTCATCGCCGGCTTCGTGACCTGCGTCGACCTGCTGCTGAAGGCATTCGTTCCCGCCCTGTCCAACTCTCTGGGCGTGTTTATCCCTCTGATCGTCGTGAACTGCATCATCCTGGGCCGTGCCGAGGGCTTCGCCTCCAAGAACGGCGTGGGCGCTTCCGCGGTGGACGGCATCTGCCAGGGCATCGGCTACACGCTGGTGCTGGTGGTCATGTGCGTGGTTCGTGAGTTCCTGGGAAGCGGCAAGTTCGGCGGCGGCCTGCTGGGCGGCGGCGCACTGGGCAGCGCTCCCGGCGTTGTCATCTTCCCCGAGGAATTCGGTATCAAGGTTCTGACGCTGCCGGTCGGCGGCTTCCTGACGCTGGGCGCACTGATCGCTGTGATGCAGTGGGCGCTGGCCAAGAGCGAAAAGAAAAAGGAGGCCAAGTAAGTTATGTCTATTACTACTTTGCTCGCCATTTCTCTTGGCGCTATTCTGACCAATAACTTTATTTTCTCCCAGTTCCTGGGTATCTGCCCCTTCCTGGGCGTGTCCAAGAAGATCGACACCGCCGTGGGTATGGGCGCCGCCGTGACCTTCGTTATGGGTCTGGCTTCCGCGTTCTGCTATCTGATCAATCTGGTGCTGGTGGCGCTGGGTCTGGAGTTCATGCAGACCGTGGCCTACATTCTGGTCATCGCCGGTCTGGTGCAGTTTGTGGAAATGTTCCTGAAGAAGAACATCCCCACCCTGTACACCGCGCTGGGCGTGTACCTGCCCCTTATCACCACCAACTGCGCCGTGCTGGGCGTGGCCCTGCTGAACACGCAGAATGACTACAACTTCATCGAGTCTGTGGTCTATGGTATCACCGGCGGTCTGGGCTTCCTGCTGGCCATCTTCCTGTTCGCGGCTGTCCGTGAGCAGCTGGAGATCTCCAGCGACAACCCCAAGGCCTTTGACGGCTTCCCCATCGCGCTGGTCACCGCCGGCCTGATGGCGCTGGCCTTCATGGGCTTCAGCGGCCTGAAGGTCTGGTAAGGAGGTAAGAGGAATATGAGTACTTTGATTTGGGCAATCGTTGTTCTGGGCGCTCTCGCTATTATCTTCGGCCTGATCCTGGCTGTTGCCGCCAAGGTCTTTGAGGTCGAGGTCGATCCCCGTCTGCCTGAGATCCAGGCATGTCTGGCCGGCGCCAACTGCGGCGGCTGCGGCTATCCGGGCTGCGGCGGCTGTGCCGAGGCCATTCTGGCCGGTAAGGCTCCTGTCACCGCCTGCGCTCCCGCCGGCCCCGAAAACGCCGCCAAGATCGCTGCCATCATGGGTATGGAGGCTCCCTCTGGCGACAAGATGGTGGCTCACGTGCTGTGCAACGGCGGCTGCAACGCCAAAGAGAACTTCGAGTATCGCGGCGTGAAGGACTGTCTGGCTGCCACCAAGGTCTGCGGCGGCGACGCCAAGGCCTGCAAATACGGCTGCTTCGGCTTCGGCTCCTGCGTGGCTGCCTGTAAGTTCGACGCCATCCATGTCGTCGACGGCGTTGCCGTTGTGGACAAGGAGAAGTGCACCAACTGCGGCGCCTGCCGCGCTGCCTGCCCCCACCACCTGATCGTGGAGGTTCCCTACAAGCAGAAGGTGTTCGTCAACTGCTCCAACAAGGACAAGGGCCCCGCTGTCACCAAGGTCTGCGCCAACAGCTGTATCGCCTGCGGCATGTGCGAGCGTACCTGTAAGTTCGACGCCATCCACGTGGAGAACAACGTGGCTGTCATCGACTACAGCAAGTGCAAGAACTGCACCATGTGCGCCAAGGCCTGCCCCCGCAACGCCATCGAGCCTATCCCCACTCCCGAGGAGAAGGAGAAGTTCAAGGCTGCGCAAAAGGCCGCTGCCGAGAAGAAGGCTGCCGCCGCCAAGGCTGCTAAGGAAGCAGAAGAGGCCGCCAAGGCTGAGGCTCCCAAGGCGGAGTAAGACCGCTATTTGCCACAAAAACCGGAACGGGTATGCATGCTTCATGCATACCCGTTCCGTCTCTGTTCCGCCATAAGCATTTCCGCATTTGGCCAGAAGCAAACAGAATTTCGCCATAAAATCCGCAACATTTCCACAAAAAACAGGTTAACATAACTGCTGTGGAAAACGATGTGGAAAATGTGCAAAACCCTGTGGAGACAGGGCTTGCGGCGGTTGCGGCAATATTATTTTTTTTGCCCGCCTTTCAAACTTTTGCCGCAAAACCGCCGCCATAGCGCCGTCTTTCGACGGCAAGCCCCTTGCGCCGCCCCCAAAAATGCGGTACAATATATGGGATATTTTATGCGCTGAATCCTACAACCCTTGGAGGTTTCCCCTTTATGCCAAAGAAGAACGTATACAACGACGACAGTATCACCAGCCTGAAGGGCGCTGACCGTGTGCGGAAGCGCCCCGGCGTGATTTTCGGCTCCGACGGACTGGAGGGCTGCGAGCACGCGGTGTTTGAAATCCTCTCCAACTCCATCGACGAAGCCCGCGAGGGCCACGGCAGCCTCATCACTGTCACCCGCTTTCTGGACAAGTCCGTGCAGGTGGAGGACATGGGCCGCGGCTGCCCTGTGGACTGGAACGAGAAGGAGGGCCGCTACAACTGGGAGCTGGTGTTCTGCGAGCTGTACGCCGGCGGTAAGTACGACAACGAAAACAGCGAGAACTACGAGTTCTCCCTGGGCCTTAACGGCCTTGGCTCCTGCGCCACACAGTACGCCTCCCAATACATGGACGTTACCGTCTGGCGGGGCGGCAAGGAGTACACCCTGCATTTTGAAAAGGGCGAGAACATCGGCGGCCTTCAGGTGAAGGAGCTGACCGCCAACAAGAAGAAAACCGGCACCCGCATCCACTGGCTGCCGGATCTGGACGTGTTCACCGATATCGCCGTGCCGCTGGACTACTACCGGGACGCCATGAAGCGTCAGGCGGTGGTCAACGCCGGCGTCACCTTCCGCCTGCTGAACGAGACGGCGGCGGGCCAATTCGACACCGAGGAGTTCCTCTACCCCCGCGGCATTCAGGACTACATCGCCGAGCTGGCGGGGGACGACGCCCTCACCGAGCCGGTGTTCTGGGAAGCTGAGCGCCGGGGCCGCGATCGCGCCGACAAGTCGGAGTATAAGGTGAAGCTCAGCGTGGCGCTGTGCTTCTCCAACCGGGTGTCCATCGTGGAGCACTACCACAACTCCAGCTTTCTGGAGCACGGCGGCAGCCCGGAAAAGGCCACACGCCTTGCGCTGGTGGGTGCCATCGACAAGTACCTGCGGGAGAACAACAAGTACCTGAAATCCGAGGCCAAGATCACCTATCCCGACGTGCAGGACTGCCTGATTCTGGTCAGCAACAACTTCTCCACCCAGACCAGCTACGAGAACCAGACGAAAAAGGCCATCACCAACAAGTTCGTGCAGGACGCCATGGCGGAGTTCCTCCGCAGCCGTCTGGAGATTTATTTCATCGAGAATCACGACGCCGCCGAGAAGATCGCCGCTCAGGTGCTCATCAACAAGCGCAGCCGCGAGACGGCGGAAAAGACTCGCATCAACCAGAAGAAAAAGCTCACCGAGAAGATCGACATTGCCAACCGCGTCCAGAAGTTTGTGGACTGCCGCACCAAGGACGTGGAACGCCGTGAGCTGTACATCGTGGAGGGCGACTCCGCGCTGGGCGCTTGCAAGCAGTCCCGTGACGCGGAGTTTCAGGGTCTGATGCCCGTCCGAGGCAAGATCTTGAACTGCCTGAAGGCCGACTACCCCCGCATTTTCAAAAGCGACGTCATCACCGACCTCATGAAGGTGCTGGGCTGCGGCGTGGAGGTCTCCGGCAAGGCCGTGAAGGATCTGAACCAGTTCGATTTGAACAACCTCCGCTGGAATAAGGTGGTCATCTGCACCGATGGCGATGTGGACGGCTTCCAGATACGGACACTGATCCTGACCATGCTGTACCGCCTCTGCCCCACCCTGATCCGGGAGGGCAAGGTCTACATCGCCGAAACGCCCCTTTTCGAGATCACCTATAAGGACAAGACCGCGGAAAAGACGTGGTTCGCCTATTCTGAAAAGGAGAAGGCGGATATCCTCCGCTCGCTGGAGGGCAAAAAGGTGAAGATCGACCGCTCCAAGGGCCTTGGCGAAAATGACCCGGAGATGATGTGGCTGACCACCATGAACCCGGAGACCCGCCGTCTCATCAAGGTGCTGCCCGATGACGTGGAGGAGACCGCCCGTGTCTTTGATCTCCTGCTGGGGGACAACCTCTCCGGCCGCAAGGAGTACATCGCCGAAAACGGCCACAAGTACATGGACATGATCGACGTGAGCTGAGAAAAGGCTTCGTCGGGGCGTTAAGAAAACATGCCGGTGGCATGTTTTTAGCCCCGATCTCGGCGGCTATGCCGCCGTAGCATCCATCAAATTTTGAAGGAACCATCTTGTACGCCTGCGCCGCTGCGCCTTGTCTTGACGCAAGATCCATCGCCTTTTGGCGTGTGCTTGCTCCGCACATTTCGTAGGGGGCGATGCCCACATCGCCCCGCCCGATATATGATGATACCTGCGGTAAACGGCGGGCCGATGTGGGCATCGGCCCCTACGCACCAAAAGCAACCCCCATCCCTTTTGGCAATGAAATCGTCAGATTTCATGCCAGTAAATAAGAAAGGAACCTGTTTCCTATGGCAAAAAAAACACCCTCCGACCGTACCGTCCACCGCCCGGCCGACCCCAATGTAATGGGTCTGCGGGGCGCGGTGGTGGATCAGCCCATCACCGCTACGCTGGACGAAAACTATATGCCCTACGCCATGAGCGTTATCGTCTCCCGTGCCATTCCGGAGATCGACGGCTTCAAGCCCGCTCACCGCAAGCTCCTGTATACCATGTACAAGATGGGGCTTCTCACCGGCAGCCGCACCAAGTCCGCCAACATCGTGGGCCAGACCATGCGCCTGAACCCCCACGGCGATCAGGCCATCTATGAGACCATGGTGCGTCTGGCCAAGGGCAACGAGGCCCTGCTGCACCCCTTTGTGGACAGCAAGGGCAACTTCGGCAAGGTCTACTCCCGCGACATGGCCTACGCCGCCAGCCGCTATACCGAGGCCAAGCTCTCCCCCATCTGCGCCGAGCTGTTCCGCGATCTGGACTGCGACGCCGTGGACTTTGTGGACAACTATGACAACACCATGAAGGAGCCGTCCCTGCTGCCCACCACCTTCCCCAACGTGCTGGTGTCCGCCAATCAGGGCATCGCTGTGGGCATGGCGTCCCAGATCTGCGGCTTCAATCTGGGCGAGGTGTGCGATACCACCATCGCCTACCTGAAAAACCCCGACCACGATATTTCCTCCACGCTGCTGGCGCCGGACTTCCCCACCGGCGGACAGATCCTGTGCGATGCGGACGAGCTGCGGGAGATCTACCGCACCGGCCGGGGCGGCGTGAAGATCCGCAGCCGCTACCGCTACGATAAAAAGGAGAATTTGATCGAGGTCTACGAGATCCCCTATTCCACCTCCATCGAGGCCATTCTGGACAAGGTGGCGGAGCTGGTGAAGGCCGGCAAGGTGAAGGAGATCAACGACATGCGGGACGAGAGCGACCTCAGCGGCCTGAAGCTGACCATCGACCTGAAGCGGGGCGTGGACCCGGATAAGCTGATGGCCAAGCTCTACCGCCTGACGCCCTTGCAGGACACCGTCAGCTGCAATTTCAACATCCTCATCGCCGGTCAGCCCCGTGTCCTGGGCGTGGGCGGCATTCTGGAGGAGTGGACGGCGTGGCGCACCGAGTGCGTCAAGCGCCGTGTGTACTTTATCCTGAAGAAGAAGCAGGACAAGCTGCACCTGCTGCAGGGTCTGAAGCGCATCCTGCTGGACATTGACAAGGCTATCCGCACCATCCGGGAGACGGAGGAGGAAGCCGAGGTCATCCCCAATCTGATGATCGCCTTCGGCATCGATCAGGTGCAGGCGGAGTACGTGGCGGAGATCAAGCTGCGCAATATCAATAAGGAGTACATCCTCAAGCGGGTGGCGGAGACCGAGACCCTGGCCGACGAGATCGCCGACCTGGAGGACACCCTGGCCCGACCCCAGCGCATCCGCCGCATCATCATCGACGAGCTGACCGACGTGCGGAAGAAATACGCCATCCCCCGCCATACCGAGATCGTCTACGGCCACGAGCTGCCCGAGGAGCCGGAGGAGGAGCCGGTGGACGACTATCCGGTGCATCTGTTCCTCAGCCGCGAGGGTTACTTCAAGAAGATCCCCCCCCAGTCCCTCCGCATGTCCGGCGATCAGAAGTACAAGGAGGGCGACGGCCCCGCCCAGTATTTCGAGTCCACCAACGCCGCCGAGCTGCTGTTCTTCACCGACCGCCAGCAGGTCTATAAGACCCGCGCCAGCGAGTTTGGCGAGACCAAGGCCTCGGCGCTGGGCGACTACCTGCCCGCCAAGCTGGGCATGGAGGACGGCGAGAACGTGATCTATCTGGCGCTGGCCGGGGATTACAGCAGCTTCATGCTGTTCTTCTTTGAGAACGGCAAGGCCGCCAAGGTGCCGCTGACCGCCTACGCCACCACCTCCAACCGCCGCCGTCTCACCGGCGCCTACAGCGATAAAGCGCCCCTGACCGCCATTCTGGCCATGAAGGAGGACGAGGAGCTGGCGCTCTACACCAACGAGCCCCGGTGCCTGCTGATGCATACCGCTTCCCTGTCCCCCAAGACCACCCGCGCCACACAGGGCGTGGCGGTCATGACCATCAAACCCAAGTACCATCTGGAGCGTGTCGTCCCCGTGGCGGAGACGGGCATCACCAATCCGGCCCGCTATCGCACCCGCACCATCCCCGCCGCCGGCGCGCTGGTAAAGCCGGAGGACAGCGACGAGAAGCAGATCACGCTGCTTTAACAGCTGGCATGGCGATCCGTGCTCTTGCCTCCCCTGTGTAAGGGGAGGTGGCAAAAATCTTTGATTTTTGCCGGAGGGGTTGTCGGATAACGGACAATCCCCCAGTCAGCTTTGCTGACAGCCCCCTTTACACAAGGGAGCCTAACCCCACCCCCACCCCGCCGAAAAGGAGGCCACCCTCTCATGAAACGCCGTATCACCGCCCTTCTGCTGGCCCTCGCCATGGCCCTGCCGCTGACAGGCTGTTCCCTGCTGGAGCGCAGCTACAGCAGCGTGGAGCGCTACAGCTCCTCCTATTACGAGAGCGAGGATCGCGACGTGCTCCAGCCGGAGACCTATCAGGAGCTGGTGAACGCTCTGCTGGTGCTGGTGGACGAGCACGCGGCGGAGGGCACCATCTGGCTCACCCCCGGCGATGATGAACTGACCCCGGAGCAGGCCATCGAGCAGGCCTGTCAGGAGGTGCAGCGTGAGACTCCCATGGGAGCCTACGCCGTGGAGTATATCACCTACACCGTCTCGCAGGATAACCGCCCCTACAGCGAGATCAAGCTGGCGCTGGGCTACCGCCGCACCGAGGAGCAGGTCAAGAGCATCGTCCACGCCACCAGCATTTCCGCCCTGCACGCCCTGCTGACTGCTGCCGCCGAAACCAGCGCCGAGGAGCTGGTGGTGCAGGTGGGGTATTTTCAGGATCAGGCCCAGGAGGTGCGGGATATCGCTGTTCAGGTAGAGCAGGAGGAGCTGGGCGCGGAGGAGCCCACCTGGCAGGTGGAGTTCTACCCCAACGAGAGCGCCGCGGGAATTATAGAGATTTTGATGAAAAACTGAAAGTGCGGGATTGACAAACGCCGATTCTTGTGCTACAATCAATCTTGCGTTTGCGGGCGTAGCTCATCTGGTAGAGCGCGACCTTGCCAAGGTCGAGGTAGCGAGTTCGAGCCTCGTCGCCCGCTCCAAAAAGAAACACCATCCGAAAGGATGGTGTTTCTTTTTGGAATGACGCGGGCCGAGGCTCGAACAGGGCACGAGCGAAGCGAGAAAAACGTGCCGGTGGCACGTTTTGGTGCCCGCGTGCGTGTCGCGGCGCTGAGCGCCGCGAGCGAGCCTCGTCGCCGACTCGGCTGTGCGGCCCTTGTCGTGTCATCTGACTGGCCGTCACATTTGTGCCCGCCAGTCAGGACACATCCTAAAAACCGCCTTGCTTTTCCTGCCGCTGGCAGCGCGTCGGCGGTTTTCCCGTTGCGCCAGCCGTCCGGCGGCCACATTCGTGGCCGCCAAACGGGGCGCTGCCTTGAAAGCGGCTTGCTGCATCTGCCACAGCCTGAAACCACCTCGTAAGAGGTGGTTTTTTGATTTCGTTACGCGTCGCCCCGCGTACCCCGCAGCAGCTCCTCCGCCGATACGCCGTACAGCTTGGCCAGCGCCAGCAGGTTGGCGGTGCTGGGGTCTGCCGCGCCGGTCTCCCATTTGCTGACCGCCTGACGGCTGACGCCCACGGCCTCCGCCACGAACTCCTGCGTCATGCGGCACCGTTCCCGGTGGCTTTTCAACGCCTTGGCCAGGGACTCCACCGCCTCGCGGTTCTCCTGCCGCACCTCGCCGCTGCGCAGGTACTTCCGCAGCGCCCGGATCAGCAGATACACCAGATACACGATGGCTGCCGCCACGGCCAGCGTCAGCGGGATCGCCACCAGCGTCAAAATAAGGCTCATCTGCATAGCAGGCACACCCCCGTTACCAGCAGCGCCATTACCGCCGCACCCAAAGCCATCAGGCCCAGATAAATCGTCATCATGCGTTTCGCTCCTTTGCGTTTGATGGCGTTATTGTACCGGAAATACCCCGTTGCCGCCACCAACTACCGCGCAACCTCCGGTTGCGGCGGAATTTTTCGCGCTTCCGAGCGCGACCTACTTTTGAACTGTTGCGGTGCCCAAAATTTCGCAGCGGCATTTAAGCCGCCGAAATTTTGGGCACCGCAACAGGACACTTTTGGAGCCGAGGCCAAAAGTGTCCCGTGCCCGCAGGCACGGAACACTCAGCTTCAAAAGTTACAGCTTCGTCACCATGGGAATGATCATGGGACTTCTCTTGGTGTGCTTATACAGATAGCTGCTGACGGAGGACTTCACCGTGCGGCACACCTCGCCGTCGTCCTTGCGGCGGCGGGCGGACATGCCGTCCACGGCCTTCATGGCCACCTTCCGCATCTCCTGCATCAGCTCCTCGGACTCCTTCACGTACACGAAGCCGCGGGTGACGATCTCCGGCTCACACAGCAGCTGGTGGTCGTGGCTGGACATGGACAGTACCACCACCACCATGCCGTCCTCGGCCAGAATCTTCCGGTCGTTCAGCACCACCGCGCCCACTTCGCCTACGCCGCCGCCGTCCACGAACACCTCGCCGGCGGGAACGGTAGTCTCGCACTTCATGTGCTTGGTGGTCAGCTCGATGACGCTGCCGTTGTCGGCCACGCAGATGTTGTTGGGGCGCATCCCCATGCTCTCCGCCACCCGCTTGTGGATCTGCAGCATCCGCTGCTCACCGTGCAGGGGGATAAAGAACTTGGGTCTGGTCAGGGCGTGGATGATCTTCAGCTCCTCCTGGCAGGCGTGGCCGGACACATGCAGCATGTCCGCCTTGTCATACACCACGTCCGCGCCCTTACGGAACAGCTCGTTGATGACCCGGCCCACCGTCACCTCGTTGCCGGGGATGGCGCTGGCGGAGATGATCACCTTGTCGCCGGGGCCGATGTCCACCTGCTTGTGGGTGGAAAAGGCCATGCGGTACAGGGCGCTCATTTCCTCGCCCTGTGAGCCGGTGGTGACGATGACCTGCTGGTTCAGGGGCAGGCCCTTGATCTTGTGAATGTCCATCAGCGTGTTCTTGGGCACCTTCATGTACCCCAACTCCGTGGACACCTTCATGATATTCTCCATGCTCCGTCCCGTAACGGCCACCTTCCGTCCGCAGGCGGCGGCAGCGTCCAGCACCTGCTGGATGCGGTGCACGTTGCTGGCAAAGGTGGTGACGATGATGCGCTTGTCGCAGCCGGTGAACTGGCGGGCAAAGGTCTTGCCCACCGCCTTTTCGCTCATGGTATAGCCGGGGCGCTCCACGTTGGTGGAGTCCGCCAGCAGCGCCAGCACGCCCTCCCGGCCCAGCTGGCCGAACCGGGCCAGATCAATGACCTCGCCGTCGATAGGCGTGGAGTCGATCTTGAAGTCGCCGGTGTGTACCACCGTGCCCATACGGGTATGGATGGCGAAGGCCACCGAGTCGGCGATGGAGTGGTTCACGTGGATGAACTCCACCTGGAACTTGCCCGCCCGGATGGTCTGGCCGGCCTCCACGGTGATGAGCTTGGTGGTTTGCAGCAGGCCGTGCTCCTGCAGCTTCAGCTTGATCAGCCCCGCCGTCAGCCGGGTGCAGTAGATGGGCATGTTGATCTGCTTCAGCACGTAGGGGATGGCGCCGATGTGATCCTCGTGTCCGTGGGTGATGAACAGGCCCCGGAGCCGGTTGTGGTTCTTCACCAGATAGGTTACGTCGGGGATCACGCAGTCGATGCCGTACATATCATCGCCGGGGAACGCCATGCCGCAGTCCACCACGATGATCTCGCCGCCATACTCATAGGCGGTCATGTTCTTGCCGATCTCGTTGAGACCGCCAAGAGGGATGATTTTGAATTTTTCTGCCATAGTTACTCCTTTTTTACGCAAATAATCGGTACATAACACGGCGTTATGGGGGCGAAAAAGGGGCATAAAAGGGTAGAATGCCGCCCTTCAACATGCACAAAATGCGTCCGCATGCGGGCGCAGCAAAACAAAGGCGGCCCGGTGTCCCGCCGGCCCTGCATCGCCGGGAGAGCACCGGAGCGTTCGCCCCGGATGACCGTGTGTTGAATTGTGCTATAGGAGGCCGCCGTTAAGGGCGGCCTTTTATATCACCGCAGGGCGACGCCGCCCCGCGAAACAACCAAAAAAAGCGCAGATTTTTCTGCAATCTATACAAATTATAGCACACCTTTCCCCCGTTGTACACCCCCAACTTTTCGCCGCCTTCCGCCACGCTTCGCCCCGGAGGGCAAAGCGTGGAAAAAAGAGCGTTTTTGCTGTTGAGATAACGGAAAAGGTGTGATATAATAAGCAATGATTGTAATTTGGAGTGGTATCACCATCTGAAGCCTGAGGTGACCGTTTCCCGATATTCCCCATTGAAGTTGAAATGAGGTGTCCTGCTTGAGTAAAAAGCTGATCCGCGGCTTCCGCACCAATATCATGCTGTACGGTATGTGTCTGGCCGCCTTTGTGATCGCCGCCTTTCCCTTTTCGCCGCTGCTGGCGGTGGCCGAGGCGCTGGTGTCGGCGCTGGTGCTGTATGTGGGCGTGCGGCGCAACCGCATGGCGCAGCACAGCGTGCGGCAGTATCTGGATCGCGTCAGCGGCGGCATGGATACCGCCCGCTCCAGCAACATGCTGTACGCACCGCTGCCTATGCTGGTGTTCGACCTGAACACCGGCGAGATCCTGTGGGGCAACGACCGGTTCGTGGGTCTGACGGGGATGAAGGATAAGCTGTTTGAGGTGACGGTGGCGGACGCCGTGCCGGGGTTTGACAGCCACTGGCTGCTGGAGGGCAAGCGGGAAGCGCCGGAATACGTGGTGTGGAACCACCGCACCTACCGGGTGTTCGGCGCGCTGAACCGCACCGACGAGCTGAAGGGCGACCACAGCACAATGGCCACCACCTACTGGCTGGACATTACCGAGGCGGAGCAGATGCGCCAGACGCTGGACATGACCCGTCCCACCGTGGCGATTCTGATGATCGACAACTACGAGGATCTGATGAAGGCCTGTCCGGAAAGCAAGCGCTCGGCGCTGCTGGCGGATATCGAGGGAAAGCTCAACGACTGGTGCGCCGACAGCGGCGGCTTGCTGCTGGGCTATGACCGCGACCGGTATCTGTTCGTGATGGAGGAGAAGGATTTCTCCACCTACGCTGAGAAGAAGTTCGACGTGCTGGACAGCGTCCGCACGGTGGAGAGCGGCGGCGTCAGCGCCACGCTGTCCATCGGCGTGGGCCGGGACGGCGACAGCTTTGACGGCCTGTTCAAAAACGCCGATCTGGCGCTGGAAATGGCCCTGAGCCGGGGCGGCGACCAGGCGGTGGTGAAGGACCGGAACAACTTTGAGTTCTACGGCGGCCGCTCCAAGACCACCGAAAAGCGCACCAAGGTAAAGTCCCGCGTCATGGCCAACGCGCTGCGGGAGCTGGTGCAGGACGCCCGGAACGTCTACGTCATGGGCCACAAGTACGCCGACATGGATTCGCTGGGCGCGGCGGCGGGTATCTGCTGCATCAGCCGCAAGCTGGGCAAAAAGGCCCAGATCGTCATTGACACCGAGAACAACGCCGCCCATCCGGTGCTGCGGGCTTTGCAGCAGATGCCGGAGTACGCCGGGGTGTTCGTGGCCGGGGAAACGGCGTTTCTCCACGCCCAGCCGGATACCCTGCTGGTGGTGGTGGACACCAACCGCCCCGACAGCGTGGAGTCCGAGCCGCTGCTGGAGAGCTGCACCCGCGTGGCGGTCATCGACCATCACCGCCGGGGCAGCAGCTACATCGACAAGATGACCCTGAACTATCACGAGCCCTACGCCAGCTCCGCCAGTGAGCTGGTGACGGAGCTGATGCAGTATCTGCTGGAGCCCACCGATATCCTCAAGTGTGAGGCGGAGGCACTGCTGGCGGGCGTGGTGCTGGATACCAAGAACTTCACCAACCGCACCGGCGGACGCACCTTTGAGGCAGCGGCGTACCTGCGCCGCGCCGGAGCGGATACCCAGGACGTGCAGCGGATGTTCCAGAGCGACCTTGACGCCATGGTGACCCGCTACGCCATCATGCGGCAGGCCCAGATCTACCACGGGGATATCGCCGTGGTGGCGGCGGACGAAGCCTATGACCGTGTCACGGCGGCCAAGGCGGCGGATGAGCTGCTGACCATCCGGGGCATCCGGGCCTCCTTCGTGCTGTACCGGAAGGACGACGGCGTGTACATGTCCGCCCGGTCCCTGGGAGAGGTAAACGTGCAGGTGATCCTGGAAGCGCTGGGCGGCGGCGGCAACTCCACCACCGCGGGCGGACAGGCAAAGGGCATCACCGTGGCCGAGGCCAAGGAGAAGCTGCTGGCGGCCATTGATCAATATTTTGAGGATTGAGGAAATTCTCAAGGCCCCCTCTGAGAGGGGGGAGCGATCCGAGCGCTGCCAGTGGCAGATAAAGCGAGGTGAGCGAGTGGCCGTGGTCAAAATTTCGGCGGCTTAAATGCCGCAGCGAAATTTTGGGTACCACAACAGGAACTGTCACCGGAGGTGACTGGGGGAGAGAATTTAAGCGTTTTGTTCTCTCCCTCCGTCAACGCTTTGCGTTGACACCTCCCTCACAGAGGGAGGCTTTGGGGTGCGGTCGTATACCGAAAGCCCATTCTACAACATAAACCAACCAATCTGACATTAGGAGGACATACCAATGAAAGTGATTTTGACGCAGGATGTGCGGGGCAAGGGCAAGAAGGGCCAGATGATCGAGGCCGCCGAGGGCTACGCCCGCAACTACCTGATCCCCCGGGGTGTGGCGGTGCCCGCCACTGCCGACGCGGTGAACACCATGAAGCTGCGTGACAAGGCCAAGGCCAAGGCCGACGCCGAGGCCAAGGCGGCTGCCGAGGCCATCGCCGAGAAGCTGCAGGGCTGCCAGGTGAAGATCGCCGCCAAGGGCGGCAGCGAGGGCAAGCTGTTCGGCGCCGTCACCAGCGCCGCCATTGCCGACGCCCTGAAGGCCCAGTACGACATGGACGTGGACAGCAAGAAGCTGGTCATCGACGAGCCCATCAAGTCCTTTGGCAGCTATCAGGTGAAGGCCAAGCTGGGCTTCGAGATCAGCGGCACGGTGAACGTGCTGGTCATCGAGGAGAAGTAAAATTTACTGGCAAGGATGCGGTAGAATAAAGGCCCCCTTGTGTAAAGGGGGCTGTCAGCCGTAAGACTGACTGGGGGATTGTCATCCAACGGACAACCCCTCCGTCAAAACTTTGTTTTGACACCTCCCCTTACACAGGGGAGGCATTTGGGGTGCGGCAATACTCCCCACGAAAGGCAGGTGTGACAATGGACGAACTATTGATGCGGGGCATGCCCCACTCCGCCGAGGCGGAGCAGGCGGTGCTTGGCTCCATGCTGATCGACGGCGACTGCGTGAAGGACGTGATGGATCAGCTGCAGGCGGAGGACTTCTACCTGCGCCAGAACCGCGAGATCTTCGAGACCATCGCCCACATGTTTGTCTATTCCCAGCCGGTGGACGGCGTGACCGTTGCCAGCGAGATGGAGAAAAACGGCCTGTACACCGACGCCACGCGGCCCTACCTGCTGCAATTGATGGAGGTGACGCCTACCTCCGCCAACGTGGGCGAGTATGTGAAGATCGTCCGGGACAAGGCGCTGATGCGGCAGGTGGCCACCGCCGCCGCCAACATCACCGCCATGGTGCAGGAGGGCGGCGCTTCCGCCGCCGACATGCTGGAATCGGCGGAGCAGAAGGTGTACGCCATTCGCCGGGGCCGCAGCGCCCAGAACATGGTGCCGGTCAGCCAGATCTTACAGGACGTGATGAACCGGCTGGAGGAGCTGTCCAACAGCGGCAACGAGCTGCCGGGGCTGTCCACCGGATTTTCCGCTGTGGACGGCAAGATCAACGGCCTGAACAAGTCCGACCTGCTGCTGCTGGCGGCCCGTCCCGGTATGGGAAAGACCAGTATGGCGCTGAACGTGGCGCTGTCAGCGGCGAGAGATTCCGGCAAGACCGTGGCCATCTTCTCGCTGGAAATGTCCCGCGAGCAGCTGGTCACCCGCCTGATCGCCGCCGAGGGACTGGTGGAGAACACCCGCCTGACCACCGGCAACCTGCGGGAGAGCGACTGGCAGCGGATCGCCGAGGCGGCCTCTAATCTCAGCCGCATGGATATCCGCATCGACGACAATCCCCTGCTGACGGCGGCGGACATGAACGCCAAGTGCCGCCGTCTGGACAATCTGGGGCTGGTGGTCATCGACTATCTGCAATTGATGACCAGCGCCGGCGGCAAGGGCTATTCCGGCGAGAACCGCCAGCAGGCGGTGTCCGATATCAGCCGTATGCTGAAGATCATGGCCAAGGAATTGCAGGTGCCAGTGCTGTGCCTTTCCCAGCTGAGCCGCGCCAACGAAAAGCGCGACGACAAGCGGCCCATGCTGTCCGATTTGCGTGAATCCGGCGCCATCGAGCAGGACGCCGATATCGTCATGTTTCTGTACCGCGACGACTATTATAATAAGGACTCGGAGAAGCACAACATCGCCGAGTGCATCGTGGCCAAGAACCGCCACGGCGAAACCGGCAAGGTGGAGCTGCGGTGGATGCCGGAGTATACCGCCTTCGGTACGCTGGAAAACCGCTACGGCGACGACGAGGGGTGAGCCATGGATCTGCTTCCCTGGATGGAACGGTGGGGCATGCTGCCGCCTGAGGGCAGCGTGCTGCTGTGCGCCGTGTCCGGCGGGCGGGACTCCGTGTGCCTGCTGCACTATCTGGCGGCCATCGCGCCGCAGCGCGGCTTCACCGTGGCGGCGGGCCATCTGAACCACCAAATGCGGCCCGAGGCCCGGCGGGACGAGGATTTCGTCCGTGAGCTGTGCCGGACGCTGGGGGCCGCGTTCTATACCGAGGCCGCGCCGGTCTATGAGACGGCGGCACGCTGGGGCCTTGGCGTGGAGGAAACGGGACGGCGGCTGCGGTACGAGTTTTTGTTCCGCACGGCGGACGCCATCGGCGCCGACCGGATCGCTACCGCCCACCACGCCCAGGATCAGGCGGAAACGGTGCTGCTGAACCTGCTGCGGGGCACAGGGCCGGAGGGGCTGGGCGGCATTCCGCCGGTGCGTGGCCGTATCGTGCGGCCGCTGCTGCAAACCAGCCGCGCCGAGATCGAGGACTATTTACAGGAAAACGGGCTGTCCCACGTGGAGGACAGCACCAACGAGGATACCCACTACGCCCGCAACCGTCTGCGGCGGGAGCTGTGGCCCCGGCTGGAGACCATCAATCCCGCGCTGACGAAAGCCATCGGCCGCACGGCGGAGATCCTGCGGCGGGAGAACGGCTATCTGGACACGCTGGCGGCGGAATATCTGCCGCCGTCGGGCACGGCGGTGGAGACGGCGCGGCTGCTGTCCGCGCCGGAGGCGCTGCGCAGCCGCGTGATGCGGCTGCTGCTGGAGCGGACGCCCACCGGGAAAAAGGATGTGGGCGCGGCTCACATCCAGGCGCTGCTGGCGCTGGCGGAAAGCGGCGGCCTACTGGCGCTGCCCGGCGGTCTGCGGGCCGTGTGCCGGGATGGCTGGCTGCGGCTGACGGTTCGTCAGGAGCCGCCGCCGGAAATGACACTGCGGCAGGGCGTGAACCGCTGGGGGGATTTCGATATCACCCTGCGGGGCGGCGAGAGCCGCCGTGTGACCGTCCGGACGTGGAGCAGCGCCGACCGCATGACCGTGGGACGGGGCAGCCGCAGTCTCAAGCGGCTGTTCAGCGACGCGGGCATTCCCCCGGAGCGGCGGGACACCGCCCCCGTGGTGTGCGTGGACGGAGCGCCTTACGCCGTGTACGGCGTTGGAGAGAGAGTATCGCCGGAAAACGGCGAAAGCATAGAGATCATCATCAACAAACGAGAAAACCATAAGGAGGATACCGGGAATGGGTAAAAGCAACATGGAGCAGGACATCTTGAAGGTTTTGATGTCGGAGGAGCAGCTGCAGAAGCGGGTGCGGGAGATGGGCGACGAGCTGTACGACCGTTTCCACGACAAGGATCCCATTTTTGTGGGCGTGCTGAAGGGCTGCTTCATTTTCATGGCGGATCTGGTGCGGGCGGCGCAGATCAAGAGCGAGATCGAGTTCATCGGCGTGTCCTCGTACAACAACGGCACCAAGAGCTCCGGCGTGGTGCAGATCACCCGCGACCTGCAAAAGGACATCACCGGCCGCCACATCATCGTGGTGGAGGATATTCTGGATTCCGGCAACACGCTGTATTTCCTGAAGAACTACCTGACCACCAAGGGCGCGGCCTCCATCACCATCGTGACGCTGCTGGATAAGCCTGCCCGCCGGGAAAAGCCCATTACCGCCGATCTGGCCGGCTTCGAGGTGCCGGATGAGTTCGTGGTGGGCTACGGTCTGGACTACGCCCAGCAGTACCGGAACTATCCCTGCATCGGCGTGCTGAAGCCGGAGGTATACAGTAAGTAAAGCTGGCATGAAATCTGACGATTTCATTGCCAAAGGGGATCGCGGCCGACTGCGCGCACCCGCTGGGTGCACTTGCTGGCCGAGAAGAATTTTTCTGACGCACATGTCGTCAGAAAAATGATTTGACTATTTCGCGCCTGCGGGCGCGAACTCTGCGAGGCGTTTTGACAAATGTCATGAATGGCCGATTTCCCGCCGAGAGGCGGACAGAACAGGAGGGCGACGCCCTATGAACAACGAGGGAAAGCGGGTAGAGCGGCAGGAGTCTGCCGGTCTGCCCCAGAAGAAAGAAAAAATGACGCTGAAGCGCTTCTGGAAGGAATGGCGGGAGGTCATTCTCATTCTGGCGGCGGTGTTCGTCGTATTCAAATTTATTTTACAGATCGCGTGGGTGCCCAGCGGCTCCATGGAGACCACGCTGCCTACCAAGTCGGTGCTGGTGGGTTTGCAGCTGCCCTATATCGTGGCCGACCCCGTGCCCCAGCGGGGCGATATCGTCACCTTCTGGAGCGATGAGCTGGGCAAGGTGCTGGTCAAGCGTGTGATCGGTCTGCCCGGCGATACCATCACCTTTGCCGACGGCTACGTGTATATCAACGGCGAAAAGCTGGAGGAGGAGTACCTGCCGGTGAAGGGCGTTACCGAGTGTGACGAGAGCTTTACCGTGCCGGAGGGCTGCTTCTTCCCCATGGGAGACAATCGAACCGGCTCCAATGACGCCCGCAGCTGGGCGAATCCCTATGTGAAGGTCTCCGCCATTCAGGCCAAGCCCTTCCTGGTCATCAGCGTGGGCAGCGACCAGAGCTGGCAGGGCATCCGTCTGGTAGGACAGGGAGGTCGGTCATGAGTAGAAGAATCAGCTTTCGTCCCCTGATCTTTCTGGTGCTGTGCCTGCTGGTGGTCATGTATCTGGCCCGCACCATGAGCCGTCAGGGCGACATTACCTACAGCGCCATGCGCGAGAATTTCGTGCAGGAGAAGGTGCAGTCCTTCACCGTCAGCGACAGCCGCCTGACGGCGACGCTGAAGGATCAGACTACCGTTACCTGCCCCATCCGGGACTTTACGCTGTTCTACGACGATCTGAACGATCTGGTGGTGGAGCAGTACAGCAAGGGCATCATCACCCAGTATGACTATCCCGCCGCGCCGGGCACCAACTGGTTACAGGTGCTGCTGCCCTATGTGCTGGCCATCATGGCATTCATCCTGCTGATGAACCTGATGACTCGCATGAACGGCAGCGGCGCGGGCGGCGTCAGCGACAAGATGGCCCACTTTGGCGAGGCCCGTGTCAGCAGCATTCCCGAGGGCGACAAGAAGGTCACCTTCAAGGATGTGGCGGGCGCCGACGAGGAAAAAGAGGAATTGCAGGAGATCGTGGAATTCCTCCGCGACCCGGAGAAGTACCTGAAGCTGGGCGCTCATATCCCCAAGGGCGTGCTGCTGGTGGGCCCTCCGGGCACCGGCAAAACGCTGCTGGCCAAGGCAGTGGCCGGTGAGGCGGGGGTAAAGTTCCTGTCCATCTCCGGCTCCGACTTTGTGGAAATGTACGTGGGCGTCGGCGCCAGCCGTGTCCGCGACCTGTTTGTGCAGGCCAAGAAGGACGCGCCCGCCATCGTGTTCATCGACGAGATCGACGCGGTGGGCCGTCAGCGCGGCAGCGGTCTGGGCGGCGGCCACGACGAGCGGGAGCAGACCCTGAACCAGCTGCTGGTGGAAATGGACGGCTTCGGCTCCAACGAGGGCGTGGTGGTGCTGGCCGCCACCAACCGTGTGGATATCCTCGATCCGGCGCTGCTGCGTCCCGGGCGGTTCGACCGTCAGGTGTACGTGGGTCTGCCGGACATTAAGGGCCGCGAGGAGATCCTGAAGATCCACGCCCGCAACAAGCCGCTGGCGGAGGATGTGAATCTGGGTCAGGTGGCCAAGGGAACCCCCGGCTTTACCGGCGCGGATCTGGAGAACCTGCTGAACGAGGCGGCGCTGCTGACAGGCCGTCAGGACAAGGTGGCCATCGACAAGGCCTGCATCGACGAGGCGGTCATCAAGGTCATCGCCGGTCCGGAGAAGCACAGCCGCGTCATTCCGCCCCAGGAGCGGAAGCTGACCGCCTATCACGAGGCGGGTCACGCCGTGGTGATGCGCGCCCTGCCCCAGCACGATCCGGTGCATCAGATCACCATTGTGCCCCGCGGTCAGGCCGGCGGTATGACCATCTCCCTGCCGGACGAGGATCGCTCCTATCTCAGCCGGGAGTACATGCTCCAGCAGATTGTGTCCCTGCTGGGCGGCCGGGCCGCCGAGCAGCTGATGCTGGGCGATATCTCCACCGGCGCGTCCAACGATATCCAGCGGGCCACCTCGCTGGCCCGGCGGATGGTGGGCACCTACGGCATGTCCGAAAAGCTGGGCACCGTGGCCTTTGACGCCGGTTCCGACGAGGTGTTTATCGGCAAGTCCATGGGTCACACCCGGCCCTATTCCGAAAAAACCGCCGCCGAGATGGACGGCGAAATTCGCGCCATCATCGACGAGGCCTATCAGAAGGCGCAGGATATCCTGCGGACGTACCAGAAGCAGCTGACGGAGATCGCGGAGTATCTGCTGGCCAACGAGACCATGAACGGCGACGTGTTCGAGAGTTTTTTCACGGAGGTTTCTCAGGACGCGCAGTAAAATGAGTGACATGAAAGAACGCCTGCACAGCGTGCAGGCGTTCTTCAGTCTGTCAAAAAACTATGCAAACGCCCCTGTTTCTGCTATAATAGAAGAAA
>OLPI01001458.1_pt1 | contig 20955 bp, 12 predicted proteins | sample 1672361 | NCBI WGS metagenome assembly OLPI01 (sample SAMEA3136675, study PRJEB25190) | human gut metagenome
AGGGACGGCGCCTTTGCTTTTAATGGCTTGCGGCTTAGAGAGCTGCGCTCAAATCGCCCGCAGCCTTCACCTTCACACGGTTGGTGTGACCGGGGTAATACTGCAGCGGAACGTCTTCGGAATCGATGATCTCGACGGTTTCGCGCACAGCGCCAGCCTCGACAGCAGCCTCGATCGCGGCAGCGCGAGCGGCCTCGAGCGCCTGATCGCGAGGGGTCTCGTCATAATCGACGAGCGCCTCATAGGTGCCGCTCACCTTCGAGATGGCGGAACCGATCGCGTTCGCGCATCCCGAGAACTCGGGCTTCACGCAGGTCGCGGTGCCAGCGAGGTCGGTCGGCAGAATGATGCAGCCGCCGCCCACCAGAATGGCGTCGATGTCATCGTTGGACACCTTCATCATATCGATGCCCTCTTCGACCATCTCGCGCATAACGGCCATAGCCTTCTTGGCAAACTCCTCGTCGATGTGAGCAACCTTGCTCGCATCGCCCACTTCGGCCATGCCAAGGCGCACCGCAATGTCGGTTGCGGTAAGGGTGTCGCCGCCGAACACGAGCGCCTTCTTGGTGATTTCATAGCCCACGGAATCGGGGCCAACGGTCACGGTGCCGTCTTCATGCTCGCGAACGATGGAGCCGCCGCCCAAACCGATGGAGATAACGTCGGGCATGCGGAAGTTGGTGCGCACGCCGCCGATGGTCACGGCAACGCCGCTCTCGCGCGGGAAGCCGGCCTGCAGAACGCCCAGGTCGGTGGTGGTACCGCCCACGTCAATGACGATGGCGTCATCCATGCGGCTCAGATAGCTTGCACCGCGAATGGAGTTCGTGGGGCCGCATGCGATGGTCAGAATCGGGTAACGGCGCGCGTGATCAATAGTCATGAGCGTGCCGTCGTTCTGGGACAGATACACGTCGGCTTCGGTAATGCCACGCTCGGCCAAGCTCTTCGCAAAGCCCTCGGTGAAGCGCTCGGCAACCAGGTGGAGCGCAGCGTTCAAGATGGTGGCGTTTTCGCGCTCAACCAAGCCCATGGAGCCAATCTCGCTCGAGATGGAAATGCGCACATCGTCGCCGAGCACTTCGCGGGCAATCGCGGCGGCGGCGAGCTCATCATCGTTGCGCACGCCGGCGAACACACAGCTAATGGCGACCGATTCGACCTTGCCCTTCACGCCCTCGAAGAAGGCGCGGCACGCAGCCTCATCGAAATCGGCCAAACGCTTGCCGTCGAATTCAAAGCCGCCGCCAATAATGGCAGTATCAACGGCAACCGCAGCAATATCGTCGGACCAATCGACCATGGGAGGAATGCCCACAGAAGCAGGTGCGCCGATGCGCAGGATGGCAATAGGAGCCAACCCCTTGCGCTCGACGATGGCGTTCGTGCACTGCGTGGTGCCGAGCATAGCCTGCTTGATGAGTTTGCGATCGATGTTCGCCTGGGCGAGCACGGCGTCAACCGCGCCCATGATGCCCTCGTAGATATCGCCCGAGGTGGGGTTCTTCACCGCGGCGACAACCTTCAGGTTCTCGTCGATCAAAACGGCGTCGGTGTTGGTGCCGCCGACATCAATGCCAAGTTTGTACATATCTCCTCAACTTTCTTCAAGTTGCAGTTCTTCTTACCGCTCGGCCGGCCTCGCAACCGAACCGAGCTCAAAACACGGAGCTCCTACCGCTCGCTTCGCTCGCTATGCGTCGCTCCTCGCATTCTCAGCATTAGAAAAAGAAGTTTGAGAAATGCGAAGTTTTGTTCTCGGCTCGGCTGCGAGGCCGGCCCGCATAGCGCATTGGGCTAGCAGCTCCCGCACGCGGAGGCGTTGGCGAAATTTCGTTTTCCTCATTCTTGCTTTATAAAAAACTGGAAAAACGAGGCGCAACGCATAGCGAGCAAAGCGAGCGGTAGGCGCGCCGCATTTCGCAGACGCCTCCGCGTGCGAGAGCTGCGGGCAGGATTCGCTACCCCTTACATCTCTCTTCGACAGGGATGTAATCGGTATTCAGGCCGAAATAGCGCGGTCCAACCAGCTCAATGCCCTTCTCGGTGCGCCACAAGTGGTAACACGGAAGGCCAACGACCAGCACGCGCTTGCCGTACTTCAACGCGTCGGTGGGCACGGGCGTGAACGTTTCGGTGTCGACCAGGCAAATGAGGTCGGGCGTCGTGGCAAGAATTTCGCCGTTCACCGTCGCACACAGGTTCTCATTCTGGAAATCGACTTCCGCATGGCCACCCTTGTCTTCGCCGATGCCCTCGAGCACGACCTTGCCGAAGTTGAAGCCGCCGCGGGTTTCGCGCAGCACGTCGGCAATCTTGCCCTTGAACAGGCGGAAGCCGCCGGTGTAGTCGAAGAAGTATTCTTCGGGCGTCATATTCTCGGGGCAGTTCTTGATGCCGCGAATCGCACGGCCCAGTTCCTGGCTGCGCGTGACGATGCCGCGCACGCCGAACTCGCGCACCTGCGATGCCGTCATGACGTACTCGGTCGACACCACGCTGCCGCCGCATGCGGTGCAGCCGGCACGGCAAATGTTCTCGACCCATTTGTTGTTGATGGTCTCCATAAGACCCATATTGCCCTTTTCATCAATGAAGAGCATGGGGCTTGCCGACACGCCGCCAATGGTGAACGTAACCATTTGAATTTCGGGGAACGCGCGGCCCATGCCGTCGACGTCGACCATGGGAAGGCCCAGGCGCGCTGCCGCGGCGATGGGCAACATGGAATTCACGCCGCCGGCCTCGATGGGCATGATGGCCGTGATTTTCTTGCCGTAGTAGGAACCCACCATATTGATGAGCTTGGTGAACTCGTTAGAACCCACGCCCTTCTCGGTGAGAATCGTCGGAGCACCCACGCTTGCAACGGGAACAACGACGTCGTCGTCAGAAAGCTCGTCGACGTCGATGAGCGACACCTCACCGCATTCCTTCACGGCGCCAATGGCGAGCAGCTTGCCAATATAGGGGTCGCCGCCGCCGCCCGCGCCCAAAAGCGCTGCGCCCAAAGCGATGTCTTCGATATCGGAAATGCCGATTTTACGCATGGCTCTCCTCCTTCGAAAACTCGGCGCAACGCTCCTCAACGGGGCGATATTCGACGTCTTTCAAGCCGAACCACGCGGGGCCGGCGAGTTCTAAGCCGCGAGGCGTGCGCCATGCGGCGTCGCACGGCAGACCAACGACGAGGGCGCGCTTGCCGTATTTCAGGTTCTCGGTGGTAATGGGCACGAACGTTTCGGAATCGACCAGACAAATAAGATCGGGCACCGTAGCCACGATTTCGCCGTCGACCTCGGCGTAGATGTTCTCGTTCTGGAACTCGACCACGGCTTTCTTGCCCTTGTCTTCACCGATGCCTTCAAGCGTCACGCGGCCGAAGTTGAAGCCGTCGCGCGTTTCGCGCAGCACGTCGGTGATTTTGCCCTTGAAGAAGCGGAAGGCCCCGCTTTCGCCGAGGAAGAACTGCTCGGGATTGTCGGCGTCGGTCGCCGTACGAATGATGCGGCCGAGCTTCTGCGCGTAATCGACTGTGCCAACGACGACGCTCGTCTTCATTTTCTCGCCGCTCATGGGCGATGCGAGCGTGGTCACCTGGCCGCCGCATGCGGTGGTGATTTCACGGCCGATTTCCTCGGTCCAGTCGTTGTTGATGGTCGTGAGCACCGTGCAGTTGCCCTTTTCATCGGCAATGATGAAGGGGTTGGTGGACACGCCGTTCAGCGTGAACGTGTCTTGCTGAATGCCCGGAAACGCGCGGCCCATGCCGTCGGCGTTAATGAGCGGCAGGCCCGCTCGAGCGGCCGCGGAAATAGGCACCATGGAGTTCATGCCGCCCGCCTCGGAAAGCAAAAACGCATCGAGCTTGCGGCCAAGTATGCGCTCCATCATGGCGCGAACCTTGGGATACTCGACTCCGTTCGTGCCCTTCTCGAGCGACACGCTCGGAGCGCCGACGCCGCAAATAGGCGCGACGGTCCAGGTGTCAGGCACTTCATCAATGTCAAGCAGCTCGACCGGACCATACTTCTTCACGGCTGCGATGGCCTCCAAGCGACCCATGTATGGATCGCCGCCGCCACCCGAACCCAAAAGCGATGAGCCAAGCGCGATGTCGTCGATATCTTCGATTCCGATTTTCCTCACGCGAGCCCCCTTCCTAGTTCAGCCCCGCCGCACGCGGCAGGGCACTTTGCGACATATGCCGCTTACCTTCAGGTGCCCCGCGGGGCACCCCGATTAAAGCAAAGCCGCCCTTGCGAGCGGCTTGTAGCGTAGTAGTTCCAGACTACCCTATTCGGCCGACTTCTTCGTGAAAAGCACGATAGAACCGTCAAATGCAGGCAACTTCATGGCCTTGTAGATAATCACGTACAAAATCATGGAAACGACAATGCCGTTCACAGGGCCAATAAACAGCGGGAAATCAAGCATTTCGAACGGCGTGCCCACGAACGTGCCGCCCGTCACCATGGCAAACACGGCGCCCACCGCGAAGCTCACGACGCCCGGCGCCGAGATGCCCTCGAGAGGCTTGAAGTTCTCGGGTCGGCCTTTGCGAATGAAGAAGTAGTCGGCAATCATGGTGCCAGCGAGCGCGGGGACCATGGCCGAAAGGAACGTAAGAAACGTGGTGAAGTAATCCATGATGCCCACAGCAGCGGCGACGAGGCCGACAATACCGGCGATCATCGTGGTGAGCTTGTACGATTCCTCGCCCTTGCCCGCCATGGCCGTAAATGCCAAACCGGCGGAATAGGCGTTGCCAACGTTTACGGCCCACGTGGAAGCCACGATGGCGACCACGGAAATAAGTGCCAAGCCCATGCTCGAAAGCACGATAGTGATGTCGCCGCCCGATTCAGGAACGGCGATAGCGAGCACAGCGCCCATCATGAGCACAAGAATGTTCACCGGCCACACACCAACGACGCTCGAAACCACGGCCGCTTTGCGGTCTTTCGCGTAACGGGTGAAGTCTCCCACACTAGCACCGCCTACGGCAAACAGGCCGACGGAGATGCTAATGCCAGCAGCCAAACCCATGCCCTCGACGGGCACATAGTTGAAAATGGAATCGGCGCCAGTACCCGCGATAGAAATGCCCAAGCCGTACACGCAAATGACGAACAGCAGCACAGCAGAAACCGTGTTCACCCACTTCACGCCATCGAAGCCGTAAATCGCCGATGCGAGCATGAGCGCGCCAAGCACGACAGCAGAAATCCATACAGGAATCTCGAAGCCCGTAAGGTCGGCGAAAGCGATCGAGAACGACGCGCCGCACACGGCAGCCTGCACGCCGAACCAGCCCACGAGTGACACGCCCATGATGAAGCCAACGATGTAGCGTCCGCCTTTCTTGCCGAGTGCCGCCGTGGAAAGGGGCGCCGTGGGAAGTCCCACATCGGCCGATTCCATAGCCACAAGGCTCATATAGGCGACGATAATGCCAAAGCCGATAAACGCAGCCAAGAAACTATCGAACAACGTGAGGCCCGCGCCGAGCGCGGCACCAGTAATAAGCGAAGAGACATTGAAGGCGTTGCCAATCCAAATGCGAGCGATTGACCACCAACCCTGACGTTCCGATTCCGAAACGTACAGGCCCTCGGTCTCAAAGCTCATGGCTTCTTGTTCAGAAGACATGGGTAATTCCTTCTTTCCATACGAGGCAATAATTCGGGCAGTTTAGCACACTAAAGCACGAATGTGAAAAAGAAGGCACGTCATAACAGCATATTCAAGAAAATGCATATTACAGAAGAATATTCAGAGTCTCGTTCGAAAGCGGGGCGCGTGGACGCGCCTCCCCTTGCACGCCAAGGCAAGGCGGCCATGAGCTTCGGTGGCGAGCATTCGCCGCATTGCCTGCTCCTACGCCAAACCGAACTTCCTGCGCACGCGCTCGAGCTTGCGACGCCACGGGCCATATAAAGCGAGCAAGAACACAACCGTCGCTACGCCATGCGCAATATCGAAAGGCAGGGCCGTCGCATACACCGCCAAGATGCCCGCCCATCCTGACGCCTGAGCGTGGAAGAAGCTCAAGATGCTCCACGCATTCAGAATGAAGCCGTACCCGAGGCAAGCCAGAAAACCGTATGCGTACACGATAGTGGGATGCGCATCGATCAGGCAGCGAGTGCCCAAGGCGCGGTTTTCCTTATCGGTACGCGCCTGACGCGGCAACAAGGCGGCGCTTTCGGTTTCCCCACCAGGCGAAACAGGGTACGCTGAATCGCTCGCGATGCCGTGCGCTTCCCCGCTACGAGCCCGACAAGAGTTCTTCGACCCTGTCACTCGTCGCTTTGCAGGCACCATCGCGAGCAACCCGGCCCCATAGCCAACCAAGCCCCAGGCATACATTTGCCACGGTGTCCACGGGCCTTGGCCGAAGAAGAAATTCGAAGCGAGCGCCGCTAAAGCGCCCACCATGAACCCGCTTTTACGCCCGAATGCGACGCCGGCGATAATCGCGATGGCGCTCACCGGCTTGAAATCGGGAATGGGCGCGAACAGAATGCGGCCCGCCGCGGCAAGGGCGGCCAACACCACCGTGGGCATGATGTCGCGCAGACGGGGGCGCGACACCTCATAGCTCGCGAAGAAGATGCCGATGCTCGCAAGCACCACGACGAGCATGAGCAAGGCGGTCTGGTCGAAATTCGCGATGGCGCACGCCACCAACACAACAGGCGTGGCGAAAATGGCAACGATCTCAGCCGCGATGCGAGCGCGAACGCCGGCGTTCCCGTGTGCCGCCCCCATTATGCACGCCCGCCTTCTGCCGCAATTTCGTCGAAAAGGCGGCTCTCGGCGTTCGGGCGATAGACGATGTTGTTTGCAAAGAACGCCTGAACAGGTTCGGTGCACGCGATTTCGCCATCGAAGGGCATCGACACGAAATCGGCCGTGACGAGCGCGAAATCAAGATCGTGTGTCACGAAAACGATTGTTTTGCCCTCATCGGCAAGCTCGCGCACCGTTCGGGAGAAATCGGCGCACGACGCCGGGTCGAGCCCCTTGGTAGGCTCATCGAGAAAGAGCACCTCGGGGTTCGCTAGCAGAAGCTTCGCAAGCGCAAGTTTTTGCTGCTGGCCACCCGAAAGGTCATACGGGTGGCGCGCTCCCAAGCTTTCAAGCCCGAAGCGATGCGCCATAGCTGCGGCTTCACGCTGCCCATAGCCGCAGCGAGTCGACCACTCCATAAGCTCCTCGCGCACCGAATCGCATACGAACAGCGCCTTCGGATCTTGGGGAAGTAAGGCCTGTGAATGCCTTAGAGCGTTGTCAATATGGCCGCGTTGCGGCTTCAATACGCCCGCCAGGCAGCGCAGAAGCGTGGTTTTACCGCAGCCGTTGCCGCCCACGAGCGCATGCACGCAACCGCGCGCGATATTCAAATCGATGCCGCGCAGCACCCACGGCTCGCGGCGGTCGAAGCGAAAATGCGCATCGCGAACGCGAATCGCCGCATCGGCATGCGCACATGCCGCCGCACGCGCTTTCCAACGGGGCTCAAGGGCCGCTTCTGCCAATTCGCGCGGCGCAGGAGCGCCCGACGCATCCAGATCGATGCGCTGCGTCGCATACGCCTCAACATCTTCAGGGGAATGCGTCGCGACAACCACGGTAATGCCAAGCTCGCGATTCACGCGGCCCAGCAGGAACAAGAACTGCTTCACGGCATTCGGATCGAGCTGCGCCGTGGGCTCGTCAAGCAGCAGCACGCGCGGACGCAACGCCAATACGCTGGCCAGGTTCACGATTTGCTTCTGGCCTCCCGAGAGGTCTTCAGTTTTCTTGCGCACCCATGGTTCGATGCCAAAGAAGTGCGCGACTTCGGCCACACGCCTGCGCATTTCATTTTGCGGCATGCCGACATTTTCAAGCCCGAACGCAAGCTCATGCCATACCGTGTCGCATACGATTTGCGCGGCGGGGTCTTGCATCACGAAGCCAATCGACTGCGCCGACTCAAGCGCCGTAAACGTTTGCTCGCCCTGCACGCCTTCCCCACTTGAAACACGGCCTAAAACGCGTGCCCAGCCGCGATATGCGCCCGCAGGCACAAGCTCGGGCTTCAACGAGCGCAAGAGCGTGGTTTTGCCCGAACCCGTCGAACCCACCACGACGCAAAAAGCGCCTTGATCAATGCGCAGGTCGGGCCACGAAATCTCAAACGCGGGCTCACCGCTGCCCATAGGGTATGCGAACGCAAGCCCACGCGTTTCCACGGCGGGCGCGGTATTGTGTTCGTTCGTCATTCGCACGACCTCCATTGCAACCAATCACGCAGCCACAACGCCGGAGGCACCAACATGAGCAGCGCATAGGGAAGATACAGCCAAAACGGCGCGACGCGCGCGACCACGGGATAAAACGAGAAGCCAGAAAACGCCAGCCACGCGCACACCGCGCTTGCAAGCGCGAGGGCGACCACTGCAGCAAGCACCGCGGTGTCAGATGCGCCCAGGCGAAAACGAGCATATGTCGTGCGCCGCGCGCCGCAATCGTAGCCGCGTGCGCGCATGGCGCAGCTTCGCTCCAGGGCGTCTTCCATGCCCCACCCCATGAGCACGCTTACGATGCGCATGCGTCCCTGCGCGGCATCTTTCTTCGTGCGAGGAGCCGCGGCGCTCATGCCGTCTTGCACGTCGGCGATGGCACGGCCGCGCGAAACGAATTGCGGCACCAAACGCAAAACCTGCGAGACCATGAGCGTAACGACGGGCGCGGCGTTTCCGAACAGCGCGAGCGAGTTTTCGGAATCCATGCAGGAGGAATACGACGCGAACCACAGAAACACCGACGCGAACATGCCGCCCGAGCACAGACCGTACAAAAGCGCTTCAGCATAGATGGCGCGCTGCCCTATGCGGAACAGCTCGGTTGAGCCCGATGCAACGAAAAACGGGTTCGCTGCAGCAACGACCAGGCACAACGGAACAACCCATCGAAGCGACAGCAGCGTGGCGCGCCCACTGCGACACACGCACGAACACATAAGGGCGCCCACGAGCGACAGCGCCACGAATACGGGGTGCAGACACGCCATAGACAGCGCAAGGGCGCTCGCCAAAAAGACGAACGCCACTGCAGGGTGATATGCATGGAAAACGTTGGTCATACTAACCTGTCACGTAATACCAGGAAACGGAATCGCCATTTGAGAGCACATAGTTGCTGCACGCCGTCATAGGAACGGCCCCGTTCACTGAGTACATCCAGCCGCTGTGTCCGCCGTGCTCTTTTTCGGCAAGGCCGCCAATGGCACTTACGTATATGCCGTAACCCGTGTTCGATGCGTTCATCGAGAGGCCGCACGCGCACAGGGCATCGTAGACCGTCGCACCTTGGTTGAACGTGAAGGTTCCGCCGCCCGAAACGGGGTTGCCCACCGCAGAGCTCGATACGGAAACATACACGGTTACCGTGCCGGCAGGTGCGGAAGTGCTCGGCTGCGAAGAGCCACCCGCCGAAGAACTCGAGCTTGAAGAGCCCGACGAGCTCGAAGAGACGCCCGAGGAAGAGGAGCCCGAGCCCGAACCAGCGCTCGAAGACGAAGAGGAGCCCGAGCCTGAATCGGAAGATCCACTGGAGGCCGAGTTGTCAGACGAGGACCCATCGCCCTTCGATTTCGACTCGTCGCTTCCAGAGGCGTCACTCGACGCGTCTTTCTTGTCTTCGGATTCCTTATCGGCAGCATTGGTTTCGTTCGAATCTTCGCCCTTGCCAGCCTTCGCCTCGTCGGCACCGTCGGCAGATGCGGCCTCGACATCGGCCGAGCGCACGATTCCGACACTTTCCGCGGCCTTAACGACAGGAGAGTCGGCCGGAAGGCCAAAGCCATTCGTCAAAGCGAATGCCGAAGCGCCGATGAACAGCACCGACACCACCGCGAGAGCCGCGATGCCCGCACGCGTCGCCAAAGAGAGCGATGTGCGCTTCGGCGCCGAGCCCGAAGGCGCCGTTTGGGATGAGGAAGACGAAGACGGCGACCCCACGGTAAGGGCCGCCGCTTCCGCCGAATCACGGCGAGGAGCATTCCCCGCCGTGATTTTCGCGTCTTCCGAAGTGGGTTTCATTTCGTCAGACATGCTTCGCTATTCATCCCCATCACGTTTGCGACGGGCGACGACGAACCACACAATGGCGGCAGCAAGACTGGCAACGCCAACAGCCAAAACAATGTAGGGCCAAATGGGAGCGCTCTCGGTTGAGGTCGCGCCGTCGTCTGCGGCAGCCGCCGACTTGGTGGCAGTATCGTTTTCGGCCTTCGAGGAAGACTTCGTATCGCTTGCCTTCGCGCTCTTCTGGCCATCGGCCTTCTTGCCGTCGTTGGCCTTTTCACCATCGTTCTTGGAAAGCGCGCTTTGCGACAAAGGCAGCGAAGAAGGTGACACATAGCCGCCCTGCGACGCCGACTGCGTGCCCGCGTTGTCCTTCTCGCCATCGTCCTTCTTGCCGCCAGCGTTATCGGTGCCAGACGAAGTTCCAGACGAAGACGCTTCGTTCTTCGTCCACTTGGCATACAGCGTCATATCGGCCGTCACCGCAACGCTAAAGTCATACGGCTCCGTGCAAGCCTCGTCGGTATACCAACCAGCGAAGGTGTAGCCCTCGCGCGTCGGGTCGGCAGGCTTGGTAATAGAGCCGTTGGCGGCCGTGGTCTGGAAATCGACCTTGGAGCCCTCGCCAGCGCTAAACGAAACCTTAACGCCAGCATTCAGCTTGAACAGCGTGCCAGAGTCGTTGATGTAGTACAAGTTGCCCTGGGCATCACAAGCGATTGGCGAGTCACAGTAGTTGTTGTGGCCTGTTGCGCTAAACACACCAGAAGCCTCAGTGTCACCCAACTTGTAACGATAAACGCCACCGCCTGAGGTGTAGTTAACGAAATCAGAGGTCTCGCCGTAGTTAACCGTAAAGTACACATACGTGCCATCTGCCTGGGCACTCACCAGCGGAGCGCCCTTGATGCCACCAAGTCCGGCTGGCAGTTGAGAGCCGTCCGCCGTCGTGACCAGCGTCGTGGCAAAGTTGTTGTTCAGGTCAACGATAGCAAGCGCTGAGCCGCCATTGGCTTCGCCGCCGACAATCAGCTTGCCGTCATGCATCGAAGGCGCGCACGCGCAGCCGGTAAGGCCAAGGTCAACCACGCGCTCCTCAGTAATGCGCGAAGCGGCATCCGCATCGCGTGAGTCGCCATCAGAAATCGCCAACACGTGCAGCTTACCGTCGCGCGAGATTAGATAGGCATGGCTGCCGTCAGCCGAAAGCACACAGCTTGAGTTGACAAGAGCACCAACCGAAACGCTTCCGAGCACAGCGCCCGTCGATTTGCTGAGCATCTCGACGGTACCAGCACTGGTGGGAACCAAGACATAGTCATCGCCCACCGTCGCGCCCGTCCAGTAATAACCCTCGTCGGCATTGACGTGCTGCCAAGAAACAGCGCCGGTCAGGATATTGATGCGCGTCAGATGGCCGTTGTTGTACGTGTTCGTTCCAAAGTCGACATCAACGGTGCCGACGTAGAGATAGTTGCCATCAACCGTCAGCTGAGAATTTGACTGAGCGGCTTTGCTCACGGAGTCAGTGACCCAAACCGTCGTGAGAGCGTCGGCCGTCAGAGCTTGGACCGCACCGCCGTCGAGCGGGACGATGACCAAGCCGTTCGCATAAATCGGGCGCGCGGTGTAGCCAATCGCAGTCTTAAGATTCGACTCGGCCAGAACCTTGCCCGACTCGGCGTCAATCTTTAGCAAACGCTTGTTAACAGCAAGATACACGTTGCCGTTTACGACGATAGGCTCGCTCGCATTGGGATACGCCGACCCTGAATACGCCTTCCAATCGAACGTCCAGGAGCTCGCCAGCGCACCAGTGGGAGTAGAAACATTCTCGACGGCTGCGTTGGACTTGCCGTCCCAATCGGCCTTCCAGTCAGTCGGGCGCGAAGCGCTGGGGTCGACGACAACCTCGTCGGGGTTGGGCACGGTGTCACCGGCAGCATAAGCCCAGACAATCGAGTCACCCGACTTGAGTGCATAGTCGTCATCGATCTGGCTAGCGGGAACGCCGTTGACGAAGAACGACCAGGCGCCAGACAGCTTGGTACCATCAACCGGAGAGACGAGGCTATGGACACCCCAATGGCCCGGCATATCGTACATCTCGGACTCGATGCCCAAAGCATCGAAATAGGCGGCAGTAGCGTCCTTGATCGTCGTGCCCTCAACAAACACCTGCGTCGAAGGATCGGTCCAGCGCTGTGCCTTATCGTCCTTCTTGCCGATGATCTCCATCGAGACAGAAACCTGACCAGGCATAGCACCGTCGGAACCATAGACCCAGGCAACCTCGTCGCCGGCCTTAAGCGTGTAATTACCCGCGCCGACATTGGCCATCTTGCCGTTAACGAAGAACTGCCAGGACTTCCAGGTGCTTTCGTTAACCCGTACGGTCGAAAGCGTCACGTTCTTATTGAACGGGGAAGTCAGCGAATTGAGGAACCAACCATACGAACCGGTTTGGACGTCGGCGCCAATACCGGCCTGCTTAAAGACCTGCTCGGAAAGATCGGCGGCCGTTGAGCCCTCTTCGACCAGCGCGGTCGTAGGCTGAGCCCACGTCTGCTGAGCACCCGTAGCATCCTGACCGATAACGGTGCAGCTTACCGAAAGCTGATCGGTGGGTGCAGCGTCACCGTACTTCGAGTAGCACCAAACGACAGAGTCGCCCGCTTCGAGAGTGTATTTGCCAGCGCCCACCGATGCAGCGACGCCGTTGATAAACAGCTGCCAATAGGCGCCCGTAGCATGGTCGTAAGCAAGGGTGCGATCGGCATCGAAAGGCGACGTAATGGAGTTGAGCACCCAGCCCCAAGAGCCGTTGGGGTCGTAATCGGCCTTGAGGCCGGCCTGCTTAAAGAGCTCTTCGGAAAGATCGGCGGCCGTCGAGCCATTCTTGAGCGTGTACTGCGTCGCGGCAGCCCACGTTTGCTGTTTGCCCTTGGCATCGATGCCAATGACGGAGCACGTCGCTGTGACCTCGGGGCTATTTTGACCACTCGTACCCAGAACCGTGATTTTTGCCGATACGTCCTGGTTGGCAAGCTTCGCGTACGTGGTGTTGTCGGGATAGCGCTCGGCATAGCGAGCGTACTTTTCGCTCGTCAGGCGCGAGGAAACGACAACCCTGGTGTTGTACTGCGGCTGCGTGACCTTGAGATTCTCTGCGGAGACAATAGAGCTGTTGCTCGACTTAAACAGACGCCAATCCTGCCCGGACATCGCGTCATAGCCAGGCAGATCCACCGGAACAATACCAAGGGACGTCGAATCGGTCGTCGCCTTGTCGTAGCTCCACGCGAGCTTACCGTCGGCATCGAGATACGCCTTCTGGAACGCGTGCATGTCCGCCGAAACGGCATTGGCGTGCTGGCCATTCAGAATGGCGTCAGCATAGCCGGCCTTCGCCTTTTCCATAAGAGAAAGCTCGGCATTGAGCTCGCCCTGGTCCTGCGGAGCAATCGCAAAGTCGAGGGTCTTGCTTGCCGTGACCTCGGCGTTGGATTTATCGGTCACCGTAAGGGTGACCTTGGTCTTCGCTGCCTCGGTGCCAGGCAGCGGCTGGTAGACCGTGCCCTTGTAACCATTAAACGTGATGTCATCGGTGCTGGCGGAGTACTCGACCTTATAGTATTTGCCGTCGACGCCGAGCGTGCTCGTGCGCGGCATCTGCAGATCGGCGGTCAGGCCATCCTTGTTAGCGACCGCGTCGGTGCCGGAGTACTTGATATTGTCGTAGGTAAAGGCCGCATCGACCTTCTCCTGCAGTGCCTTCTTGTCGGCGGCGACCTTCTCGGGATCGCCCTTGACGGTCACGGTGAAGTCGTGCGAGCCCTCGACATCGCTCGGGCCGCCGCTCACAAACGAAACCGTCGCGATCAGCGTTACGGTGCGATCACTCGAAACGCGCGTCACCTTACCGGTGTAGTCGTCCCAGCCATAACCGGACGGCCAAATGACATCGCCGTCGGAGCTCTTCCAGCTAACCTCGAACTTGTTCTTAGAACCCGCGCGGTACGGAAGCGTGAGGTTAGACGTAACGGACTCGGCCGAATCGCCCGCAGCGTAACCGATCGCAACCTGCTCGGCCGCATCGTCGAGCATTTGCTGAACGCGGGCCTCGTCCCAAGCCACCTGAACCGTCTTGTTGGGCTGGTAGTACTCGGTCTTGCCATCGCGCGACAGCTCAAACACCACATCGGCGCTACGCAGACCGTCGATGTTGTAACCGGTGTAGTCGTTGGGGTCAATGAAGAAGAACGTCACATCGCCGTTGGTCTTATCCTGGGCGTCGGAGATACCGACCGTAGCCTTGGCGTCCCCGGCCTTAAAGTCAACGCCGCCCTCAGAGACCTTGACGTCGATATCGGTAAATCCCAGATCGGCAAGCTGCGCCTTCAGAACATCGTTGACGTTGCCGCCCTTGGCGCTGTAATCAACAGCGATCTGCTTATTGGCATCGCTGAGCTTTTGGACTGCGGCCTCAAGCGAGCCTGCGGCGATCACGGGATTGACAGAGACGAGCTCAACCGTCGAGCTGCCGCTCGTGGCGACAGCCTTCAGATACTTACCCGCGGCAGAAGCCGAAACCGTTGCCGTGGCGCCCGACATATCGGGCAGAAGCGTCCAGTCGGCCGCGGGAGCCTTCGCGTCGTCGGCCGCATACCAGGCAACAGTCGCCCGGTCGGTGACGTCGATACCGTTGGTGGTCGAACCGTCGGCACGCTTGGCCTGCGCCGTCGCCTTAACGCTATCGCCCGAGACGAGATGGGTCGAATCGCTATTGATCTGCGGCGTAGTGGTCACACGCAGCAGGTTATACTCCCCCGCTGCGGTAACGCTATCGGGCGAAACCCACTCAACGGTGTTGTCGAGGGCGCTCGCCGTAACTTTGATGCGCTTGCCAACAAGCGCGTCCGAAATAGTCAGGCTGCCATCGGTCGTATCGATGCCGTCGGTAAGCTCGATCCAATCGGCATCGCCCTCACCCTTGGCATACCACGCCATGGTGAGCTCGGCATCGTCGGGCACGTCCTTGGTCGAGCCCGACCAGCTGCCCGGAACCTGCGCGCTCGGCGTAATCTTTGAACCCACGCTCAGCGTAACGTTCTTATCGGCAAGCTCAATGCCCGCCAGCTTGTACTGACCCTTGAGCGTCACGGGGCCGAGCGGGGCAACAGTCTGGCCGTATGAGCTCTTCTTCTGCGTGCTGGAAACGGTGTTTTCGCTCGTCACCTTCACGCGCAGATACTTGCCGGCATAGGCAGCGTCAACGGTATAGGCGGCCTCGGTGGCACCGGGGATATCGGTGTAAGCGGAGTCGGAGCTCGAGCTGCTATTTGCATACTGCCACTGGTAGGTCACATTATCGGTGCGGTCGATATAGCTGTAGCGCGAACCGTCCTTTTTGCGCACCTTAGTCTTGAGCTTATCGCCCACGTGCACGCCGTTGGTGGCAGGAGAGCCCTCAAACTGCACGTCGTAAAGCTCAACTTGGCCAGCGATGGAGACAGGACCCGCCGCATAATAGCCGTTAGGCCTCTGCTCACCGTAACCGCCGTTGGCCTTGGCCACGACGTAGTAGCCCTTAAGGGCAGCGGTCACTGTCAGTGTGTTGCCGGTCTCACCCTCGATAGGCGTGTTGCACGAGCTTGCGGTGTTCGAGGTGCCCTTATACCACTGCCACGTGACATGCGAATCGGTGGTAACGTCGGTGGAACCCGCCGTGGCGGTCGCCGTGATCGTGGAACCAACCTCGACTTTGCCCGAGGAGGGGCTCATGGACACTTTGGTGATATTAATTGAACCGGTAGCCGCAACGAGAGCGCCCGTCGAGTTGGTCAAGCTATAAGAGCCGATCTTCGAAGACACCTTGCACTTGAGGTACTTGCCGCCCAAAGCGTCGGTAAGCTCGAGGGTCTCACCCGTGGCGCCCGCGATATCGGTATACGTGCCGCTCTTGGAGTCAGAGCTCTGCCACTGATAGTTGAGCTTGCTCGCGTCGACGAACACGCCGTACGCGCCGCCCTTCTCCTTGGCGCGGGCCTTAGCGGTATCCCCTACTGCGAAGACACTCGTGTTGTCCTTGGTGTTAACGATGGACACGGCCGAAATCTCGACCGCACCGGCCTGCTTGACCTTGCTGGAAGTGGTCTTGCTCACCGTGTTGACGCCGGCAGTGGCCTCAACCTTAATGTACTTGCCCTCGAGGTCGTCGCCCACCACGAGCGTAGCGCCCGTCTCGCCCTCGATCTTGGTAAAGCCCGAGGAGGAAGAGGTGGAAGCGGACCAGGTGTAGGTGACCTTGGCGTCGGAGCCCGCAGGGCTCGACCAATCCTTGTACGGCGTCGCCGTCAGGGTATCGCCTATGCTCGGCACGTCGCTACTCAGCTTGACGCTGTAAAGCTCCATTTGGCCGGCGCCCAGCACGGGGCCGGGGATGTAGTTGGGGTTAATGCCCGAGCCGTACGAAACCGAGGGGCCGTAGTAGTCCTTGCCATCCGCCGTCACCTTGCAGATGAGGTACTTGCCCACCATGGCATCGGTAACGGTGAGCGATTGCTCGTTGCCTACGACCTCGGTGTAATCGGCAACGTTGCTGCTGGCCTTGGTCGTGCCGGCAAGCCAGGCGTAAGTCCAGGTGCCGGGGTTGTCGACGGCGTTGTAACCGTCGTACATATTGGCCCAGAGCGTATCGCCCGCGCTGAGCGCACCAGACTTCGTGGAATACGAGTTGTCCTTATCCTTGGCGTCCTGGATATAGACCTTGGCCTCGCTCGAAAGCGTCGTGGCAGACGCGGCGACAGCCTTCGGTTCGCCCTGCTCCGAGGCGACAGATGCTACAGAGACAGGCGCTTCGGAGTTCACTTCTTCAGCATTAGAAGAATCGCCGGAAGGCACCTCATCGACAAGGGCGCCCGAAACGGTCGAAGTGTCGCCCGCAGCACCAGCATCGCCCGCAGCATCGGCGCCTTGCTCATTGGACGCGTGGTCCATTCCAACTTGGGAATCGCCTGCGTCCGCATCGTCCGAAACTGCATCGGGGGAAGCTGCAAGCGCCGGCTGGTCAGCAGCGGTACCCTCGGCGTTTTCGTTCGCGAAAGCCGCGCTCGGAGTAAGCGACGTCGCCATAGACACCGCAACAAGCACGGCAACCATGCGCTGCCAAAGAGCCTTTGTATACTGATGGGAGTTAATCTTGACAACGCCGCTCGGGGGCGTGCCATCTGTCGCATTGCGACAGGTTGCGAGCGTTTCTCCGCGCGCAAAGAGTGGACCGAATCTCATCGGTACCTCACTTCCAGGGCTCAGTGCGATGGATGAGTGTTCCGACTTCGCCTCACTTGAACGGCCCACGTGCCCGCGGTTTTACTTGCAAGCCATTGCAACATAAAACATGTGCATCATCACTATCGCATGCACGCTCTCTTACGCAACGGCCAACCCGTCCATCGGCGTATACGGTTCCTGGTAGAGCGCAGGACTCTCACCCGCATTCCCTCAAGCGTGCACGCTCTTCGCCCACGCCCGCATCGTGCCCGACGCAACCATCTTTGCCAATAACCCCTGGATTTTACCATGACTCGTATACGCACGCACAAAAGCACCCTCGAATGTGGCATAGTTCCGCAGCATCAAATCACACTTACGCTCACGCCTTCTGTTTTCCCAGGTCAAAAAGCCGGTAGTACGACCACATCCAAGCCCACTACGACACAGCGCCAGAAAAGAGCCAAACATGCCACATTCGAGCCCCTTTTTATACAAAAGTCTTGATCAGCTGGCATCAAACAATATCCACCCAAGAAGCCCCTCCTCAACGCGCGGCTTTCAACAATGCCCCGCTCAAACGGCCCATTCCAAAGGCGCGCCATCCAATATGCTCGCCCAGGGTATCCCTTATGCTCTGCGCGCCATCCAATCCCGAGAGCATCCCCTTTCTAGACAGAAAAAGCCGCCCCACAAATGCGGAGCGGCTTTCTATAAAACCATGCGAAGTTTCAACCGGGCTTGGGTTCAACCATCCCAAGCCTTCGATCAAGAACGTGCTCGGCGCGAGATTTACTCAGCGGCCTCTTCGGTCGCGGGCTTCTCAGCCTTGGGAGCAGCAGCCTTCTTGGCAGCGGGCTTCTTCTCGCCTTCCGCCTTGGGGGCAGCAGCCTTCTTGGCAGCGGGCTTCTTTTCGCCTTCCGCCTTGGGAGCAGCAGCCTTCTTGGCGGGCTTTTCCTCGGTTGCGGTGCCTACTGCGGTGATCTCCACCTTGGTGTAGGGCTGGCGATGACCCATCTTGCGCTTGCTGTCCTTCTTGGGACGATAGGTCATAACGGTGATCTTCTTGGCCTTGCCGTTCTTGAGCACCTTGCCGCTGACGGTCATGCCCTCTACATAGGGGGTACCGAAGGTCATGGTGTCATCGCCTACGGCGAGAACCTTCTCGAAGGTCACGGTCTGGTCGACATCGGCGTTCAGCTTCTCGATGAAGAGAACATCGCCGACCTTTGCGGTGTACTGTTTGCCACCGGTCTCAAAGATTGCGTACATATTGTGCAGCCTCTTTCATTAATCTCGCTGCGAAAAGCAGGCGGTGAACCCATTTGGGACACACTTAAAAAAGCCCGTCGCATGCGGCACTTGATATTGTATCATACCACTTACGGCTTGTCAAATATTTTATGCGGTTTTTCCGCATTTTCAAGCGGTTTTTCCGGCAAATCTGCCGCCCGCACCCACCTGCTGCGGCTCATCTCCCTTTGCCGGTCTCTGCAAGGCGCAGGCACACGGCCGCAGGCCGTTTCGACTCCGTCGAAACCCTCGGGCTCCGCCCGAGGCGGTGGCTCCGCCGCCGGGCCTGCGGCCGCCCGCCCCCGGCAGGTTTTCCCACCAAAAAAGCCCCTTTCGGGGGCTCATTTGTAAACTTTTTGTTAAAAAATGTTGCTTTTTAACCTTTCAGATGCAAAAAACCCCCGTTTTGGCCGTATTAGTGAAAGGAGTTGTTTCAGTATGCAAGAATTTCCAACCTATCTGAACGCCCACCAAAAGCTGTTTTGCCACTGGTTCGCCCTCACCGGCGATGCCCGGCTGGCCGCCGAACGGAGCTTTCGGTCCCCCGCCCGCCGCGAGCAGGCCCTGACCCTTCTGGAGGCCCCCGTCGCCAAATCCTATCTGGCTGCGGTGGAGGACGCCATGGGACACGGCCACCCCCTCACCGCCGCCGAGGACGGCTACCGGAAGCTGGCCTTCGGCCCCGTCACCGATGCCGTCAAATTGATGTTCCCCGCCGAGGGGGAGCCCCCCGACCCCGCCCGGATGGATCTTTACAACATTGCGAAGATCAGCCAGGCGAAGGGCGGACTGGAGATCACCTTTTTTGACCGGCTGGAGGCGCTGGACCGGCTGGCTGCCCGCCAAAAGGAAGCGGCCGCCGCGCAGGATGCCATCGGCTTTCTGGAGGCTATGGCTGCCGGGGCCGCCGCCGATGAGGAGGACGGATAATGCAGCTTTCCCGGTTCAGTAAAAAGCAGCTGCGGGTGCTGGGCTGGTGGCTGCCCCGTTCCCCGGACTGCCGCAGGGACGCCATCCTTTGCGACGGGGCCGTCCGCAGCGGGAAAACGCTGTGCCTCTCCCTTTCCTTCGTGATGTGGGCGACCCACTGTTTTTCCGGCATGAATTTTGCCCTGTGCGGCAAAACCGTTCTTTCGCTGCGGCGCAATCTTCTGGAACCGCTGCTGCCCGTTTTGCAGGGGATGGGCTACCGGTGCCGATTTACAGCGGGACAGCGGCAGCTTACCGTGGCGCTGGGCGGCCGGGAAAACCGGTTCTATCTGTTCGGCGGGCGGGATGAGGGAAGCTCCTCCCTCATTCAGGGCGTCACCCTGGCCGGCGTCCTGCTGGATGAAGCGGCGCTGATGCCGCGTTCCTTTGTGGAGCAGGCCCTGGCCCGCTGCTCGGTGGCGGGGTCACGGTACTGGTTCTGCTGCAATCCGGAACACCCCTTTCACTGGTTCTACCGGGAGTGGATCGAAAAGGCGGAGGAGAAAAACTGCCTGTACCTCCACTTCACCATGCGGGATAACCCTTCCCTGACGCCGGAGATCCGGCAGCGGTACGAGGGGCTGTATTCCGGCTCCTTCTACCGTCGGTTCGTCCTGGGAGAATGGTGTGCCCCCAGCGGGGCGGTGTACCCCATGTTTTCCGCCGAACGGCACGTAGCAAAGGAGCTGCCGCCGGGCCTGACCGACTGGTATTTAAGCTGCGATTACGGCACCGTCAACCCCTGCTCCATCGGGCTGTGGGGCTACTGCCCCACCGAAGGGGTCTGGTACCGGGCAGCGGAATACTACCACGACTCCCGGCGGGAGGGCGTGCAGAAAACCGATGAGGAATACTATGCGGCGCTCTGCCGGCTGGCCGGGGACAGGCCCATTCGCGGCATCACCGTGGACCCCTCCGCCGCCAGCTTTATGGAATGCATCCGCCGCCACGGCGACTACCCCGTCATCCCCGCCAAAAATGACGTGCTGGACGGCATCCGCCGGGTCAGCGACCTGCTGCACAGCGGCCGGCTGCGGTTTTCCGCCTCCTGCCGGGATACCCTTCGGGAATTTTCCCAGTACTGCTGGGAGGAAAACGCCCCGGAGGACCGCCCCCGCAAGGAGTTCGACCACGCCATGGATGAGATCCGGTACTTTGTATCTACCGTCTTATCCGGCCACCCTGCAAACCGCCCCGCCTTCCATGCGGCTGCCCTTCCCCGGCAGCCCGGTGCGAAGTAAAACCCCCAAGGGGAGCCCTCCGGCTGATGGGCCCGGGCCTGCGGCAGGCCGGCATACGGCCCGCAGGGCAGCCCGCCTCCGGCGGGCTCGGCGGCTCC